>ERZ773072.557-NODE-557-length-20411-cov-3.022696_pt1 | contig 20411 bp, 16 predicted proteins | sample MGYA00580617_ERZ773072 | MGnify/ENA primary metagenome ERZ773072 (study PRJEB29015, sample SAMEA2737970) | human oral metagenome | biome: human oral; feature: human-associated habitat; material: dental | place: China | collected 2122 ...
CCAGCGAATGACCTTTTAAGCGTCCCTGATTGTCCTCCAATAGGTAACGACTCAAAGTAATCCTTAAAATAAGGCTCTTTCATCAGTTTCGTCAGGAATTTTACTTGAGAGATAGGCGTTACGGCATTGCTTCGTGAGAGGCCACTGCCATCAAAGTAAGTTAAGCCTTCCATATCAAAACCATTATCTTGGAGGTGATTTCTTACAGCTTCTCTACCAGCTTCTAAAGTTTGATTTCCATATTTCTGGAAGCCACAAGTACGGAGAAGCGCCTCTGCAAGGGCATTATCACTCCTTTGGTTGGTATCATAGACTATATCTTTCAGCTGTGGAGATTTATAAGCTGTAATCAGATATCTTTTCTCTGGTTCTTTATCAATCATTTTAGGGCTTACTTTTCCCGTTACCCCAATCCCTGTTTTAACGAGTGTCGTCCTAAGATTATTTGCGAGATAAGCAGGGGCTTCTGCTATTTTTGAAGTTACGATATCACCATTAAACTCGTTACTAAAAGACATTTTCCCAGTAAAAGGAGATACATAGAAGTACCTTTTTTCACTGTTGTTAAACCAACTTTTACCTTTAGCTACGGATTGTTCTTTTTGCGGATCCACATCGGCAGTAGCACCAGCGGGAAGGTAATAATTCCCGTGCTCTATCCAAACGATTCCTTCGGGTAAAATATCTCTTTTATTGTCTTTGAATACTGCAGTTTGGATGATAATATCTCCATTAATTTTTCTTATTCCTTTTTCGGAGATTGCCCGTTTAAATTCACTAACCAATGCACTATACCTCAATGCACCTGCTTTGCCCGTCCCAAGCGATGGGTCTCCACTTCCTACGATGTAAAGGTTACCGTTCAGCACTCCATTATCATCGATTTCACCAGAATATTCCAGCTGGGTAGTCCATTTAAATTTAGTTCCAAGGAGTGCTACTGCGGCTTCTGTGGTGAGCAGTTTTGTTGTAGATGCAGGGATGAGCGGCGTAGTTTCGTTGTACGAGTTAATGATATTCCCCGTCTTTGGGTCGTAGATTACAAATCCCCAGTTGGCATCTTTCAGCACGGGGTCGCACAGCATATTATTCACCCCAAAATCTACCAATTGCTTTGGAGATAGGCTGCTAATAAAAGCATCTTCTATCCTTTCTGAAAAGAAATTTCCAGCATTGGGGATGGTAAGAGACTGCGTTTGTCCGAAAGCCATCGTAGCTGTGATGATGGATAATCCCGCATATAAATTTTTAAATCTCATCATATCAATAAGTTTTTGAAGATTAAAACAAAATCCAACCACTTCCTTTTGTGGTATTATCGGATAATGAACAAACAAAAGTAGTTAAATATTGTATAGATAATATATCAATAACCAATAAATTACACTTAAATATTGTTAAACACTGTTAATTTCAAGCCTCTTCACCCAACAAAACACCCATCTGAGCCCTCCTTTTTATTGTTCAGCGGAGCGGTGAGCTTTCTTCGTGCCTTCGTACATTTCGTATTGTAGGAATCGGGTTTCGAGCTTGCCGTTAAAGAGCTTAATCTTCCTTGAAGGTCGTAAGCCGATTTTTTTCACCGCTTCCAAGTCCGAACTAATAAGCCACGCGAGCGTATTGGGATACTTATTCTTAAATGTATCACCTATTTTCTTGTAGAAGTCGTCTTGTTTTATGCTGATTCGCTCATCATACGGAGGATTGAAGACGATAAGCAGTGGGAAAACTTCCTTTTGGCTCTCGAAGAAATCTTGTTTTCGCACTTCTATTACATCTTCCATTTCTGCGTTTTCTATATTTTTTTTGGCGTGGGAGAGCATTTTCGGGTCTATATCATAACCGATGATTTTCCCGCTAAATTCTTTTATCCGAGCTATTCGGAATTCTTTTATTTTTTTAAAGAGCTCGGCATCGTAATTCCTCCAATTCTGGAAGGCAAATCCCTTCCTAAAAATCTGTGCTGGCAGTTCCATTGCCATCATTGCGGCTTCTATCAGGAGGGTTCCGCTCCCGCACATTGGGTCTAGGAAATTTCCTTTTCCGTCCCAGCCCGCTAGGTGGAGCATTCCTGCGGCGAGAATTTCATTCAGTGGCGCCTTGCCCTGCTCTCTTCTGTATCCCCGCTTATACAATGGCTCGCCGGAGGAGTCAAGCGAGATGGTAACCAAGTCCCTATCGATATGAAGGTTGAGTTTAATCTCTGGATTTTGAGTGCTAATGTTTGGCCGTTTATGATATTTTTTCTCGAAGAAATCCACAATTGCGTCTTTCATTTTCAGCGTCATAAATCTCGAATGCCTAAACCGCTCCGAATGCACCGTAGCATCTATTGCAAATGTTTGGCTTAGCTTCAGATACTCATCCCAAGGGAATTTTAGTAATTTTTGGTAGAATTTATCTTCATTAAATGCCCGAAACTCAAAAATCGGTACCAGGATTTTCATCGCCAATCGCGAAGAGTAGTTGATTTTGTAAAGGAAACCTAAATCGCCCTCACAAGTAACCGCGCGGGTTTTTATTTCCACATTTTTCCCCCCGAGTTTTTTCACCTCCTCTGCAAGGGCTTCTTCCAATCCGAAAAGCGTTTTTATCTGGATTTGTAGGTCTTCTGTCTTCATTTCGGTTTATATTTTTCGCTGTTCCTTGTACGAACATTTGTTTTTCATTGGGCAAAAATAACTAATTTCGTGCTATGGAATGGTTTGAATCGTGGTTCGACACACCGTATTACCACATCCTCTACAGCAATAGAGACTATACAGAAGCAGAAATTTTCATCAAAAAACTAATGAATATTCTCCAACTTCCGAAGGGGGATAAAGTCATCGATTTGGCTTGTGGGAAAGGTAGGCACTCAATCTTCCTCAGCAAAATGGGATATCAAGTTCTAGGATTGGATCTTTCGCAGCAGAGCATCGCACATAATAAGCGCTTCGAGAGCCCTTCGCTGCACTTCCAAGTGCACGATATGAGGTGTGCCCTCCCTACCTCTGATGCCGATGCCGTCCTCAACCTCTTCACCAGCTTTGGGTATTTCCAAACAGAGGAGGAGGACTTGCGCGTCTTTACTTCTGTGCATCAAGGGCTAAAAACTGGCGGTGTTTTCATTTTAGATTACTTAAACAAAGGTTTCGTAGAGCAGGATTTTAAAGAAAATTCTACCGAAAAAAGGGGCGAAATCCTCTTCCACATCCATAAAAAAATCGAGGATCATTATGTAGTGAAGACGATTAATTTCTCCGATGCTGGGCAAGATTTTGAATTTACCGAGCGAGTAAAGCTCCACACGCCAGAGCAAATAAACCAATACGCCAAATCTACTGGTTTTGAAAGGATAAAAGTCTGGGGAGATTATCACCTTAATGAATTTAATCAGCATTCCTCCCCCCGATGTATCAATTACTTCGTAAAAAAATAAATAATCAGACTACTAAAATATAGTCTTTGTTTTAACAATTAAACAAGAGGAAGTCTGCTTGGAAATTTAAGTTTTTCATTTTGTGATTCTAGAATGTTCACTCTTGGGTTTAATTATGAACTATTCCAATAATATTTTTATCAAATAAAATCTCTGTATATAAGGTACAGAGATTTTATTTTCTAATTGAAATCGGGTTTACAAATTCTCAAGGGTTTCTCTAAAACTTGCAAAACCACCGCCGTTGTAGCCATTCTTTAGTCCTTGGCTTTGGAGGTATTCCAGCGCTTTGGTGCTCCTCCCGCCACTTTTGCAGATTATAATGGTATTGGTCTCGTTATCCTTGCTCAGGATTTCATCTTTACGGCTTTCTACCTCACCGAGAGGGATGTTTTCTGCCCCTTCTACGCTGCCGTCCATTTCCAATTCTAATGGCTCGCGAACATCGATTACACGGTAATTTCCCGATTTCAAAATTTCTACTAATGACATATTATTTTTATTTAAAATTTAATTCGGGTAAAGATACATATTATTTTTTACTTAAAAATGGAGATTCAAAATGCATATTCTACAAAAAAATTGACAAACGATATTTTAATATAGTATATTTGCAGGCTAAATTTTAAACCGTAATTTAAAAAGATGAAGACATCAGACTTTAATTTCCATCTGCCTGCTGAACTATTGGCAGAACACCCTTCCACCCACAGAGACGATGCACGATTAATGGTGCTCAACAGAAGAAACCAAACTATAGAGCATAAACTCTTTAAAGATGTTATAGACTATTTTGATGAAAATGACCTTTTCATCTTTAATAATACAAAAGTGTTCCCCGCAAGGCTCTATGGAAATAAGGAAAAAACAGGAGCTAAAATAGAAGTATTCCTCCTCAGGGAGCTCGACAAAGAAAATCGTATTTGGGATGTACTGGTAGACCCTGCAAGGAAAATCAGAATAGGGAATAAACTCTTCTTTACCGAAGATGAATCCTTAGTAGCCGAGGTAATAGATAATACCACATCAAGAGGGAGAACCCTCAGATTCTTATATGAAGGCTCACACGAGGAATTTCGTGCAAAGCTCACTGAACTTGGAGAAACGCCACTCCCTAAATACATTAAAAGAGCCGTAGAGCCAGAAGATGCTGAGAGATATCAAACCATCTATGCGAAATACGAAGGCGCAGTAGCAGCACCTACCGCAGGTTTGCACTTTTCTAAACACCTGATGAAACGAATGGAGATTAAGGGAATTAACTTCGCAGAGGTTACGCTCCACGTAGGTTTGGGAACTTTTAATCCCATAGAAGTGGAGGACCTTTCCAAGCACAAAATGGAGAGTGAAGAGGCGATGATAGATGCTGAAAACGCTGCTATTATCAATAAAGCAGTAGACGAAAACAGAAAAATCTGTGCTGTGGGTACTACTACGATGAGAACTTTGGAGTCTTCAGTATCATCTAATAGAAAGGTGAGTCCATACCACGGCTGGACGAATAAATTCATCTATCCACCATATGATTTCGGCGTTGCTACTTCTATGATTACGAATTTCCACACGCCTAAATCTACCCTTATAATGATGATTGCGGCTTTTGCTGGTAAAGATTTCGTAATGCACGCCTACGAGGAAGCCATTAGAGAGAAATATAAATTCTACTCCTACGGAGATGCAATGCTGATTATATAATATCGGAACTCAATGATAAGAAAAGATACAGACTTAGCGCTGTATCTTTTTTGTTTTAATAGGGCTTTAATAGTTCATTGTACTAATGTACCTCCTCTCGCATTATCACTAAGTGCTCCCCACGCCAGTGGGTGCCTCGCCGGCTACGGCGTTAGGAGATTTTTCCCCATTTTTGTTGTCTTCTGAAGTTCTTTGCGAGGAAATCTTTCATTATTTTATGCTGAGGCAGGGAGAGGAGGGGGTCTGAGATTAGGATTTTATCTACGACGGTTTTAGAGGTTTTAATGATTTTAGCATCGGTTACGAGGTTGAGTTTCTTGAAATCTACCACACCACTTTGCTGAGTACCGAGAATATCGCCTGGACCACGAAGCTGCATATCTACTTCGGATATTTTGAAGCCATCGTTGGTTTCGCACATTGTTTTGATTCGTTTTCGTCCATCGGGTGAGAGTTTATCGGAAGTCATCAGTATGCAGAAGCTCTGCTCGGCACCTCTACCGACTCTCCCTCTTAGCTGGTGGAGCTGAGAGAGCCCAAATCGTTCGGCATTTTCTATAATCATCACTGAGGCATTGGGTACATTTACACCGACTTCTATTACGGTAGTGGCAACCATTATTTGCGCATCTCCCGAAGCGAAATACTGCATATTTTCGTCTTTTTCGGTGGGCTTCATCTTTCCGTGAACCATCGTTACATTATAGTCCTTAAAGAATTCTGCTACCTGCTCGTAGCCTGCCATCAGGTTTTTATAGTCTAATGTTTCGGACTCCTCAATCAGTGGATATACGAAATATATTTGTCTGCCTTTTTGTATTTCTCCCTTTGCGAAGTTGAATACCGAAAGCCTGTCTGCCTCCCTTCTATGAGCGGTGATAATGGGCTTTCTACCTACTGGGAGCTCATCTATAACGGATACATCGAGGTCTGAATAGAAACTCATTGCGAGCGTTCTTGGGATGGGGGTTGCCGTCATTACCAGAATGTGAGGAGGCGGGTTGTTTTTTGCCCATAGCCTTGCCCGCTGTGCTACGCCAAATCTGTGCTGCTCATCTATAATTGCCAGCCCTAGGTTTTTAAACTGTACAGGGTCTTCCAGTACAGCGTGCGTACCGATGAGTATGGATAGCTCGCCAGATTGCAGTTCTTCGTGTATTTCTCTTCGCTCTGCAGTTTTTGTAGAGCCCGTGAGGAGTTTTACCTTTATTTCTGTATCTTTTAACAGGTCTGAAATCCCATTGAAATGCTGTTGTGCGAGGATTTCCGTAGGTGCCATTAGCACGGCTTGGAAGCCATTATCAATCGCTATAAGCATAGAGAGCAGGGAGACCATCGTCTTGCCAGAGCCTACATCGCCTTGCAGGAGCCTGTTCATTTGTATTGGCTTTTTCATATCACTGCGGATTTCCTTTAAGACTTTTTTCTGTGCATTGGTAAGCTCAAAAGGAAGGTGATTCTGGTAGAAATCATTGAAGTAATCTCCTACAATTGGAAAAGGATTCCCCACTGCTGATATATGATGTCTCTGCTTTTTTAGGGCATAGCTGAGCTGAAAGAAAAAGGCTTCTTCAAACTTCAATCGGTTCTCGGCATTGTTGAAATGCTCGATATCCTTAGGGAAATGAATATTGAGATAAGTGAGCTGGCGAGGCATCAGATTGAGGGCTTTCATCAGCTCATTGGGTAGGTTCTCTTGTATGAGGTTAGGGATTTCTTGGCAAATGCTCCTGAGTACTGTCTGGAAAAACTTTTGGTTAAGTCCGCGTTTTGTGAGCTTCTCCGAGCTTGGATAAATCGGTCGTAGGCGATTTTCTCCCTCATCTTTCCCGATGGGTTCTATCTCTGGGTGAGGCATAGAAAAGTGCTGATTAAAGACATTCACTCGACCAAAGATATACAACTCCCTATGCTGAGGAATCTGCTCCTTTAACCAATTAGAATATTGGAACCATACTAAGTCCATAGCTCCTGTTTCGTCTATAAATTGTGCTGTCAGTCGTTTGGTTTTTCCTGTTTTCACCTCTTGGAGGTGGGTTATTTTTCCTTTCAGCCGTATTTCGAGGGTGTTGTTTTCAGTCAGCTCTCGGATTTTATAGATTTTACTTTTATCCACATAGCGAATGGGGTAGAAGTTAAGTAAATCCTCCACCGTTTCTATGCCCAGTACCGATTTTATGAGCTTTGCTCTCTCGCTACCGATACCTTTTAAAAATTCTATCCGAGTGTCTAATGCTATCATCCCAGCAAAATTGAGCGCCGAATTTCGGAAAAAATATCCAAATGGGTAGCACAGCTTCCAGCTGAGGGATCTATCCACTCGCGTGGGGATCCTTTATTTTTAAGTTCATCATCTGCGAGGTGCGTGAGGGGATTTGTGGCAAGAGTTTTAAAAGAAAAATCCTTCGCTTAAAACCTCAAGCCTACTGCTTATCACTTATAAGTTGCAAAGCGAATAAAAAAAACATACTTTTGGGGCTATGATTGTAGCAAAGAATATCCATAAATTCTACGGAGATTTAGAGGTACTGAAAGGCGTAGATATACATATAAAAGAAGGAGAAGTGGTCTCCATAGTAGGGGAGTCGGGAGCGGGGAAATCTACTCTTTTGCAGATTCTTGGGACATTAGACCTGCCGAGCAATCCTCAGCTGTATGGTACTGAGATTAGCATTGCCGAGCAATCTTTCCTCACGATGAAAGATAAGGAACTCTCCAAATTCAGAAATAAAAATATAGGCTTTGTTTTTCAGTTTCATCAGCTCTTGCCAGAATTTACGGCACTGGAAAATGTAGTCTTACCGATTAGAATCTCTGGCAACAAGTGGAATGATTATATCGATAAAGCCCTTACTCTGTTTGAAGATTTGAAAATTATAGACAGGCTCCACCATAAGCCAAATCAGCTCTCAGGAGGGGAAGCACAGAGGGTTGCCGTAGCCCGTGCACTTATTAATTCTCCAAAAATTATCTTTGCCGACGAGCCTACGGGAAACCTCGACTCTAAAAATGCAGATGACCTGCATCATCTGTTCTTTGATTTGAGGGATAAATACAATCAGACCTTCGTCATTGTAACCCATAATAAAGAACTTGCAGAGATTACCGACAGGAAGCTGGTGATGAAGGATGGGCTTATCATTTAAAGTGAAAGAAATACTGTATATTTGTAATTAAATTTTAAAAATAAGATGTTGACGAAAGCAAAAATTCAGGACTTCCTGAAAGAAATAGAAGTAGATGATCTTGTGCATAACATACAGATTATGGGTGATGATGTGTATATTGATATGACAGCGCACTCCCCAGCAATGCACGAAAAGAAAAAGTTAGAAGTAGCAATGAAGCAGGCCTTCACTGCAGAATTTGGAGAGAATATCAACCTTAAACTGAAAATCAATTCCCCTGAGCCATCAGAAGTTCAGAAGAATCAGATTAAAGGAAAAGAAATTCCAGGTATTAAGAATATCATTGCCATAGCTTCAGGAAAAGGAGGCGTAGGTAAATCTACCGTAGCAGCAAACCTTGCTGTAACTTTGGCTAAGATGGGCTTCCAAGTAGGACTGTTGGATGCCGATATCTACGGTCCCTCTATCCCTACAATGTTTGATACTGTAGGAGAAAAACCTTTCTCGGTAAATGTAAATGGTAAAAACCTGATGCAACCATTGGAAAACTATGGTGTAAAAATACTCTCTATTGGATATTTTTCTGGTTCTAACCAAGCTGTAGTGTGGAGAGGACCAATGGCATCCAAAGCGCTTCAGCAACTTATCCGTGATGCTAATTGGGGTGAGCTGGATTTCCTCCTTATAGACCTGCCACCAGGTACGGGAGATATTCACCTGTCCATCGTTCAGGAAGTGCCGGTTACAGGAGCGGTTATCGTGAGCACTCCACAGCATGTAGCCCTTGCAGATGTGAAGAAAGGTATCGCTATGTTTACAATGGAGAGCATCAATATCCCTGTATTGGGGCTTATAGAGAATATGTCTTACTTCACTCCTGAGGAGCTTCCGAATAATAAATACTATATTTTTGGTAAGGAAGGAGCTCAGAACCTTGCCAGAGATTTAAATATTCCAGTGCTTGGAGAGATTCCTCTTATTCAGAGTGTGAGAGAGTCGGGAGATGTGGGCAGACCTGCAGCATTACAAGAAGGAACATTGGTAGCAAATATCTATAAGGAAACTGCACAGAATATGGTAGAAAGCCTTGTAGAGAGAAATACCAATCTACCACCTACCGAAGCGGTAAAGATTACCACTATGGCAGGTTGCTCTACTAAAAAATAATTTTGTAAAATTGCAAATTCAAACAATAATTTTATGAGAAAAGAGAAAGACCTTGAGGAACACGAAGAAACGGTAACGAGAGTCCTCGAAGCATTGGAAAGTATCCGTCCATTCTTACATAAAGATGGTGGGGATATAGAACTAATAGATGTAGTAGACGATAAGGTCTATGTAAGGCTTCTCGGGAACTGCAACGGTTGCCCTGTGAGTTTCTCTACTATGAAGCTCGGTGTAGAGACCACCATTAAGCAAATGGCACCAGAGATAAATGAAGTTCTAAGTGTAGAAGGATAGACACAGAAAAAGCGAACTCTGAGAAGTTCGCTTTTTTGTATCAATCTGAACAAAGGGAAATAAAAAATGGCAAGCTACCTAAATCACACCGCTACGACCGATTACCTTTGCTGCGTTCCCACCCTGGAGGATTCTCAGGAGCTGGTTGTTTAGGACTTGCCGGTGCAAATATAAATCAAAAATTCAAAAAACAAAATCAAAAATTATAAACTCACTAATAAAGATCGTATTTAGACTATGACAAAGAATGTTTACACTATTGGTTTTTTGATATTTATTATCATCATAGCCGTATTCTTTATTACCAATATTTTTTTCAGAGATATTCATTATTATAATACAAGTGTTTTGCTCAATGCTTTCTTTGTGCCTTTCATTTGTGCAGTGGGGGCGTACCTCTCTGTAACGGCTTACAGCAGGTATAAGAAAGTTTTATCTTTCAAGGAGGCTTTCGGTAGGGCATTTATGCCGATGTTTGTAGCAGGTGTGCTCTCCTTATCCTTTATCTATACCTACATTAGCTATATAGATACAGACACGAAGGATTTGCTTAATCATCAATATATAGAGAGCTATAAGCAATCTCTCGAAGATGAATACCAAAAAGCCAAAGAAATCATTAAACCAGATACCGATGAAATGAAAGATTTGGAGGAAAAATATGCAGAAGGAAAGCTGAGAATAGAAGCGAAAGAGAATAAGAAAGAAGATATGTTTTCCTTTGAGTACTTTGTTTATATTTTTGGAGGCTTTAATCTGTTTTTCATTATTCTATCGGTATTTTTCGGGAGTTTTTTCAGGAGTAAAAAAGATGAAAAAATTTTACATCATTCTTTTGCTCTGCGCGATGGGGAGAAGTAATTTTACATCAGGTTAAAAACTGTGTAACGAAGTTTAATAAATAAAGAAAATCAATAAATCATCAAGATGAGAATACACAAAATTGCATTAACTCTATTGTTTTCGGGGAGTTTATTATTTGCACAACAAAAATTAACGATGAATGAAGCCATACTTGGGCTTCGCTCAAATCTTAGGGTAGAGAATTACTGGTATCCTGCGTGGATAAAGAATTCTAACAGCCTTACTTATTTCAAAAATGGGGAGTATCTGTTCACCAATGCAGAGACTCAAAAGACCGAAACTCTACTTACATTAAATGATATTAATACTCATCTGCCCAAGCAGGAGCAGCTGAGCTACTTACCTTTGGTGGTGTTTAATACCGCAGATTCTGGCTATTTCAAGAATGAGAATACTTATTATAAAATTAAGAGAAATAATGCTCAGTGGTCGGTAGAGAAATGGCTTGAAATCCCTTCCGATGCACAGAATGAAGAGGTTGTTTTGGATAAATCTATGGTCGTTTACACCGTAAAGAATAATCTCTACTACAAAACAGAAAGGGGAGAGGTGGCTATTACCTCAGATAAGGAGGAGAATATCGTAAATGGTTCTGCCGTTCATAGAAATGAATTTGGCATAGATAAAGGGATTTTTATTTCGCCAGATAAAACCAAAATCGCCTTTTACAGAATGGATCAAACGATGGTGGAAGATTATCCTGTCATTGACTGGTCGGTGGTAGCGGCTAAGAACCAAAATATAAAATACCCTATGGCCGGGCGAACTTCTCATCAGGTAGTTTTGGGAGTGTATGATATCCCTACGGGAAAGACCGTTTATATGAATACAGAAGGCGATAAGGAGCAATATCTAACCGTTATTTCGTGGCAACCAAACTCTAAGAATGTGTTTATCGGGGTGCTCAATAGAAAGCAAAACCACCTGAAGATGAACCTCTACAATGCAGATAATGGTCAATTCATTAAAACCCTCTTTGAAGAGAAATCTGATAAGTATGTAGAGCCACAGCAGCCCCTTGTTTTTCTTCCGAATTCGGAGAAAGATTTCATCTGGCAAAGCCAGAGAACAGGGTATAATCACCTCTTCCATTATAATGTAGATAAAGGCCTCGTAAGGCAAGTTACCAAAGGCGACTGGTTGGTAACCGATCTCCTCGGTTTTAATGCTAAGAAAAAGGAAATCTACTTTATTTCTACTAAGGAAACTCCACTTGACAGGCATTTGTATAAGGTAAACTGGTCTTCTGGTAAGGTAGAAAAGCTCAATAAAGAGGCGGGCACGCATTACGGTGTGCTTTCAGACAATGGAGATTATCTTTTTGACTCTTATTCTAATGAAGAAGTCCCAAGGAAAATAGATATTATAGAGACTCAAAAGAAATCAAATACCAATTTACTTACAGCGAGCAATCCTCTCACAGGCTACACTCAGGCGGAAGTGAAAAACATCACACTAAAAGCAGAAGATGGCACCCCTCTTTATGCCAAGCTAATGCTCCCTAAGGACTTTGATGCCACTAAAAAATACCCTGTTATTGTCTATCTCTACAATGGACCTCACGCACAGCTCATCACCAATTCATTCCCTAAGTCTGGAAACCTGTGGTATGACTATCTCACGCAGAAGGGTTATATTGTATTCTCTATGGATGGTAGAGGTTCCTCAAACAGAGGGCTGAAATTTGAGCAGGCAGTATATAAAAACTTGGGAGAAACCGAGATGAAAGACCAGCTCAAAGGAGTAGAGTATCTCAAAACGCTCCCTTATGTAGATGCCAGCAGAATGGGCGTACACGGCTGGAGCTTCGGTGGGTTTATGACCACCAGCCTGATGCTAAAACACCCCGATGTATTTAAAGTAGGAGTAGCAGGAGGCCCCGTAATGGACTGGAATATGTACGAAATAATGTACACCGAGAGGTATATGGCTTCTCCGCAGGATAATCCAGAGGGGTACAAACAATCCAACCTCCTTGATAAGGTAGAGAACCTGAAAGGAAAACTCCTCTTAATACACGGTGCACAGGATGATGTAGTCGTTTGGCAGCATTCCATCAACTTCCTGAAATCTGCAGTAGATAGAAATGTGCAGCTTGATTACTTCGTCTATCCAGGGCACGCACACAATGTGATGGGGAGAGACAGGGTACACCTGATGCAGAAAATCACCGATTATTTTGACTTGTATCTAAAGCCCGAAAAAGACAACTAATCCCTAAGGAAGATAGCCAGTGTGCTATCTTCTTTTTTTATAATGATAATAAATATTTGCCTCAGCCCATCCCCATACCTCCTTTTTTTGGTAGCAAAATCTATTTAATTAAATTTGCCCACTTAAATATTATGGAAACAGCAACATACAAAACAGCAGCATATCATACTCTCGGGTGCAAACTCAACTTTGCAGAGACCTCAACCATCGCTCGCCAGCTAAAAGGTGCGGGCTATAATAAGGTAGAATTTGATGAAAAGGCAGATGTCTATGTCATCAATACCTGCTCGGTAACTGATAATGCAGATAAAGAATGCAGATTCCACATCAAACGGGCAATGAAGGCAAATCCTCAAGGGCTCGTAGTGGTCATCGGGTGCTATGCACAGCTAAAACCAGATGAGATTGCCAGTATAGACGGCGTAGATTTAGTTCTCGGAGCTAAGGAAAAGTTCAATGTCCTCAGCTATTTGGAAGATTTAGAGAAAACCAGCAACAATGGAGTAGTGCATTCCTGCGAAGTAGGGGAGGCAAACTCATTTATCGGCAGTTTCTCGGTAGGCGAAAGAACCAGAGCCTTCCTAAAAGTGCAAGACGGCTGCGATTACAAATGTACCTACTGCACCATCCCTATGGCGAGGGGGATTTCCCGCTCGGATACGATAGAGAATATCATTAAAAATGCTACCCAAATCTCCCAACGAGGCATTAAGGAAATCGTACTCACAGGCGTGAATATCGGGGATTATGGCAAGGGTGAGTTCGGCAATAAAAGGCACGAGCATACCTTCCTTGACCTTATTAAGGAGCTCGACAAAGTAGAGGGCATAGAGAGGATTCGTATCTCTTCCATAGAGCCCAATCTCCTTAAAGATGATGCCATAGAGCTCGTATCCCACAGCAGGAGTTTCGTACCGCACTTCCACATCCCGCTTCAGAGTGGTAGCGATACCATCCTCAAAAAAATGAAGCGCCGATATCTTACAAAACTCTATACCGACCGCATCTCTAAAATCAAGGAAACCATCCCGCACTGCGCCATCGGTGTAGATGTCATCGTGGGATTCCCAGGGGAGACCGAACAACATTTCCTCGAGACCTACCGCTACCTTAACCAGCTCCCGATTTCCTACCTCCATGTCTTCACCTATTCCGAAAGGGATAATACCGAAGCTGTAGAAATGGAAGGCACCGTTCCCATAGCCGAAAGGAAAAGGCGAAATAAAATGCTAAGAATACTCTCCGAAAAGAAAAAGCGGGAGTTCTACGAGTCTCAGCTCGGCAGTACGCTCCCTGTTCTTTGGGAGGATGAGAATAAAAATGGGCTGATGTTTGGCTTTACCGAAAACTATGTACGCGTACAAAAACCCTACGATGAAGCCTCCTGCAATACCATAGAGCACCTCACCCTAGACAAAATACAGCCCGATGGTACGGTATCCGTTAAGTCAGCATAAAGTCAAAACTTTCTCTTGAATTTGGGAAAGTTTTTTTTTCCTAAAAAAGCTAATAAAGTACAGCAAGTATAAGCTGTTCAGGCAATTTTTATAATGATTTGTCGTTAGTTTTCAAAATAAAAAAATGACAACGATTAAAAGAGTAGCTTTGGCTATAGGTCTTGTGGCAATGAGTTTTGTTAGTGCACAGAGTGCTGATATGAGAAATATCTTAAAATTAGGTTTAAATTCAGGGGCATCATTACCTTCCAATAACTCTTCATTTGTTATGGGAATAGATGCGAGCTATCAGAATATTTCTGTCGCTGGAATTGGCTGGGGCTTTGCTACAGGCTATATTCACCACTTTGGTAAGGAGAATAACGGGATAGATAATAATGATTTTGGAGTGATTCCTGCTGCATTATTATTCAGATTGTATACTAAGCAGTTGGGCTTTTATCTGGGTGGAGACCTTGGTTATGGCTTTATTACAGGAAATGATAAAGTTGCTAAAAATAATGAGATAGAGAGACCAAAGGGAGGGATTTATTTCAAACCAGAAATAGGCTTCCATAATAGGGACTGGAACTTAGGAATCCATTATCAGAAGGTTTTTATTGCAAATAAAGGCAAGATTGGAGAGCAAAAATACAGTGCGGCTAACTTTGGTGTAACGCTTTCTTATAACATCCCTTTGGGTAAATAAAACAAATAAATAAGACGAACTGCCATATATATATTATGACAATCCCAGATACTTTATTGGAGCAGACTTATGTATATCTCCAGCAGTTTCTCACGGAGGAAAGGCTAAGGAAAATCGAGCATTTTTCTGCTCAGAGCTCAGATTTTGTACTTCCTGTGATGGAGGATGTTTATCAGTTTAGAAATGCGGCAGCTATTGTGCGAAGCTCGGAGGCTTGTGGCTTTCATAAGATTGTGGCACTGCAAAAGCATAATGTCTTTAACCCTAATCTGGAAGTTACTAAAGGAGCAGATACTTGGGTAGAGGTGGAAAAACTCCCTGCACGGATAGAATCATTGAAAGAAATCAGGCAGAGGGGTTATAAAATTGTAGCCGTTTCTCCAGAGAAAAATGCGACCCTCCTCCCAAACTTTAGGATTGATGAGCCAATTGCTTTAACTTTCGGTACCGAGTGGGAGGGGATTTCGGAAGAGATATTGGACTTTGCCGATGAGACGCTGATGATTCCGATGTATGGCTTTACGCAGAGTTTTAATGTATCGGTGGCAGCAGCGATTTGCTTATATGAACTTAAACAAAAGCTAGTGAAAACGCAGACGCCTCATCTCTTAAACGATGAAAAACGGCTGAGGCTGAAGATACGATGGGCAGTAAACTCCATCCGCAGCGGGGGAGAGATATTAGAGAGGTATCTTTGTGCAGGAGGCTTATAGCGATTAGCTTTTGGTAATTAGCTAAGTGCCTGCCACGCTGTGGATGCCTGCCGTGCTACGGCTAAGTCCGTCAGCTGGAAGCTGTGGCTAGTTGATGATGGCGATTTTTGCAGTTGCGGTATCGGAGCCGTCTTCATTGGTCATTAGCACAAAATAAATCCCTGAAGCTACTCTCTTGCCACGATAATTTAAATCCCACTCGTAATAACCGCCTTTGGCAATACCTTGGTGGATTAAATTTCCTGCGGTATCGGTAATCCGGATATTGGTTTTCTCTGCTAATCCCTTAATTCTCACATTACCTTTGTATTGAGATGAAACCACAGGGTTAGGATATACGAGTACATTTCCAAACTTGTCAGATACCTGCTGCACATCTCCTTGATAAACCACAATTCCCTCCGAAGTAGCGAAATAGACTTTACCTGTCTTTTCATCTACTTTAATATCGGTTACCATATCATTAGGTAGGGGAGAGTTCTTACTGGTAAAGTGATGAATGGTCTTTTCACCGCTTGCATTGAGGTAAAAAACTCCTCCTCCATTGGTAGAAAACCATTTTTGATTGCCAGAGTCAGCTTCTATTTGGAGTATTTCTGCATCTCTGAACAGTTCTTCTCCTATACCTTTTTCCTCAATGATGATAGATTCTAATTTTGGGTTTCTGCTGATTGCCGAAGAGGCATTTCGTAGTACTCTGAGCCCTTTTGATGTTCCTATCCACAGGTCGCCAGATTTGTCCATAGCGGTACTTATCGTTTCTGCAGTGTTTGGCAGTCCGCTTTGTGTTCCTTCCAAAACAAAGATGTCATTTTCATTGATAGCTGTAGATTTCTGAGTGTTTAAAGCTAGAAAAGAGTTGGAACGAGGTGTGGGTATCCAGAGAACCCCCTCTTTATAATAAGGTTTCTGAGCAGATTTTGATTTTGAAGAAAGAATAGATGAAAAGTTATCATTATTTCTGTTATAGAAGAAGATTTCTGTTCGCTCAGGAGGTACTGCTCCAGCAATATTATAGTATCTTCCCACAGCGTATAGATTTCCTTTATCATCATAGGTAAGACCTGAGATGCTGGTGATTTTTTTTCCTGCTTCAAAAGTAGGGTAGAAGTTCTTAAGTACTATATCATCGCTATTTACTTCCATTTTGTACATACCATCGGTGAAGCGATAGTTCCAGTTTCCAAAACTCCCGAAGAAGATTTCTTTGGGGTTAGATGGGTTCATCACGACATCGAGGACATTAAAAACCTTTTTGGCATTGTTGTAATTATCGATGAAAAAGGAGGGATAAACCCACTTAGTTCCATTAAAGTAATAGAAGCCCAATAATCTATCGGAGAGGATAGGCTGTTGATAGAAATCGTATACCCCACCGCTTGACACTAAGATTTTATTTCCTACGAAAGACATTTTGTAGGCTTTATTGGCGTAAGGACCATCGGGTTTTATGGATTGCAGGCTTTCATTATAAACCCCAGAAAGGAAAGTTCCCGCGTAGATATGATTGTCTTTTATCCAGCCTGTGTTTAATTCTTCTGTATAATTGGTTTTGCTTTTTACAAGGTTTCCACTGGCATTAAAGACATAGATAGCAGAAGGCGCATTCCCTCCTTTTGTCTTGCTGTCGGTTACTACGATCTGCCCATTACTGATGTTCATATCCTTTACAGACGAAAAGGTCTGAGCGATTTCAGAGAACGAATTTCCATCGCCGTAATAGACTTTATCCAATGATGAAAAAGAGATGAGATTCCCATCGGAGACAATATTATTAAAGTCCCCAGCTCTTAAAGTCTCCCAGCTTGATGCTATGGCAAATGAAGAATCGATATTATGGCTAAGAATCCCTGTATTGGTAATGAGATATACTTTATTGTCTTTAATAATGGCTTCCTTTACAGGGTGGGGGAGAAAGGCAGTTTCGGAGAACTCCTTCCTATCGAGCTTGAAGATAGAGATACCATAGTCGGTAGATACAGCAGCAAGATTTCCATTAATAGAGATATGATTAATCTTTTTGGAGCCTGTATATCCATTATTCATTGGGATATCTATCACATAGGTTACACCACGCTCTGTAATTACATCTATACTCCCGTCTTTGTAGCCTACCAGACCTGTCTTAGTATTAGGGTTATAGTCAAATGCAGTAATATTCACATTATGGAGCCCATTGGCTTTTGAAAGGTATTTGGATACCTCACCAGAGGAGAGCGTATATCGGAAGATACCATTCTCGGATGCTGCCAGTAGGCTTTCACCATCTTCTCGAATTTGGAGGATGTTGTTATATGAAAAAAGATCTGACCAGCGAGGAGACGAAATCTCCTGCCCCTGCAGTGCAGAAACAGATAAACCAAATACTAAAGGGTATATAAATCTCATTACACAAATATTTTGTTTCGTTAATAAAAAATAAGATGTATAATCTGTGCTTTTTATACATCTTATTGATTTCTCGTTTTAGATGATTATACTTTTATCTTGTCATCTATAATGTGGGTATTCCACGCGATGTGTTGTACATTCTTATCCTTGTCAAAGAAAAATTCTATTCTGCCGAGAAGGAGACCTGCCCAGCCTACTTGATTTACAAGAACGGATTTCCCTGCTCTGTTAGTATATTTCTGAGGCTCGGGGAGGAAGGTATGGGTATGCCCACCGAGAATTAAGTCTATATTATCGGTTTTAGTAGCGAGGAGGGCATCGCAGATTTTGTCTTTTCGCTCTGGGTATTGGTAGCCGATATGAGACAGGCAGATCACCATATCACATTTCTTATCTTTTTTTAGGAAGTCGGCATAGTGCTGAGCTACATCCACAGGGTCATTATACACTGTTTCTCCATATTGTTTTTTACCTACTAAGCCAGCGAGCTCTACTCCCAGTCCGAAGATTCCTACTTTTATCCCATCTTTATTAAAGATTTTGTAGTCTAATGTCTTCCCATCGAGGATGGTATTTTTGAAATCATAATTTGAGGTAACGAAAGGGAATTTCGCATTTGGAAGGGCTTTAAGGAAACCTTCAAGACCGTTATCAAAGTCGTGATTCCCCATAGTAGCGGCATCATATCCCATCATACTCATCAGTTTAAATTCCAGCTCTCCACCAAACATATTAAAATAAGGTGTGCCTTGGAAAATATCTCCGCAGTCGAGTAGTAATACATTTTTTTCCTGCTCTCGTATGTTCTTTATCAATGACGCTCTCCGTGCAAAGCCCCCTTGGTTAGGGTTTTTGGTATAAGACGAGTCAAAAGGCTCTATACGGCTGTGCTGGTCGTTGGTATGGAGTATCGTCAGCTTTTTTAGCCCGTTATTTTTAAGGGCAACGCTGTCTTTTGCAAATATCAAATTGGGAGCGAGGGAAAGGCTAATCCCTCCTCCTATGGCTGTTTTTATAAATTGCTTACGGTTCATTTTTTTATTTATTAAATCTGAGTCTTACATCTGTGGGTACGCTTACTTCTGGGTTTTTTCTAAAGCTTTCTATAAAGACTTCTCGGAGTTTTAGCCCTGTGGGAATCATCTTGCCTTTGGAGAAGAACCACATACGGTCGCCTCCGAGGGCAAGATAGTCAGTGGTTGCAATATAATAAGTCTTATCAGCTATAGGTACTTCGCCGTTGATTAATGCTTTGGTAATTTTCCCTTGCTTAGTCTCTATTGTAAGGCGAGATACTGGGTTGTTTACCTGAGTTTTGAGATAATAATCAAAGAGCCCTTGCAAGTCTGAGCCTTTCATTGCAATGATGACGATTTCGTTCTCAAACGGCATTACTTCAAAGATATGCTTGAGCAGAATATCGCCAGGCGCAAAGGTCGTCCTTATCCCTCCGATATTGATAACCGCTGCATCTACTCTTGGCAGTCCATTGCTTTTTGCCCATTCTGCAGCGGCGTCATAAGTATAATCTACCAAGACTTTCCCCATATTGCTGTCGTCCCCGTCCTTAGTAAGGGCTACGCTGGTGTGAGAAATCTTCTCGCCCATCTGCTTTTCCATTGATTTTTTATACGGGATAATGGTTTTCAGCATTTCCTGATCTTCTGTCAGTTCTGCCGTAATCTTTGTGTTCTCGTAAGGCTTTATATTGCTGATACCCAAATGTGATTTACACGAAGCGAGCATTGCTAATGATAATAGCCAAACATATTTTCTATTTTTCATTATTATTAATTATTTGCTTGCAAAGATAATAAATTCCTCCTCCTTATTATTAATGCTAAGGCTTGTTTTCATCTGATATTCCTCATCTTTTTTATCCCTTTTTTTGATGTTTTTTTAAAAAATTAAGGATAATTTGTAACATAGGAGGTAATTACTATTTAATAAAATTACTTTCTCTTCTCTACACTGTTAAAATAACTTATCTCATCTCTTTTCTTTCATTTTGTATATCTTGTATTTTTTTACTAATTAAAAGACTTTTAATTGGGTATTAAAAAAGTTTATATATCTTTGCAGCACAGAGGGACAGGGTAATGCCTCCCACTGTGCCCCCCTTGAAATAAAGGTTTAAGGTAGCTGAAAGGCTACCTTTGTAATTTTATAATCTTTTTATCTACTATTACTTCTATATATTTCACCTCTTTGATATGTCTGGTTTTATCAAATATAAAAAAGCGTACCTTGTTAGGTACGCTTTTTTCAATCCGACTCAAAATTAGAATTTTGCGCCAGACTCGTTTGCCATAAAGTCTACAGCCGCTTTAACTTCATCGTCACTCAAGCTGCTGTTGCCACCTTTGGCAGGCATTGAAT
>ERZ773072.561-NODE-561-length-20332-cov-6.025941_pt1 | contig 20332 bp, 16 predicted proteins | sample MGYA00580617_ERZ773072 | MGnify/ENA primary metagenome ERZ773072 (study PRJEB29015, sample SAMEA2737970) | human oral metagenome | biome: human oral; feature: human-associated habitat; material: dental | place: China | collected 2122 ...
AAGAAAGCGAAGCGCGCATGACCGACGTGCGCGAACACCTCACCCGCCATGACGACCGCCTGCAACAACTCGGCAAACAGCGCGACAAACTCGCCCAGGAAGCCGCTACCGCCCGGCAATGGCGCGAACTCAACCAAAAACAACAACACCTCGCGCACCGCCTGCAAAGCTGGCAATACCACCAAACCCAACGCCAGCTAGACGCCGCCCAAAGCCAATACCAACAAGATCGCGCTGCCCTTGAAGACCTCTTTGCCCATAGCGGCATCGACGAAGCCCAACTCGCCGCCCTCGCCGAACAACACGCCGCCGCCAAAGAAGCGCACAAAAACGCCGAAAACCAGACCCTGCAAAGCGCCGCCCAACTCGCCCAACTGCGCCGCGCCCTCGAAAAAGACCGCCAGAGCCAACAACACCTCGCGCAGAACGCGCGCGACCACGAAGCCCGCCTTGTCCGTCTGCGCCAACAAAACGGCGAAGACGACGGCCAGCAACAACACCACCGTCTCGAAATCGAGCGCCTTGAACAACAACTCACCGCCGAACGCCCCGCCCTCGACAAAGCCCGCGCGGCCAGTGACGCCGCCCGCGAAGGCGAAATCCTCTTCCTTGTTGTTGCGCAGGTCCTGCAGGCGGATGCGCACGCCATTGTTGAGGAACGACAGCTCGCGCAGGCGCTTGGAGAGCGTCTCGTAGTGGTACTCGACCTTGGAGAAGATCGTGTCGTCGGCCAGGAAGTGCACCTCGGTGCCACGCCGGGTGGTGTCGCCCAGCACCTTGATGGGCGAGATGGCCACGCCGTCCTTTTCCTCGATGACGCGGTCCTTGGGGACCCCACGCTCGAACTCGATGAAATGCGTCTTGCCGTTGCGGTTGATGGTGAGCTTGAGCCAGCGCGACAGCGCGTTGACGCACGACACCCCCACCCCGTGCAGGCCGCCCGAGACCTTGTAGCTGTTCTGGTCGAACTTGCCGCCGGCGTGCAGCTCGGTCATCACGATCTCGGCCGCGCTGCGCTTGGGATCGTGCTTGTCGTCCCACTTCACGTCGGTGGGAATGCCCCGGCCGTTGTCACGCACCGAGATGGACTCGTCGGCGTGAATCGTCACCAGGATCTCGTCGCAGTAGCCGGCCAGCGCCTCGTCCACCGAGTTGTCGACCGTCTCGAACACCAGGTGATGCAGACCGGTGCCGTCGGATGTATCGCCGATGTACATGCCCGGGCGCTTTCGCACCGCTTCCAGCCCCTCCAGGATCTGGATCGAGGAGGAGTCGTACCCGGGCCCGTCGCCCTGGGGCTTGCCCCCGGAAGACTGTTCCGGGTTCATCGCATCGGTATCCATCGTGTCAGACATGAATCATCCATGAAGGCATAGGCAGACCGCAGGCACACGGCGGCCAATTCGACAGCATAACAGGCCGGCGCCCCCTTTCCGGCCTGAAACCGCCCGGCAAGGTCCGAAACACGACAGGGACGTTGCCCCGGAGGCACCCGCAGGCAGCGGATCCGGCGGGCGGCGAGCCTCCGAAGCCTCATGACGAACCCATGAGGCGGGCAGGGCGATCCGGCGCTCAGATCCGCATCGGCATCAGCACGTAGCGGAAGCTCTCGTCACCCGGCAGCGTCAGCAGCGCACTGGAGGTGGCGTCACCGAAGGCCATCGTCACCCGGTCCGTCTTCAGCGTGCCCAGCACATCCAGCAGATAGGAGACGTTGAAACCGATATCGAGAGGTGCGCCACCATAGTCGATATCAATCTCTTCCGAGGCTTCTTCCTGCTCGGTGTTGCTGCTCTGGATGCCCAGGCGGCCCGGCGCCAGGCCCAGCCGCACCCCGCGGAACTTCTCGTTGCTGAGGATGGACGCCCGCTGAAGCGCCTGAGCCAGGGTCTCGCGTTCCAGCTCGATGATCTTCTGGTAGCCCTTCGGGATCACCCGCTGGTAGTCGGGGAACTTGCCTTCCAGCAGCTTGCTGATGAACTCGATGTCGCCAAAGCGCAGCCGCACCTGGGTGCCGATGATCTCCATCCGCACCGGCTCGTCGCTGTCACCCAGCAGCCGCAGCAGCTCCAGCACCGACTTGCGCGGCAGGATCGCATCGGCCTGGCCGGCAGCATGGACCTCCACATCCTCACAGAAGGCCAGCCGGTGTCCTTCCGTGGCCACGGCGCGCATTCCGGCCGGGCTCAGCACCAGCAGCAGGCCATTCAGATAGAAGCGGATGTCCTGCTGGGCCATGGCGAAGTGGACCATCTGCAGAAGGTGACGAAGCTTCTTCTGGGACAGCGTCACATCGGCGCGAAGATCGGCCGTGTTTCCGTCTCCTGCCGAACCCGATCCTGGGCCAGCCTGGTCGGTGGCCCCTGCCTTCATCACCGGAAAGTCTTCGGACGGCAGTGTCTGCAACGCAAAGCGTGAACGGGTCGTCTTCAGGTTCAGCTTGTTGCCGTTGAGCTCGATGGTGACGTCCGTATCCGGCAGGGCCCGCAGGATGTCGATCAGCTTCTTGGCGGACACGGTCGTGGCCGTGGTACCGGATCCGGCACCGATGCTGGCCTGTGTCCGAACCTGGATCTCCATGTCGGTACCGGTGAATGTCACGGCTTCACCTTGCTGACGAATCAGCACATTGGCCAGGATGGGCTGGGTGTGCCGTTTCTCGATGATGCCTGCCACGGTCTGCAAGGGTTTCAGGATGGCGTCCCGGGGGGCATGAATGATCTGCATGGCGTCTTTTCCTGATGTCTTTCCGTTTCTGAAGATCTATCTATATCTTTTAATGTTGTTGTTGTTTAGAGGCATCGATGCCCTGTGGATAACCTTGGCGAGGCGCTTGTAGACTGGATCTTCACGATGAGAAACGATGTGGGGACGGCGGGATTGCCGAGTCGTCGGATTGTGGACATTTCCGGCCTCCTGCCCGAAACCCCGGTTTGTCCACATTTTGCCGGTCATGGGCTCACCTGCTTGCTGACCGGTTGTGCACAACCCGCGTCCGTTGCCTTTTATTTAGGCATGTTTGCCTAAATTCAAGGCATTCGATGATTCGAAATCCGGACATCCGGTGTCCAACATTGTGGATAACTCTACCACTGCCGCTGGCGACGCGCTTGTCGGGTGGTCTGGGGATATCTTCCGGTTATCCACAATCGGCGACGAGTTGCGATGTTAACCCGTCGTCAGGCGGGTTCAGGGATGTTTCTAGAGGTACTCCCGCAGGGTCTGGTCCAGCACGTGGATCTGCTTGTTCAGGTCCTCGTCATGGGCTCGTAATTCTGTAATTTTGCGTACAGCATACAGAACGGTGGTGTGATCCTTGCCGCCGAAGGCATCGCCGATCTCCGGCAGGCTCTTCTGGGTCAGCTCCTTGGCCAGGTACATGGCGATCTGGCGGGGCAGGGCGATCTTGGCCGGCTTGCGCTTCGAGTACATGTCGGCCTGCTTGATCTTGTAGTACTCGGCCACCGTCTTCTGGATGAAATCGATGGAGATCTGCCCACGATTGAAGGAGATGAGGTCTTTCAGCGCTTCCTTCACCAGTTCCAGCGTCAGGGGCGAGGATCTGAATGATGCATAATGAATGGCGCGCTGCAGGGCGCCTTCCAGTTCCCGCACGTTGCGACGGATGTTCTTGGCGATGAAATAGGCCACATCATCGGGCAGGCGGATGCGCGCCTGCTCGGCCTTGCGCTGCAAAATGGCCACCCGCATCTCCAGCTCCGGCGGCTCGATGGCCACGATCAGGCCCGAGTTCAGACGCGAGATCAGTCGGTCGTCGATGCCCTTGAGTTCCTTCGGGTAGGTATCGCAGGTAATGACGATCTGCCGCTGATTGATCGTCATCGTCTCGAACACATGGAAGAACTCTTCCTGTGAGCGCTGCTTGTCCGACAGAAACTGGATGTCGTCGATCAGCAGCACGTCCAGCGACTGGTAATAATGCTTGAAGCGGTCAATGGCGTTGCGCCGGATGGCCTGGATCAGGTCCTGCACGAACTGGTTCGACGAGATGTAGCGGATGATCGCCCGCGACTCGCGCTGCTGGATGGCGTTGCCCACCGCCTGCATCAGGTGGGTCTTGCCCAGGCCCACGCCACCGTGAATGAAGAGCGGGTTGTAGGCACTGCCGGGGCGGTCGGCCACCTGCAGGGCAGCGGCCCGCGCCAGGTCGTTGGCCTTGCCGTTCACGAAGGCCGCAAAGGTCAGCCCCGGATTCAGGCGCGAGCGCTCGTTGGGCATCTGCCCGCCCAGCCCGCCGAAGCTGCGGGCCGGCGCGTTGGTGTTGCCGTCGTCACCCGAACCTTCGGGGTCGGACCCGTCATCCAGATAGTCGCCCGTGCCGTCATCCAGCATGTCTGGCGCTTCCGGGGCGTGCCGCGCCTCGAAGCCCGGGTGGCCCGCGTGTTCGGCACTGCCATCGCTCCAGCCCTGGGATCCGCCGTAACCGGGGCCATGACCCGGTCGCTCGTGGGTCTGCTGCGGGGCATGTGCCTGCGGCTGGAATGCGCCTGCGCCGTGCTGGCTGGCCATGCCTCCCTGATAGCTGCCTGCGCCCGCAGCGATGTTGCCCATGCCTGCAGGAACATGGCCTTGCCCGCCCCCGTGCGGGGCAGGGGGCTGAACGCCATGCGACATGGAGCCCGGGTGAGTGGGGCCCGAGCTGGCAAATGAAGAGGGTCCCGCTGAAGAGGGTCCCGCGTGCGTGGCCGCCCCAGCCCCCGCCACGGGCGCAGCCGAAGCCGTGCGCGGCGCGACCCCGATCTCTACCCGCATGGCCGGGTCGATCACGTCGCGCAGCACTTCCTGAATGAGGTTCTGGTACTGATTGCGCACGATGTCTGCCTTGATCTGGGTGGCAGCACCCAGCCGGATCAGACAGTCGTCAGCGCTGAATTCCAGGAAGGCAAGCGGTTTTATCCACGTCTTGTAGGCCTGTTCGGGCATGCGTGCCGCGATGGCGGCACTGCACGCGTCCCATTGTTCCTGCATGGCGGTCGAAGGCTCCGCGCCAGCCTGGGGAAGGCCAGCGGCTGTTTCTTGTAATTTGAGAAAATCGGATCAGTTCATGAATCTTGCATGAAGTTTCATGCAAGATAGGCAATCTTGCCTACTTCGCGCCGACGGGGGAAGGGGAGGTTCGACGTGATCGCGCCGCGCAGAAACTGCTGCCTGCCCCTGAGTGAGGCCGCTCGAAGAAGGGCGTTCATTCTAACTTATCCACAGGTTGTCCGCAGCTATCCACAAGCTTGTCCCTGGACCCCGATCGTGCCGTCCCGGCGCGTCCCGCTCGCATGGCGTGCCTGCGCCTGGCGTCCTTCATAGCAGCCTGCCCGCGTGAATCGGGGCACCTCGAAGCGCGGAAATAATTGACAAAACCCTCGTTTTGCCTATCCAATAGCGGGTTTCTGGAAAATCGCCTGCGGCCTTCGCAAGCCCGTGATCCGCCGCGGCTCTTTTGGTAGCCATCATGAAGCGCACCTATCAACCCTCCGTCTGCCGTCGTAAAAGAACTCATGGCTTCCTGGTTCGCCAGAAAAGCCGGGGTGGTCGTGCCGTGCTGCGCGCCCGCCGTGCCAAGGGCCGCAAGCGCCTGGCCGTCTGATTCCTCACGACGTTCATTGCTGATCAGTCCCGGCCCCGACCCTTTCTGGCTCGGGGTAGAGGGCCTGTCATGACACTTCCGCAAAGCCGGCCACCCGCGGGCCCGGCATCCGCAGGAAGCCCGTCCCGGGACCCCGGGACTGCTTCCCCGCAGGCGCGAAAAGGCCCTCGTGGCCGATCCGGTCCGCCTCCCGTCCGTGTCTCCGGACACTTCTTCGAGCTGACCGGTGTCCTGCCGCGTCCGTCCGGTGGCGCATCGACCCCGCCAGTCCTCCCGGCTGACAGATCATCCCGGGCTGCCCAGCCTGGCGCTTCTGTGACCCCCTCGGCATCCGATGCCCTGGATTGCCTCCAGATCAGTGTTCCCAAGCGCCTGGTGCGCGCGGCCGTCCGGCGCAACACCGTCAAGCGCGTCGCCCGCGAAGCCTGGCGCTCGGCCCCTGTCGAGCTGCTGGACTGCGGACGCAGCTGGCGGCTTCGGCTGAAGGCGCACCCCATGGGGTCGCTGGCTGCCAAGAGCCAGCATGCCCGAGCCCAGATGCGCGCTCAGGCCCGGCGAAAGCCGGACTCAGCCGGATCGGGTGTTCCGGATTCTCCAGGCTTTGCGGTCATCAAGCGGCAACTGCGTGCAGAACTCGACCGATTGCTTGCCGATGCGGCCGAGCGTCTGAATCGCCGACCCGTCGGGCGCACCACGCGGATCGATGCGGCAGGGGCGGTACCGCCGGCTTCCTCGTCGGGCATCGCCCTATGAGTGCCTCGCAGTCCGGCAACGCCGATGCTCAGCCGTCCGTGGCCCGGCGTCCGCTCGTGCGGGCGCTCACGGCCGTGGTGAAGGGTTACCAGCACGGATTCAGCAGTATCTTTCCGCCCAGCTGTCGCTACTGGCCCAGCTGTTCGGAATACGCCATCGAAGCCCTGCAGCTGCATGGTGTGGCACGGGGCAGCTGGCTCACGCTCAGGCGCCTGTGCCGGTGTCACCCCTGGGGCGGACATGGGGTGGATCCCGTGCCCCTGCCTGCCTCCTCGCCCGGTGATTCGAAGGCCGCACGCCATCGAACTTCCTGACGATTCACGTTTTTTTTTGGTCCTGACCCGGTTTCGATCAAGATCAGGCCAGCATCCTGGCGCAAGCTCGGGTATTCTTGGCGCCACTTCATCCAACAGCAGAACCTGTCCCCACGATGCAGCAGAGCCACAAGACCGTTCTCTGGGTAGTTTTCATCCTCTCGTTATTGTTCCTCTGGAACAACTGGCAGCAGTACAACGGCCAGCCCGCCATGTTCGGCGGTAGTCAGCAGGCCCAGACGGCACAGCAGAACACCGCGTCCGCCCCGAAAGACGGTGCGGACACCAGCATTCCGGGTGCCCCCAGCCAGGCGGGCAATGACGCTCCGGCCAGCGTGCCCGCCGATCAGGCTGACCAGGCCAAGGCCGGTCAGACCATCACGCTGAAGAACGACGTCATCGAGCTGGGCATCGATACCATCGGTGGCCAGGTCGTCAGCAGCAAGCTGCTCAAGCACATCCACGACACCCGCCACCCCGACAGTGGCAACCTGGTCATCCAGTCCGACCGCAAGGGCAGCTTCTTCGTGGGCCAGACCGGCCTGGTGGGCGTCAAGGACGCACCCAACCACACCACGCCCATGACCGTGGTGCGCACCATCGAGACCGACGGACAGGTCACGGGCGTCGTGCTGGCGGCCGAAGGTGGTGGCCTGCGCATCGAGCGCACCTATCAGCTCAGCCCCGGCTCCTACGAGATCAAGGTCGACAACCGCGTCACCAACATCGGCGAGCAGCCGCTGTCGCCGTCGCTGTACCTGCAGCTGACCCGTGACACCCACGAGGCCCCGGGCCAGTCCGGCTACTACAAGACCTACGTTGGTCCGGCCATCTACACCGACGCCGACAAGTTCCAGAAAGTCTCCTTCGACGACATCGAGAAAGGCAAGGCCAAGCACTCCGGCCGCGCCAACGATGGCTGGGTCGGCATCATCCAGCACTACTTCGTCTCGGCCTGGGTGCCCAAGCAGGGCCAGCCGCGCGAGTACTACACGCGCCGCGTCGGTCCCAGCACGTATTCGGCAGGTGCCTACGAGCAGCTGGGCCAGATCTCGGCCGGCCAGAGCGTCGATGCTTCCGAGACCCTGTTCATCGGTCCCCAGGATCAGGACGTGCTGGCCAAGGTCGCCCCGGGACTGGATCTGGTGGTCGACTATGGCTGGCTCACCGCCATTGCCAAGCCGCTCTTCTGGCTGCTGACCTTCCTGCACGGCATCGTCGGCAACTGGGGCTGGGCCATCGTGGCGCTCACCATCCTGGTCAAGCTGGCCTTCTTCCCGCTGCAGGCCGCCAGCTACCGTTCCATGGCCAAGATGCGCAAGGTTCAGCCGCGCCTCAACGCCATCCGCGAACGCTATGGCGATGACCGCATGAAGCTCAATCAGGCCATGATGGAGCTGTACAAGACCGAGAAGATCAACCCGCTGGGCGGCTGCCTCCCCATCCTGGTGCAGATCCCCGTCTTCATCGCGCTGTACTGGGTGCTGCTGGCCTCGGTCGAGATCCGCAACGCCCCGTGGGTCGGCTGGATCCATGACCTGTCCAGCCCCGATCCGCTCTACATCCTGCCCATCCTGATGGCGGGCACGATGTTCCTGCAGACGCACCTCAATCCCAAGCCGGCGGATCCCGTGCAGGCCAAGATGATGACCTTCATGCCGCTCATCTTCTCGGTCATGTTCTTCTTCTTCCCGTCGGGCCTGGTGCTGTACTGGGTGGTGAGCAACATCTTCTCCATCGCCCAGCAGTGGGTCATTACCCGCCAGATCGAAGGCAAGCCCATCTTCGGCCGGGCCGCCTGATCAACAGCTCCATGTTTCACCCCTTGGCCTGGACCCCCGTTCAGGCCATTTTTTTTGGATAGACGCCGTGCAGGACAAACGCCCCATCTGCGCCATTGCCACCGCCCCTGGCCAGGGCGCCATCGGTGTCGTGCGCGTCTCGGCGCCCGAGCCTGACATTATCACCGCTCTGGCCGCCGACATCCTTGGCCCCGAGCGCCGCCTCGTCGCCCGCAAGGCCGCCTATGGCCCCTTTCTGGCGGCTGATGCCCAGCCCATCGACTACGGCCTGGCACTCTGGTTCCCTGCCCCCCATTCCTACACCGGCGAACACATCCTGGAGCTGCAGGGCCACGGCGGCCCCGTCGTCCAGCAGATCCTGCTGCGCCGCGTGCTGCAGGTGGGCGCTGCCTTCGGCATCCGCCTGGCCGAACCCGGCGAGTTCACCGAACGCGCCTTCCTGAACGACAAGCTCGATCTTGTGCAGGCCGAAGCCGTCGCCGACCTCATCGAAGCCAGCACCGAGCAGGCCGCACGATCCGCCACCCGATCGCTTCAGGGCGTCTTCTCGCGGCAGATTGACGATCTGGCCGAACAGCTGCTCACCCTGCGCATGCTGGTCGAAGCCACCCTCGACTTTCCCGAAGAGGAAATCGACTTCCTGCAGAAAGCCGACGCTGCCGGGCGCCTCGCGCGCATCGACGACACCCTGCGGTGCCTCTTCGACACCGCACAGAGCGGTGCCCGTCTGCGCCAGGGCCTGAACGTCGTACTCACCGGCGCACCCAACGTCGGCAAGTCCAGCCTGCTCAATGCCCTGGCCGGCGCCGAAGTCGCCATCGTCACCCCCATTGCCGGCACCACCCGTGACCGCGTCATCGAGCAGATCAGCATCGAAGGCGTGCCCATCAACCTCATCGACACCGCCGGCCTGCGCGATACCGACGACCCCGTCGAGAAGATCGGCATCCAGCGCACCTGGGCCGAGATCGAGAAGGCCGATGTCGTCGTTCACCTGCGCGCGGCTGACGAGCTGGCGCGGGAAGACGGGGATCAGACACCTGACGCGACAGGGCAGCACAACGGGAATAAAGCTCTTCCGGAGATCATTCCGGACGCCGGGACGGGTTCTTCACCTGAACAACGATCCGGACAGGGGCAGACCGGGAATGCTCCGCTCGACATCAGTCGCCTGGAGGCTGCCATTGAGGCTCGCGTACCCGCCAGCGCCCGACGCCTGACCGTCATCAACAAGATCGACCTGGTGCAAGGGGCAGGGCAGCTCGCGTCCGGGATGTCGGATGGGGCGTCTCACGCGCAATCTTCATCCACCGAGATACTGCGCCTGTCCGCCCGCACAGGGCAGGGCATCGAGGCCTTCCGCCGCAAGCTTCTGGACATCGCCGGCTTCCAGCCCGGCCAGGAAGGCGTCTTCATCGCCCGCGAGCGCCATCTGCAGGCGCTTTCCGAAGCACTGACCCACCTTCAGAACGCCCGACAGCATGTGTCCTTGGGCGACCAGGCGCTGGACCTCTTTGCCGAAGAACTGCGCCTGGCCCATCAGGCCCTGGGCCGCATCACCGGCGCCGTCACCGCTGACGACCTGCTGGGGGTCATCTTCAGTCGGTTCTGCATCGGGAAGTGATGCCCGGTCTGGATGCCGCCCCATGGGGGCGGCATGGAGGTCAAGTACACTTGGTTCATGACCTTCCATGAAGCCCAGTCGTCATGCCCCTGAACACGATCCATCTGCGTCGGACTGTCGATACCCTGGAACAGGCCATCATTCATCTGCAGGCCCTTCCTGTCGAGCGCACTGATGCCACTTCCGTTTCCAGGGGCACAAAGCCTGGATCCAGCGCGACGGCTGATGGTGTGCTGTATGACCTCTATCGCAATGCCGCCATCAAGAGTTTCGAGCTTTCTCTGGAAACTGCCGGAAAATTGCTGCGCAAGGCCTTGAAGCCCTATGCGGTCCAGCCGCGTGAAGTCGATCGTCTGGTGTTCAACGACGTGTTGCGCCAGGCCGGAAAACATGGGCTTCTGGAAATCGACGAGGTTTCCCGGTGGCTGAAATATCGCGCCAATCGCAACACCACGGCCCACGATTACGGTGAAGACTTCGCCAACGAGACCATGAAGCTCCTGCCTGCCTATCTGCAGGACGCCCGGGCACTGGCCGACAGACTGGACGAGGCTGCCAATGCCGCGCCTTGAAGACTGCCACCTGAACCTGCGTCCCGCCTGGCGGGACATGCTGGAAAGCCTGCTGCGCACCCACGTGCCCCAGGCGGACGTCTGGGCCTACGGTAGCCGGGTCACCGGCGGCGCCCATGAAGCCAGCGATCTGGACATCGTGCTGCGCAACCCGCAGGACCTGTCTCGGCCCATCAGGGCGGTATCTGCGCTCAGGCAGGCGTTGTCCGACAGCATGCTGCCCATCATGGTCGATGTGCATGACTGGGCCCATCTGCCCGAGTATTTCCACGAGGAGATCCTGCAGGCCTACGTCGTGCTGAGGCAGGGTGATCCTCGCACCGTCGACGATTCGCAGCCTTCGGACACGCTGGCTGCGCGCGCTTGACCCCCATCCGCACCGGAGAATCGGCGGGATCACCGTATCCGATGTGGTGAAATGGGCGGCACTCATCGCCGGATGGTTCATCGCGCCGGATCCTTCGCCATGTCCTCTTCACTGCACAGGTTCATCCCCCTTGATCTGCCTTCTGACCCGGCGCTGTCCCGGGCGCAGAAGCGCTTCAGCAGCCTGCTGAAGAAGATCGACCGGCAGCGTGCCGAGCTGCAGGCATGGGAGACGAAGGAGGCGGTCTTTGCGCGGGGCTGGGCCCGGCATGTTGCGCCCTTCCGGGCCCGACAGGCGGCTGGCGTGGTGGAGGTCATCGACCGGCTGGACGCGCTGGCTGCGCGACAGGCGCTGTCCGAGCTGGACTTGGCCACGCTTGAATCCGAGCTGTGCGACATGGTGGAGACGGTGCTGGCCGAAGGCGTGCTGGATGAGGACGAGTGCCAGCGGCTGGAAGCCCTGTTCGACCACTACAGCGGGGTGTCGCTGCAGGACATCCATGCCGAGGAAGAGGCCGATTTCAAGGCGCAGGTGCTGGATGAGGTGGGGCTGGATCTGGGGGACGAGGACATCGACCTGAATGATCCGGGTGTATTGCTGGAACAGGTGCTGCGCAAGCTGGAAGAGCAGGACTGGGAAGCGGTTGACCAGGATGTGACCCATCCGTCCGAGCCGCATGGCTGGCCGGACGAGGTGGTCTGGCCATCCTTCGATGTCGAGTCTTCTGGTGGTGGTTCGTCACAGCCGGTATCGGCCGGCGCAGAGTCAGACGTCAAGCCCATGCCCACGCAGGGGCCCCATGGCTTCGCGTCCGCGACAGCTCATGTTCCGGATCGCAGGGCCCCCACGGATCCGGCTGACAAGACTGCACGGAGAAACGCACGTCGCCGTGCGGCGGCTGCCGAGAAGCGACGTCAGGCCGAGGAGATGGCACAGCAGCAGGCCAGCCACGCGGTGCAGACCGTCTTCCGGCATCTGGCCAGCGTGCTGCATCCGGACCGGGAAACGGATCCGGCCGAGCGGGCGCGCAAGACGGCGCTGATGCAGCGGGTCACGCTGGCCTACCACGCTCATCGGCTGGTGGACCTGCTGGAGCTTCAACGGGAAGTGGCCCAGGCGGACATGGGCGATTTGGCAAGCCTGAGTGAAGAACAGCTGCACAGCTACATCCGTGTGCTGAAGCAGCAGAGTGAAGAGCTGGCGCATGAGCTGCAGCAGCGCGAGATGTGGCTACGGGCGCGCTATCCGCTCAATCGCTTCCAGAAGGCCATCCGTCCCCGCGATCTTGCCCGGATCCTGCGGGAGGTGCGTGCCGGGGTGAAGCAGCAGCTGCAGCAGCTGGATGCGCTGAAGGCCCGGCTGGCAACCGAGCAGGGCGTGCGGGCCTGGCTGAAATCGCTGCGGCAGCAGGCAGCGGCACAGATGCGGATGCAGGAGCACATGGCTTCGCTGGTGGGCGGCCTCATCCGGCATCCATCGGAGAACGGCTTCTGATGAAGCCGGATGGCAGGGGATGACGGGCGAGGCCTGGCGGCTGCAGAGAGATGCTCTACTGAAAACAGGTATAACGCAGGGACATGTCGGCGATGGACTGTCCATATCGAATTCGCTATAGTCGGCGCGATTCTTCCAGGCACAGACCATGAACGACAGTCATCAAGAAGTCCCTCATCTCCGAAACAATCCCTACAAGGTTGCCATTGCCTCGATGGTGGGAACCGCCATCGAGTTCTACGACTACTACATCTACGCTGCTGCCGCAGTGCTGGTCTTCAATACCCAGTTCTTCGACAAGAGCGATGAACATGTGGCGGTTCTGCTGTCGCTGTCCACGCTGGCGCTGGCCTTCCTGGCGCGTCCCATCGGTTCGGCGCTGTTCGGGCACTTTGGTGATCGCATCGGCCGCAAGAAGACGCTGGTGGCCTCGCTGCTGCTGATGGGGCTTTCCACCGTTGCCATCGGCCTGCTGCCCAACTATCAGAGCATCGGCCTCTGGGCGCCGCTGCTGCTGTGCATCTTCCGCATTGGACAGGGTCTGGGGCTGGGCGGTGAATGGGGAGGTGCCGCGCTGGTGGCCACCGAGAATGCCCCGGACGGAAAGCGCGCCTGGTTCGGCACCTTCCCGCAATTGGGCGCACCGCTGGGGCTGCTGCTGGCCAACGGCGCCTTCTTTGCCGTCAGTTCCTCGTTCGGCCCCGAAGCATTGGTGGAGTGGGCATGGCGCATTCCTTTCGTTGCTTCCATCGTGATGGTGGCAGTGGGCCTCTACATGCGGCTGACCCTGCATGAAAGCCATGTCTTCCGTGAGGCCGAGCAGCGCAACCAGAAGGTGAGTGCCCCCGTGAAGGAAGTGGTGCTGCACTACTGGAAGCCCATCGTGCAGGGCACCTTCATCATGACGGCTACCTATGTGCTGTTCTACGTGATGACAGCCTTCGTGCAGGTCTTCTCCAAGAGCCCGGCAGTGATGTCGGCGGCGGGCCACCCGATGGGCCTGGGCATTCCGGCCAATACCTTCACGGGCTTCCTGATGATCGGTGCCGTGGTCTTTGGCATCTTCACCAGCCTCTCGGGCATCGTGGCCGATCGCATCGGACGGCGCCGCTGGCTCATCTGGGTCACGGTGGCCATCATTGCCTTCGGCCTGCTCATGCCGCAGTTTCTGCTGAACGGCACGCCCACCTCGGTGCTGGCCTTCGTGCTGGTGGGCATGGTGCTGATGGGCTGCACCTTCGGTCCCATGGCGGCGCTGCTGCCTGAACTGTTCCCCACCAAGGTGCGCTACTCGGGTTCTTCGCTGGCCTACAACCTGGCGGCCATCGTCGGCGCCTCGCTGGCCACCATCGTCGCCATCGAGCTGAATGCCTACTACGGGCTGATCGGTGTCGGTGCCTACCTGGCGTTCAACGGCGTGCTGTCGCTGCTGGCCCTCATCAGCATCCACGAGACCAAGGACGAGAGCCTGTTGGAAGACCCGGTGGCCTGATCGGGTGATCCATGCCGATCCCTTCCCTGAACTGGCAGGCTGCACACGCCTGGCTGCTGGCACATGAGGGCTACTGGGTGCTGGGAACCCTGGCGCTGTTCGTGGTGGGCCTGGTGCTGCTGGGGCGGCCCAAGCCCGAGAAGCCCTGGCGGGTGCGGTCGCGGCCGCTGCTGACCGAGAACGAGCTGGAATTCTGTCATCGGCTGGAAGATGCACTGCCCGAGTTCCGGGTGATGGTGCAGGTGTCGATGGGTGCCATTCTGGAGCCGGACATGGACGAGGAAGACGATGCCGAGCCGGGGCGCTTCCTGTCCATCCGTGGTCGCTTTGCCCAGAAGGTGGTGGATTTTGCGATCGTCGATGACGAGTATCGGATCGTGGCGCTGGTGGAGCTGGATGACAGCACGCACGATGCCGACCGGGATGCCGAACGCGACCGCATGACGGGCATGGCCGGCTACCTGACCATCCGCTACGACAGCCGCGACAAGCCCGAGCCCGAAGAGATCCGCGAGGACTTCTGGCGCGAGGGTCTGCTGGACTGATCCCTGGCAGGAGGTTGACATTGCAGCGTGCTGGCGATGTTGAAAAACGCTGCGTGCAGGCAGAATAAGGTCATGGACAGGAACAAGGATGGAATCCAGGAACTGGATGGGGCGCTGCGGGACCGATTCCTGCGCCTGATGGAGAGTGAGTCGCTGGCGGACTGCATCATGGTCAAGGCACGGGTGGAGCATGGGATCCGTTCGGTGGACATCCTGCGAACCGGGCTGGCTGTCCCGCTGGAGGGGGAGAAGGACGTCCGCTGCCCCGATGGGGAATGGGTGCTGCGACCGGGGCTTCTGAACGTGATGTGTGCAGGCACCCGGATGGACGTGGTGAGCCGGCCGGATCCGGTCACGGGCCGCTATCTGACGCTGCTGGTGCCGCTGTGCGAGGAGGTGCTGGCCGCAGCACGCCTGCTGTGGGGAACACCGGTTGCCGGTTCTGCGGCCGGCCCCATGCTTCGCTGTGTGGCAGTGAAGGATTTTTCCGGGGAGATGGCAGCCTGGTCGGAGGCGCTGCTGCGGGACGACCATGCAGGCGCACGGGTGGCGCTGGTATCGCTGGTCGTCGGGCTGGCGCGGCAGGGCATGACGCGTCTGCTCTTTCCGCCTGCAGAAACCCTCGCGCAGCGGATACGTCGGCACGTCATGGATGCTCCGGACAGGGACTGGCAATCGCGCGACATGGAAGCGCTGCTGGGCATGTCGGGGGCCACACTGCGTCGTCATCTGGCGGCTGAGGACACCTCGCTGCGCGAGCTGCTGGTTGATGTGCGCATGGGCATTGCCTTGAACCTGCTGTACGGAACGCAGCTGCCGCTGAAGACGGTGGCGGCCCGTGTCGGCTATCGATCCCCGGATGGCTTCGTTCGCGCATTCCGGGCGCGCTACGGTCTGGAGCCCTCGCAGTTGGGCCGCGACGACGCCTGAGCGTTTCGGGCGGAATCCTGAGCGAATCGGTCCCGGCAACGGAGATATCTTCATCTGCCTTGAAAACAGGAGGTGTGATGATGAAATCCCGATATCGGAATATTGCCATGGCGGTTGCGGCCGCATGGTTCGGCATGGCCCTGACGTCGGTGCAGGCCCGGGAGGCGGCGCAGCTGCCTGATCGTGCTGCCGGTGTCCCGTCCGCGCAGACAGAGACGAATCCGGCCGGACAGCATGAAGGCACCGCTGCACAGGGTGCGACGGCTGCTTCGGCGGCGCACCAGGCCGATGGCGCTTTCATGCAGGTGCCGGGGGTCTATCGGCAGCGAATCGGCAACCTGCGCGTGACGGCGTTGCTGGACGGATTCCTGCCGCTGCCTTTCGGCACCGCCAAGGGCATCGACGCCAAGTCCCTGGAAGCCGCGCTGCGACAGGCTCATGTCCCCCGGATGGGGGACGGCATCCAGACGGCCGTCAATGTGTTCCTGGTGGAGCGGGGTGACCGGCGCATGCTGGTGGATACCGGGGCGGGAACCTGTTTTGGGCAGACCACCGGAAAGCTGACGGATGCGCTGAAGAGTGCAGGCATCGATCCCGCCACGGTGACGGATGTGCTGCTGACCCACGCGCACCCGGATCACGTCTGTGGTCTGTTGCGGCCGGACGGCACCGAGGCCTACCCGAAGGCGACGGTATGGATTCCGGACGCCGAGGCGGCCTACTGGCTGGACGCCAGGAACGCGGAAACGCTTCCTGAAGAGTTCAAGAAGGCCTTCTTCGAGGCCTCCGCAGCGCTGGCCCCTTACGTGAAGGATGGGCGCATGCAGCGGGTGAAGGGCAGCCATGCCGGTGGCAAGCCGACAGAAGTCCTGCCGGGCGTCCGGATGGTGGCAGCGAACGGCCATACGCCGGGCCACGTCGGCTGGCTGGTGGATGATCGTCTGCTGCTGTGGGGCGACATCGTTCACTTCCACGCGGTGCAGTTTGCCAGGCCGCAGGTCTACCTCGTCTTTGACAGCAATGCGCCGGCTGCCATTGCATCGCGCAAGCGCCTGTTTGCCGAGGCCGCCCGCCATGACTGGTGGGTGGGCGGTGCACACCTGCCGTTCCCGGGTCTGGGCCATGTGGTGCCCTACGGCAAGAAAAGCTACCACTGGGTGCGGGGCGAGTTCAGCCCGCTGCCCTGAGCGCGTGCATCCCCGGAAGTCTGCTCTGGTCAGGTGGGTGTCCACACCTGTCTGACCGGCAGAGGATGCCGTTCGGGGGAAGAACCGGGCCTTTCACGTCCCCGGAAGGCCCGGTCGTCGCCTTCCCGGGGCTCCAGTTCCCCTCTGTCGGAAGACATGACAATTTTCCTTCCTATCGCGACGCTCCCGACGCGATAATCCGTCCACTCGACTCTTCGTTTCAGGAGCATTGCGATGGGCAAGGCGGTATCGGTGACAGGGGGTGTGGTGGTGCTGGCGCTGGCCTATGTGGGCAGCAGCTGGTGGCTGGGCCAGCAGGCCGAGAAGCACTACCAGACGGATTTCGACAAGATCGTGAAGCGGATGGGCTTTGACGAGGTGAAGCGGGTCAGTTACACCCGCGGGATCTTCGAGTCCCAGGCCACCGACATCCTCACGCTGGTGCTGCCCCGCCCGCCGCAGGGCATGGGTGACGACGATCAGGACGATTCGGGCGAGGACATCACGCTGCGCCTGCATCTGGTGCAGACCATCAAGCACGGTCCCTTCGTGGGCGGTCGGCTGGCTGCGGCCAGGATCGAGACACGGCTGGACAAGGTGGAAGGTATTCCTGAAGGTCTGAAGCAGGCGCTGGCCAAGGCCAGTGCACCGACGGCCAGCACGCTGGTGGGCTTCGATGGCTCGATGGACGGTCAGGCCGTGCTGCCTGCTGGCGAGATGGTGCCGCCCGGCAGCGAGCCGGACAACCGGATGACCTGGAAGCAGCTGACCTATGACTACATGGTGAGCGGCGACCGTCTGCAGGTGCTGGCCCAGCTGCAATGGCCTGAGCTGACGTGGTCGGTCACGCCGGGCGCCTTCGGTCCGGACAAGCCGGGCATGAACCTGGTGATGTCGGGCTTGTCGGCCAATATCCAGCAGACGGGCACGAACCCCGACCACTGGCTGATGGTGCCCGGCCATTACACGATGCGCCTGAACGATTTCCAGCTGAAGGCGGTCTCGAACGACGGCAAGCAGTCCTCCACGCTGTTCTCGGTGAACGGCTGGGAAAGCCAGGGCAGGATCACGTCCTCCGGCAAGCTGCTGGCCAGCGAGGAAAATGGTGCCGGCAAGGCCGTGGTGATGGACGTGCCGCTGGAGAAGCTGGGCTACACGGCGTCGATCTCGAACATTGATGAAGCGGTGCTGGTGCCGTTGCAGGACATCGTGCAGGAGATGGGCAAGGCGACGGACCCCGCTGAAGCCATGCCCGACGAGGCCAGGCTGCGCCCGGTGGTGACCACGCTGGCCGCCAGTTCGCCGGCGCTGGGCATGCGGCTGGATGGCACGCTGCAAGGCAAGACGGCCTATGTGGATTCCAGGGTGGTGCTGAATCCGCTGCAAGGCAACGCCTCCGTTCCGCTGGGGCCGCAGCTGCTGCAGTCGCTGAAGGCCGATGTGAACGTGTATCTGCCCAAGGCCATCACGGCCGAGGTGAACCGCCGTCTGGAGCAGTCCTTCGGCAAGGGCGTGAACGGCTGCAACCTGGACTGCCAGCTGCGTCAGCAGGGCATTGCCCGTGAACAGGCTGACGCCTGGGAGACCAAGGTGCAGTTTGCCGGTGGCCAATTGATGCTGAACGGGCAGCGGATCTTCTGAACGCCTTCGGGCGTTGCTTTCCAGCCGTCGGGCAGCAGCCGGTACGATACCGGCTGTTGCTTTTGCACCATATGCCGCACGTGCGTGGGCACAGTTGCGGGGATGGTGACAATGAGCAGGATGACGGTGGTGGCAGGCAGCGTGATGGCGCTGGGTGTGGCCTACGTGGGCAGCAGCTGGTTGCTGGGACACGTGGCGCAGCAGAAATATCAGACGGAATTCGAGCGGGTCGCCCGGCTGCTTGGGGCGGATTCGGTGGAGATGGTGGAGGTCGAGAAGGGCCTCTTCCATTCCCGGACGATGGCCGTGCTGACATTCGAACGCAGAAGTCCGGCATCCGGGGCGGATGACGAAGTGGATGCTTCGGATGACGAGGACAGCGACAACGGTGACGATAGCGAAGACAGCGACGAGTATTCGCTGAAGAGACTGTTCGACGACGAGGACATCCCGGACGAGGATGTCGAGGATGATTCGGAGCCGGATGATCCGGATGAGGTGACGGCCCGCAAGGTGGTGGCCGATGTCAGCCCCCCCAAGGCGGAGGAAGTCATCCCGCCCAAGGTGGAGGGAGCACCGCGTCCTCCCTTGAAGATCCACCTGGTGCAGGACATCCGTCATGGGCCCTTTGTGGATGGTCGCCTGGCAGCTTCCGTGATCGAGACGCGGCTTGACCATGTGGAAGGTCTGGCCGATGAGGAACGCAAGGGCCTGGATGAGGTGAAGTCGCCGGAGCTGCGCATCGTGGCCGGGCTGATGGGCGATGTGGATGGGCGCTTTCTGATTCCGGCAGGCAGGGTGATGCCGCCCGCCCCTGAGGAAGGCAAGCTGGAGTGGAAGTCCTTCACCTATGACTTCCGGCTGAGTGCCGATCGCAAGCAGATGTCCGGCCAGATCGACTGGCCGGGCCTGGTGTTCCACATTCCGGCCGGGAAGGTGGCAGGAACCGGTCTGGACAATCCCATGACTTCGGAATCGAAGGATCGGGAGGGTCTTTACCTTGAGGTGAAGGCGCTGGCCGGCAAGTATGCCTATCACCGCAACCATGCCGATGACTGGCTGATGATCCCGGGTACCTATGAAATGAGCCTGGACAGGCTGGAGGCGAAGACGCTGCCGCGCGAGGGAAGCCCATCGCTCCAGAAGGTCCTGCTGGACATGCGTGACTGGAAGGGAGGCGGACAGGTCACGTCTTCCGGCGGGCTGCTGTCTGACGAGGTCGAGATGCGCGGGAATCTGACGGTGCTGGGAACGACCTTCGACAGCCTGGGCTACCGGGCGCGGCTCTCCAACATCGATGCCGGCAGTCTGCGCAAGGTTCAGGATCTGGCCATGACGTTCCAGAAGCAGCAGAAGGACGTGCTGGAAGGGCGCCAGCTGGTCGGCATGCCCAATGAGCGGGATGCCGAGGCGCTGATGCGGTCGCTGGCATCCGGATCGCCCACGATTGACCTGCAGCTGGACGGCAGCCTGGAAGGGAAGGTGGCCCGTGCCGATATTGGCGTGACGCTCAAGCCTCTGCCGGCCAACGACCAGGAACCGGCGCTGATGGGGGTGATGCGGTCGGTGAAGGCGCGAGCCAAGGTACAGCTTCCGCAGGCCTGGGTGACGCTGGCACAACAGAAGCTCGATACGGTTGAGAAGGACGAGGATGTCGACTGTGACCTGACGTGCCGTCTGGAGAGCCTGCCTTTCGTGCGCCGTCAGGGTGACACGTGGGAGGTGGATGCCCACTATGACGCGCAGCATCTGGTGGTGAACGGCGAGCAGCTGTTCTGATTGGCCTGTGTTCCAGGCCAGGTACAGGGGGTGGTGCAAGGTCCCTGTATCGCATGCGTGAAGGACGGATGCGCGGTGCGTGGCGCACCGGGCCTGGAACAGGGTACGGTTTCGTTCATTGCATGGCAGGCCGGCTGCTGGCATGATGCCTTCTGGCCGCAAGGCGACCGGGCTGCCTGGCCCGTGGAGGCTGCCGTGTGGTGTGTGTACTTCCGGACGGTGCCGGAGCG
>ERZ773072.563-NODE-563-length-20308-cov-19.080679_pt1 | contig 20308 bp, 19 predicted proteins | sample MGYA00580617_ERZ773072 | MGnify/ENA primary metagenome ERZ773072 (study PRJEB29015, sample SAMEA2737970) | human oral metagenome | biome: human oral; feature: human-associated habitat; material: dental | place: China | collected 2122 ...
GGAACCTCCATATTGATTCCCTTGAGGATCGCTCGCTCGTCATATGAAAAATTCAGCTCGGATATGCTGACCAGTGAATCGGACACAATAACTTTCAGGACTAAAATGGGCGCTTATTATAACCGAAGGCTTCCGAATTCCAGCAAAACCGCCGACGGAAGTCTGGCAGAAAGCCGCCAAAACATTCAGACAAACAGCAACTTGCGGCACAAGTGCGGCAGCGCGCAAGATGATTTTCGCCACGGTAACCAAAATCGCATGACTCATTCGTCTGCCCCAGGCAGACGGGCGCCTAAAGATAGGCACCGGCACGCGCTGACACGCACTTGGCGGTGATGGCATAATGGCAGCGCTTATCGGCGCCTTCCTTACGCCAGCTACCGCATCCGCCAATCGGTTCAGCCGTGTCGCGGAAGGTTTTCTCAAACCCGCCAAAGCGCTTCCAAGAAGCGCGGAGTCCTGCGAATCATGAGCGAATCCAATCTGTACCAGCATTACCGGGGCAACACCTACCTCTTCGGCAGTAATGCGCCCTACGTCGAAGAAATGTATGAAAACTACCTGGTCAACCCCACGAACATTCCCGATGACTGGCGCGCCTACTTTGACGCGCTGCAAAACGCCCCCGCGCCCGACGGCTCCTTCAGCCGCGACGTTCCGCATCAGCCGGTCATCGACGCCTTTGCCGCACGCGCCCGCCAAGGGCATACGCAGGTCATCGTCGCCAGCGGCGCCGACACAGAAATGGGGCGCAAGCGCACAGCCGTCCAGCAGCTCATCGCCGCCTATCGCAACGTCGGGCAGCGCTGGGCCGATCTCGACCCGCTCAAACGCACGCCGCGCCCGGACATTCCGGAGCTGGAACCCGCTTTCTACGGACTGACGAACGCCGACCTGGAAACGGTGTTCAACACCAGCAACACGTTCTTTGGCCATGACACGATGACGCTGCGCGACCTGCTCAACGCGCTGCGCGAAACCTATACGACCACCATTGGCGCCGAATATACGTATCTGACCGATCAGACACAGAAACGCTGGTGGCAGCAGAAATTAGAAAGCGCCCGCACCAATCCGCATCTGAACGCGCAGGAAAAAAAGCGCGTCCTCGAACAGCTCACAGCCGCCGAAGGGCTGGAGCGTTTCCTGCACGCCAAGTCTGTCGGTCAGAAGCGCTTTTCACTTGAAGGCGGCGAGAGCTTCATCGTCGCCATGGATGAACTCATCCGCCAGGCCAGCCGGCAGGGCGTTCAGGAAGTCGTCATCGGCATGGCGCACCGCGGCCGTTTGAACGTGCTGGTCAACACGCTGGGCAAAATGCCAGCGATGTTGTTTGCCGAGTTTGAACATACCGCACCGCAGGATTTGCCGGCGGGTGACGTGAAATACCACCAAGGCTTCCGCTCCGACATCATGACGCCGCACGGGCCGATTCACCTGATGCTGGCCTATAACCCCTCGCATCTTGAGATTATCAATCCGGTCGTCGAAGGCAGTGTGCGCGCCCGCCTGGATCGTATGAAGGAGCTCGAGCAGATCGACTTCGACGATGTGGCCTCCTCCGGTCACACCAAGAAGGAACTGCTCATGATGCGCCGCGAGAAGGACAAGCTCTCGCGCACCCTGGGCGGCATCCGCGACATGACCAAGGTTCCCTCGGCCGTGTGGATCGTCGACCCCAAGAAGGAGCACCTCGCGGTCTCCGAGGCTCGCAAGCTGCGTATCCCGATCGTCGCCATCCTCGACACCAACGCCGATCCGGACGAGGTCGACTACCGCATCCCCGGCAACGATGACGCCATCCGCGCCGTCGCGCTGCTGACCCGCGTGATCGCCGACGCCGTCGCCGAGGGCCTGATCGCTCGCTCCGACGTCCGCAAGGGCAAGGGCGAAGAAGCCGCCGCTGAGCCGCTGGCTGAGTGGGAGCGCGAGCTCCTCGAAGGCGAGGCCAAGGCCGACGAGGCCGCCGACGCCCCCAAGCAGGACTGAACTTTTAACTGAGAGGAATCATCCGATGGCGAATTTCACCGCTGCAGATGTGAAGGCGCTGCGTGAGCAGACCGGCGCCGGCATGATGGATGTCAAGAAGGCTCTGACCGAGGCCGACGGCGACGCCGAGAAGGCTCTCGAGATCATCCGCCTGAAGGGCCTGAAGTCCCTGTCCAAGCGCGAGGGCCGCCAGGCCTCCGCCGGCCTGCTGGCCGCGCAGACCGACGGCACCGTCGGCGTGCTGGTCGAGGTCAACTCCGAGACCGACTTCGTCGCCAAGAACCAGAAGTTCATCGACTTCTCCAACGAGGTTCTGGCCGCCGCCGTAGCCTCCAAGGCTGCCGACCTGGACGCGCTGCTCGCCGCCCCCATGGGTGAGGGCACCGTCAAGGACCGCCTGGATGCCTTCGCCGCCATCATCGGTGAGAAGCTGCAGGTTGGCCGCATCGTGCGCGTTGAGGGCGAGAACGTCGACCTCTACCTGCACCAGACCAACCCTGACCTGCCCCCGCAGGTTGGCGTGTTCGTCGTCACCGACGCCGCCGGCAAGTCCGTCGCCCACGACATCGCGATGCACGTTGCCGCTTACATGCCCGCCTACCTCGATCGCGATTCGGTTCCGGCCGACGTGCTCGACAAGGAGCGCGCTACCCTCGAGAAGATCACGCTTGAGGAAGGCAAGCCCGCCAACATCGTTCCTAAGATCGTTGAGGGTCGCCTGAACGCGTTCTACAAGGACAACTGCCTCGTTGACCAGGCCTTCGCGCGTGACCCCTCGAAGTCCGTCGCTCAGGTCCTCAAGGAGGCGGGCGCCACGGTCACCAACTTCGTGCGCGTGCACGTCGGTGCCTGATCTGGCCACGTCGTCAGCTTGCTGACAAATGGGAGCGGTCCCGCCGAACGGCGGGGCCGCTTCCCTTTTACCAGGTAGTATGGTTCTTAACCGTTCCGCCCTTCCGGGGCCGTTACAAAGGAGAAGCGTCATGTCGACGAACCGCCGCGTTTTGCTCAAGCTGTCCGGAGAGGCGTTCGGAGGTGGGGCGATCGGTTTGGACCCCAAGGTCGTGCGCAATATTGCGGAGCAGGTTGCGACGGCGGTGCGTGAGGGTGTACAGGTCGCGATCGTCGTGGGCGGCGGCAACTTTTTCCGTGGCGCTCAGCTCGCGCGCGAGGGCCTCGAGCGTTCTCGTGCCGACTATATGGGAATGCTGGGCACCGTGATGAACGCTCTTGCCCTCCAGGACTTCATCGACCAGTCCGGCGTCCCGGCTCGCGTTCAAACCGCGATCACGATGGCACAGGTCGCCGAGCCCTACCTTCCGCTTCGAGCGATTCGTCACCTCGAAAAGGGCCGCGTCGTCGTCTTTGGTGCAGGTGCGGGTCTCCCTTACTTCTCCACGGATACCGTTTCCGCCCAGCGTGCCCTCGAGATCCACTGCGACGAGCTCCTCGTTGCGAAGAACGGCGTGGACGGCGTCTACGATGACGATCCGAACAAGAATCCCGATGCCCACCGATTCGACACGCTGACGTACTCGGAGGCTCTGCGTCGCGACCTGAAGGTGATTGACGGCTCTGCGCTAGCGCTGTGCCGCGAGAACGGGTTGACCACGCGTATCTTTGGCATGGGTGGCGTCGGGGCTGTCACCCGCGCGCTCATGGGCGATGAAATCGGTACGCTAGTGACGGCGTGATATAACCTTCACAGACCACTGACTTAAAGGAGCACATAGTGATCGACGATATTCTCCTCGAAGCCGAGGAAAAGATGGACAAGGCCGTGGACTCGGCCAGCCACGAGTTTGCGAACATTCGCACCGGACGCGCGACGTCCTCGATGTTTGAGCAGCTGATGGTTGACTACTACGGCGCTCCCACGCCGATGCAGCAGCTCGCCAGCTTCCAGATTCCCGAGGCCCGTACGGTCCTGATTTCTCCCTTTGATCGCACCGCGACCCAGGAGATCATCCGTACGCTGCGCGAGTCCGATCTTGGGGTCAACCCCACTGACGACGGCAATGTCGTGCGCGTTGTTCTGCCCGCGCTGACGGAGGAACGCCGTAAGGAGTACGTGAAGCAGGCCAAGAGCAAGGCCGAGGACGGCCGCGTGTCTGTGCGTGGAGTGCGCCGCAAGGCCAAGGATCAGCTCGACCGCCTGAAGAAGGACGGCGAGGCCTCTGAGGACGACGTCGATCGCGCTGAGAAGTCGCTCGACGCCATGACGAAGGCCCACACCGAGCAGATCGACAAGATGCTCGCCACGAAGGAAAGCGAACTGCTGACGATCTGATGGCGTCAACTGATCGTTCTATTTTCGCTCGAATCTTTTCCCCGGGACCCACTCGCGACAATCATCCAGCGAGTGGGTCGACGGGGAAGGCCGGGCGTAACCTGCCGCAGGCGATTACGACTGCGGTTGTCCTGATAACCGCGGTCGCTGTTCCGCTCTTCACGTCGCTCCCCGCATTCGTTGGCGTTATCGCATTCGTGTGTCTCGTCGGCATCTGGGAGCTTGCGGGTGCATTCGCGCGCATGGGTATTACCCTGACCGTCACCCCGCTGTACGTGGGAGCAATCGGTATGGTCACCTGCGGATGGTGGCTAGGCAGCGAAGGAATGCTCTTCGCCCTGTACATCACGGTGTTCGTTTGTGCCGCGTGGAGGCTTCTTGATCGCCGCCAGGAGGCGCGGATGAGCGACGTCGTATCGTCGACGTTCGCGGCCGTGTACGTGCCCTTCCTGGCCTCGTTCGTCGTCTTGATGCTCGCGGCGTGGCACAACCCGTGGGTGTTCGTCGTCTTTGAGCTGATGGTGATCGCCAACGATACGGGCGGCTGGGCGGCCGGTGTCATGTTCGGCAAGCACCCGATGGCCCCCGCTCTGTCTCCGAAGAAGTCGTGGGAGGGCTTCGCCGGTTCGGCTATCACCGCGATGGCTGTCGGCTCGGTCGGTCTTTGGCTGCTGGGTGCTGCGTGGTGGTGGGGCCTCATCGCAGGAATTGCGATCGCCTTCGTGGGGACGATGGGAGACCTGACTGAGTCGCTCATTAAGCGCGAGGCAGGCCTGAAGGACATGTCGCAGATCCTGCCCGGGCACGGAGGTGTTCTTGACCGAGTGGACGCGCTGCTCATGAGCGCGCCGGTAGCCTACTTTATTTTCGCGTGGGCGCTGCCGGGTATTTCTTGGGAGTCGAGCCATTGAGCCAATCGACGAAGGAAGCCCGCGGGGCTCACGAACGTAGTGCGACGAGTTTGTCCGACCTTCAGCGTCGTAGCTCGCGCCGCGAGGTGCGCCCGACGGATCAGCCGCCGGAGGGTGCGACACACAAGGATGCTAAGCCGGTGCTGTCGTTCACGGCGAAGCGGCGCGGCAAGGCACCCTCGCACCTTGCTGACCTGGACGCGGCTGGCCGTAAGCAGGTCTTGAAGGACCTGGGCATGCCGGGTTTCCGAGCCGATCAGCTCTCGCGTCACTACTTCACGCATTTCGAAGCCGACCCTTCGAATATGAGCGATATTCCTGCGGGGATGCGCGAGGCGGTGTCGGGGGCGCTGTTACCCAAGCTCGTGACAAAGGTCGTCTCACTGGAGGCAGACGGCGGACGCACGATCAAGGACCTGTGGCGTCTGTACGACGGCGCGCAGGTCGAGTCCGTCTTGATGCGTTACCCCCAGCGCACCACCCTGTGCGTCTCGTCGCAGGCAGGGTGCGGTATGGCGTGCCCGTTCTGCGCCACGGGACAGATGGGGCTGACGCGTAACCTGTCGACCGCCGAGATCGTCGACCAGGTGCGCGAGGCCCAGGCCTCCTGCCGTGACGGCAAGCTGGCGGGTGGGTCCACCGCGCTTTCGAACGTTGTTTTCATGGGCATGGGCGAGCCTCTCGCCAACTACAAGACCGTCGTTGCTGCCCTGCATCGTCTGATCGATCCGGCCCCTGAGGGTTTCGGCATGAGCGCCCGCAACATCACGGTCTCCACGGTTGGCTTGGTTCCGGCGATCAAAAAGCTGGCAGGGGAGGGTATGCCTGTCACCCTGGCTGTTTCTCTGCACGCCCCTGACGACGACCTGCGCGACGAGCTGATTCCGATCAACTCTCGCTGGAAGGTGGGCGAACTCCTGGACGCTGCCCGCGCCTACTTCTTGGCTACGGGCCGACGCGTGTCCATCGAGTACGCGCTCATCAAGGACATGAACGATCAGGAATGGCGTGCGCAGCTGTTGGCTGATGAGCTGAATAAACGAGGCCACGGCTGGGTGCACGTCAACCCGATTCCTCTTAACCCCACGCCGGGTTCCATCTGGACGGCCTCGACGCGCAGCGCTCAGGAGGCATTCGTCAAGCGCCTGCGTGACAACGGCATCGCGACGTCCATTCGCGATACGCGCGGCTCGGATATTGACGGCGCATGCGGGCAGCTGGCGACGGCGGTCGCCGACGGTAAGCGGGCGGTCGGGGAGGGGCGCGCGTGACCGGGACAGGTTTTTCTCGTACCTTGCTGCGGCAAGGCGACGACGTGAACGAGGGACTTGTCTTCCTCGCTGACATCGAGCGAGCGCTGACGGATCCTGACAGGATCGCGGCAGCTCGCAACGCCCGGGGCGCGGAGTCTTCCGTGAAACTGGTCGGCTTTGATCAGGATCAGGTCGACGATGACAATGACAGACTCATCGAGTTGCTGGACGCGCGTGAGCGCTTGGATGACGGGCACAGCGTCGGCGAGATCTCAGGTGACGTGACCGTCCCCGCTCGGATTGCGACGGTATCGGGTGCCGCATCGGTGACCGGTTTTTCCGATAGTACTGAGTTCGTTAAGCCCCAAGCTGTCGATCAGATTCTTCGTTCCATGACACAGGAAAAGGAGCAGTGATGACTGAGTTCCCTAGGGTTGGTTTCTTCTCGAAGGGCTACGACTGTGCACAGGTTGATGCTTTCTTTGAAGATGCCCGCCGCGCCTACGAGGGCGGTGTTCCTCCGGAGCAGTTCAGCTCCGAGCAGGTGCTTCTGGCAACGTTTGAGCTCAAGAACCGCGGTTACAACATTGAGGCTGTTGACGGGGCGATGAACCGCCTTGAGGCCGCTTTCGTGAATCGCGATCGAGCGGATTCCGTTGCCGCCGAGGGCGAGGCTGCGTGGTATGAGCATGTGGCGGACCGGGCGACGACACTGTACCCGCGTCTGCAGCGTCCGCGCGGTGAGCGTTTCTCGCAGCCGACCTCGGGCCGTGGCTATGCCTGCGACGAGGTCGATGACCTTCTCGATCGGATCGCCGCGTACTTTGACGAGGCCGGTGACCTCAATGCTGAAGAGATCCGTACCGCGACTTTCCGTCCGAAGCGAGGCAAGAAGGCCTACGCCGAAGGCCCGGTGGACGCGTACCTGGGCCGCGCGGTCGAGATCCTACTCGCGGTCGACTGATGGCCGTTTTGGAGGACGAGCACGCTCCGACAGTTCCCGTTGTCCTGCTTGGGTCCACGGGGTCGATCGGTACCCAGGCTCGTGAGGTTATCGAAGCGCATCGCGGGCGTTTCGACGTCATCGGCGTCAGCGCCGGCGGTGCGTCAATCACCGAGCTCGCTGTTCAGATAGTCGCTTTGAACCCCACCTACGTGGGTGTCGCTCGCGACGTTCGTGACGAGTTGGCGAGCGCCGTGGCCGCGATGGGCGGCACGTGCCCGGAGGTTTTTGTCGGCGAGAATGCCTCGGTCGAGGTCGTGTGCGCCTCGGTGGAACACGCGGCGCAGCTGTACCCGCACGCAACGACGGTGGTACTCAACGGAATTACGGGTGGTGTCGGCCTGTCGTCGACGCTCGCCGCTCTGAGGTGTGGCGCGCGCTTGGCGCTTGCGAACAAGGAATCGCTCGTTGTCGGCGGTGCCCTCGTCAAGAATGCGATGCGCGTTCCCGGCCAGATTGTCCCGGTGGACTCCGAGCATTCGGCGATCGCCCAAGCCCTGGCCTCGGGCGTGCACGAGCGTGGGCTGACGTCTCCGGTCGTGTCGGGGCGTTCTGAGGTCGCGGATCTCGTGTTGACTGCGTCGGGCGGCCCGTTCCGCGGTCGTCGGCGCGATCAGCTGCGGGGAGTGCGGGCGCAGCAGGCGCTCGCGCACCCGACGTGGCAGATGGGTCCTGTCGTCACGATCAATTCGTCGACCCTGATCAACAAGGGCCTCGAGCTGATTGAAGCGCACCTGCTCTTCGACGTGGCGCCCGAACACATTGTCGCTACGGTTCACCCGCAGTCCATCGTGCACTCGATGGTGACGTGGTGTGACGGTGCGACGACTCTGCAGGCCTCGCCTCCGGACATGCGCCTGCCGATCGCGCTGGGGCTCACCTGGCCGGAGCGCCTCCGGGAGGTCGAGACGCCTCTGACGTGGGAATCCGCGTCGCAGTGGACGTTCGAGCCGGTAGACAACGATACGTTCCCCGCGATCGACCTCGCGCGCTTTGCCGTTGCAGCTTCGGCGACACACCCCGCGGTGCTCAACGCTGCGAACGAGGTGTTGGTCGACGCGTTCATCGCGGGTGAGGTTCCGTGGCTGGCGATCGTCGACACGGTCTCGGCTGTCGTGCACGAACATGAGGGGGTTGTCGACCCCTCCTTGGAAGACATTGTGGCCGCGCAGCGTTGGGCTGATCAACGCGCACGCGAACTCGTTCGCGCAGGCCAATGGAAGGATATGTGAGCGTGGGCTCTCTCGTCGGTATTGTTGTCGTCGTTATCGGTATCTTGGCCTCCGTCGCCCTGCATGAGGTGGGACACATGCTGCCCGCCAAGAAGTTCGGCGTGCTGGTTCCCGACTACGCCGTGGGCTTTGGTCCCGCGCTGTGGAAGAAGAAGATTGGGGAGACCACCTACGCGCTGCGTGCCATTTTGCTGGGTGGCTACGTGAAGATTATTGGCATGTACGCACCTGCGCGACCCGGTACACGCCTCGTGGGACGCGGCGGCAAGGCGACCCTCGCGCAGGAGGCGCGCGAGGCATCGGCTGAGGAGATCCCCCATGGCCAGGAGCACCGGGCCTTCTATCACCTGAGCGCTCCGAAAAAGATCACCGTGATGCTCGGTGGTCCGATGATGAACCTGCTCATCTGCTTCGTCCTCTCTGCGATCGCCATGATGGGGATCGGTGCCCCGACGGCGTCGCGCACCATCGCGCAGGTGCCGACGACGGTGTCGAGCGCGTCGGGCGACGTCGCGTCTCCCGCGTATGAGGCCGGGGTTCGTCCCGGAGATACCGTTCTCGCCTGGAACGGGCAGCCGGTGGCCACCTTCGCTGATCTGCAGCGCGCTGTGGGCGCGACCGGTGACGGGGAGAGCGCGATTTTGACCGTCGAGCGCGACGGTGCCACCATGGACCTGACGGTCTTTCCCGTGACGGGGGCTCAGGGGGCGCGCATTGTTGGCGTGACTGCCGGGTACGAGTACGTGTCGGCGTCGCTGGGCGACGTGGCCGCCGCCAATTGGCAGATGTTTACCGGCACCGCGTCCGTGGTCGTGCGTCTTCCGCAGGCCGTGTGGCAAGTGGGGCGCTCGATCGTGACCGATGAGAAGCGCGATGCCTCCGGGGTAGTGTCCGTCGTCGGTGTTGGTCGTTTGGCCGGTGAGGTGACGGGTGATTCGCAGGCGCTCGGCCTGGAGGATGCGCGTCAGGTCATTGCGGTCTTGCTCAGCCTGCTGGCCTCTCTCAACATGGCTCTCTTTGTCTTCAACCTTATTCCGCTGCCGCCTCTGGATGGCGGGCACATACTTGGAGCTCTGTTCGAGGGTGCGCGTCGAGCGATCGCGCGCGTGCGTGGGGTGGCCGATCCCGGGCCGGCGGATACCGCTCGCCTGGTGCCCCTGACGTGGGTGGTGGGTGGCCTGCTGGTCGCGATGAGTGTCGTCCTGATCGTCGCTGACATCGTTAAGCCTGTGTCGCTCGGCTGAGCCCGATCAGCGCCTCGTGCGCAGCTAGCGGAAAAGCGACTCTGACCACGCGTGTGTGGTCCGTGTGGGAAGGAAGGCCACTGTGCGAGATAATGACACGGTGAGTGAAATCAATCTTGGTATGCCCGAAGTCGCGGCGTCGCCGTTCCCGCGCAAGCAGACGCGACGCATCATGGTCGGTGACGTGCCCGTGGGCGGCGACGCCCGCGTGTCCGTTCAATCCATGACGACGACGAAGACCCACGACATCGGCGCGACCCTTCAGCAGATTGCCGAACTGACGGCTGCCGGCTGTGACATCGTGCGCGTGGCCTGCCCGACGGATAAGGACGCGGACGCGCTGCCCATCATCGCCAGGCAATCCCGCATCCCGGTGATCGCCGACATCCACTTCAAGCCGAAGTACGTGTTCCAGGCGATCGAGGCGGGCTGCGGTGCTGTGCGCGTCAACCCCGGCAACATCCGGAAGTTCGACGACCAGGTCAAGGACATCTGCAAGGCGGCCTCCGATCACGGTGTATCGCTGCGAATTGGCGTCAATGCAGGCTCGCTCGATCCTCGTCTACTCAAGAAGTACGGTCGCGCGACGCCCGAGGCGCTGGTCGAGTCAGCCATCTGGGAAGCCTCCCTGTTCGAAGAAAACGACTTCCACGACTTCAAGATCTCCGTCAAGCATCACGACGTGCTGACGATGATCCAGGCCTATCGGATGCTCTCCGAGGCGGGGGACTGGCCGCTGCACCTCGGCGTGACCGAGGCGGGCCCCGCGTTCCAGGGCACCATCAAGTCGGTGTCTGCCTTCTCCATTCTGCTGGCTGAGGGCATCGGCGACACGATTCGCGTCTCGCTGTCTGCTCCTCCCGTCGAGGAGATCAAGGTGGGCACCAAGATGTTGGAGTTCATGGGACTGCGCGACAAGACTCTCGAGATCGTCTCGTGTCCGTCCTGTGGCCGCGCCCAAGTGGATGTGTGGACGCTTGCCGAGGACGTGACCGAGGGCCTGAAGGACCTGACCGTGCCGCTGCGAGTCGCCGTCATGGGCTGCGTCGTCAACGGCCCGGGAGAGGCTCGTGAGGCAGACCTGGGTGTCGCCTCCGGCAACGGAAAGGGCCAGATCTTCATCCGCGGCGAGGTCGTCGAGACCGTTCCTGAGGATCAGATCGTCGAGACGCTGATCCGTCGTGCAAATTCCCTCGCGGAGGACCTTGGCCTTGAGCCGGGTTCCGGCAGCGTCGAGGTCGCTCCGATTAGCGCCCCGGACGTGAAGCTCCCGGGCATCGACTTCTGAGTTTTCGGTAAGGACCATCACATGCGTATTCGCACTCTTGCCTGTCTGTCTCTCGTCGCCGGCGCGTGCGCCGTCGCGGCCACCGGCTTTCCGCGTCGCATCGGTTTGACGGCTTCCCAGGCAGACGTGTCGCTCCCGGGCGATCTCATCGAACCCGGCGCTAACGTCGTCGTCGATCGTGGCATCGCAATTGACGCCCCTGCGTCGGCTGTGTGGAATGTGCTCAGCCACGTCTTTGAGCCCGAGGACGAGTCCACGATCATCGATGTTGAGCACGAGGATCACATCCTGATGCGCGTCGCGCCTCCGGCTGCCCCCGAGGGTACCGAGGCCTCGGGCACCTGCGTGATTGCCCTGCTGCCGCTGTCGCCGTCGCGCACGCTCCTGCACATCCGCGAGCGCCACGTGGCGCAGGGCCGTGACCGCGCGCTCGCGTGGGCGGGCGTTGCTGCCGAGTCGTTGTCGTCGCTGTCGATGCTGCGCGACTTGCGCGACGCTTGCGTCGGTGGCCTCGTTGAGGCCTGAGTAGTCTCGACCCGGCCATTTCGGTTGGACAGCAATCCCCGTTGATGTTGTAGTATCAGCTAGTACGCAACGCCAACGGGGATGTTGCTTTTGTCCGAAGGGGGACACAATGGTCGCCAGCTCCACCGCTCTTATCGCACTCGTCGGTGCCGCCATCGCTCTCGTGTGGGCGTGGGCCTGGTTCGGCGTCGGTGCGACCGCGCGCCGTGTGTCGGTGCGCCTCGAGCTCGGTGGTGGAAACGCGGCCGCAGAGATGGGGCGCGTCGTGTGGCCCCTCATGCCGCTGCTGTCCCTTCTGTGGTTCCTGACCGCGGATCTGATGGTGCGCGAGGCGCGCGGCCTCGACACTGTTGGCTCGCTTGGCTTCGTGATCGGTGTGCTTGCCCTGATGGGTGCCGTCGCCGTCCAGGCCCTCTACTTCGGCGGATTGCCCGAGTGGGCGTACCCGGGCTGGATGGCTCGCCGCTACTACGCCTCGCACGCGGGTGCCCGTGAACGCGAGCTCGGTGCCCGCGCGGTGATCTGAGGCCGTCGCGCTTTCGATGAGGGGCCACACGGCTGTGCCGGTGGCCTCGGGGCCTTCGCGTGCCGTACTCTTGGAACATGCTTAGAAATCTCTCGACTTTCTTCCTGCGAACCCTGCGTGAAGACCCGGCCGACGCCGAGGTGAACTCGCACAAGCTCCTGGTGCGTGCCGGATACATCCGCCGCTCCGCTCCCGGCATCTACACGTGGCTGCCTCTCGGCCTGCGCACGCTGCGCAAGATCGAGGACATCGTCCGCGAAGAGATGGACGCGATGGGCGCACAGGAAGTCCACTTCCCGGGACTGATTCCCGCCGAGCCGTACAAGGCGACGAACCGCTGGGAAGAGTACGGTCCCACGCTGTTCAAGCTCAACGACCGTAAGGGGGGCGACTACCTGCTCGCTCCCACGCACGAGGAGATGTTCACCCTCCTGGTGAAGGACATGTACTCCTCGTACAAGGATCTGCCCGCGACCCTCTACCAGATCCAGACCAAGTACCGCGACGAGGCCCGCCCGCGCGCCGGTCTGATTCGTGGTCGCGAGTTCGTCATGAAGGACGCTTACTCCTTCGATATCGACGACGAGGGCCTGAACGCGTCCTACCAGGCCGAGCGTGACACCTACGAGCGCATCTTCCAGCGTCTGGGCCTGCGCTACGTCATCGTCTCCGCGATGAGCGGCGCGATGGGTGGCTCGCGCTCTGAGGAGTTCCTGCACCCTTCGCCGATCGGCGAGGACACCTTCGTGGCGTCCCCGGGCGGTTACGCCGCCAACGCCGAGGCCGTGACGACGCCCGTGCCCCAGGCCCAGGATGCCTCCGGCGTGCCCGCTGCGGTGGAGGTTCCCACGCCCGATGCTCCGACGATCGAGTCGCTCGTCGATTTGCTCAACGAGCGCTACCCGCGTCAGGACCGTCCCTGGACTATGGCGGACACGCTGAAGAACGTTGTCGTCACGCTGACGCACCCGGACGGGCATCGTGAGCTGCTCGTCGTGGGCGTGCCCGGTGATCGCGACGTTGACATGAAGCGTCTCGAGGCCGCCGTGGCCCCCGCAGAGGTCGATATGGCATCGGATTCAGACTTCGAGCCGCATCCCGAGCTGGTGCGCGGCTACATCGGCCCCGCGGTCCTCGGCCCCAACTCGCCCAAGCGCGTCGTGGACGAGGAAGGCAACGCCTCCGGTTCCGTTCGCTACTTGGTGGACCCGCGCGTCGTCGATGGGACCGCATGGGTCACGGGTGCGAACGCCGAGCAGCGTCACGTCCTGAACCTGGTCATGGGCCGTGACTTCACTGCCGACGGCACGATCGAGGCCGCAGAGGTGCGCGAGGGAGACCTGGCTCCCGACGGCTCTGGCCCGCTTCACCTCGAGCGCGGCATCGAGATCGGCCACATCTTCCAGCTGGGTCGCAAGTACGCCGAGGCGCTGGGCCTGACCGTCCTCGACGAGAACGGCAAGACCCGGGTCGTCACCATGGGTTCGTACGGCATCGGCGTCACCCGCGTGATGGCGGCCCTGGCCGAGGCGAACTGCGACGACAAGGGCCTGAGCTGGCCCGCGCAGATCGCGCCCTTCGACGTGCACATCCTTGCCACCGGCAAGGGCGACGAGGTGTTTGAGACCGCCCAGTCGCTGGGTGAGCAGCTGGACGCCGCAGGCCTGGACGTGCTCGTCGACGATCGCCGGAAGGTGAGCGCCGGCGTGAAGTTCAAGGACTACGAGCTCGTTGGCGTTCCCTTCGGCCTGGTCGTCGGTCGTTCGCTGGCCGACGGCGAGGTGGAGATCCGCGTGCGTGCCACCGGTGAGACCATTGTCGTGCCCGTCGAAGAAGCCGTCGCGCGCCTGCGCGAGGCTCACGCCGCAGCCCTGAAGGGGGAGTGACATGGCTATTCGTCCCATTCGCATCATCGGTGATCCAGTCCTGCGTACCGTGTGCGATCCGATTACGGAGATCACGCCGAACGTGAAGGCTCTCGTTGAAGACCTGCTCGAGGGTGTCGACATGGACGGTCGCGCCGGCCTGGCCGCCAACCAGATCGGCGTCGGTTTGCGCGCGTTCTCCTGGAACATCGATGGCGAGATCGGCTACGTGCTCAATCCCCGCATCGTTGCTCTGAGCGAGGACGAGTATCAGGACGGCGACGAGGGATGCCTGTCGGTCCCCGAACTTTGGTACCCGACCGAGCGCGCCTGGTACGCGCGCTGTGAGGGCACGGACCTGGACGGCAAAAAGGTTATCGTCGAGGGCGAGGAGCTGATGGCGCGCTGCATCCAGCACGAGTGCGATCACCTTGACGGTCACATCTACATCGATCGCCTGGATCGCCCGACGCGCAAGAAGGCTCTGCGCGACATCCGTAACGCCGGTTTCTGAGCATCGAGCCTCGTAGAGGCGTAGACGCGCCGGGGAATGGAGTGCATTCCTCGGCGCGTTCTACTATCCTGTAATCACATCGTGTGCGCCTTTTCGGCGCAGATCATTGATACTCGTGGCTACTTAGGGCGTAGGGGAAGACGATCCTGACAAAGCCAACAGGAGGAACAATGAGAGGGTCATACACCCGCGGTGTACTTTTCGTGCACTCAACACCGCCCGCTTTGTGCCCGCACATCGAGTGGGCGCTGGGCACCGCGCTCGGCCAGGAGGTTCGCCTTCAGTGGTCGGACCAGGAAGCGGCACCGGGCATGGTTCGCTGCGAGTTCTCGTGGGTCGGACCGGTAGGCTCGGGTGCCCGTTTGGCGTCCGCTCTGCGCGGTTGGGAGCACCTGCGTTACGAGGTAACAGAAGAAGCCACGGCGTCGAGTGACGGCGGCCGCTGGTGCCACACGCCCTCCCTGGGCATCTTCCACTCCCAGATGGACACGATCGGTAACGTCGTTGTGCCCGAGGACCGTATCCGCGCTGCCCTGGAGTCCGCTACCACGTACGAAGAACTGCGTGAGGGCCTCGATCTGGCCCTCGGCCAGGCGTGGGATGACGAACTCGAGTCCTTCCGCCACGCCGGCGCAGGCGCGCCCGTGCGCTGGCTTAACAACCGGGTCGGCTAATGGGCTCCATTGCCGACCTGCTGGGGGACCAGCTGCGTGCAGGCTTAGCGCAGCTGGTCGACCCCGAGGCATCCGACGAGGCACCCGGCGCGGCCCCGGCCTCGGACCTGGAGCGCGCATCCGATGCGTGTGAGAGGGCGCGCGTGATCGCGATGGAGGCCGTGCTCGACGAGGTCGAGGTCGACCCGGCACTCGTGAGAGGGCAGGACACCCTGCGCAATGATCTCGACATGGATGACGTCTCTTTGTATGCCGTCGTCGCGCGTGTCGAACGCGAGGCAAAGGTGGCGCTGACGGATGCTCAGGTCGAGTCCTGGTCGACGCTCGGGGATCTGCTCGACTCCGTTTGTGACGCCGCTTCCAATCACTAGCGAAAGACCTTGTCAGCGGAGCTTCAACGACGCATCTAATGTTCGTAAAGTGCTGAATTTCCAGGCCTTATGGGCCTAGGATATAGGCGCATCGCCCGGAATGGACCGGCGAGCGAACCGACGGAAGGAACGACGTTGACCCGCACCGAAGAAGATCTGCTTGGTATCCGTGAAGTTCCCAAGGAAGCGTATTGGGGTATCCACACGCTGCGCGCCATCGAGAACTATCAGATCTCAGGATCAACGATTAACGAGGCTCCCGAGCTGATCCGCGCTTTTGCCCAGGTGAAGAAGGCCTGCGCGTTGGCGAACATGCAGCTCAAGGCGATGAAGCCCTCTAAGGCCGAGGCCATCATCGCCGCCTGCGACGAGATCATCGAGAATGGCCGCTGCATGGATCAGTTTCCCGTCGATCAGTTCCAGGGCGGTGCTGGGACGTCCGTCAACATGAATGCGAACGAGGTCATCGCGAACCTAGCACTCGAGATCCTGGGGGAGGACAAGGGCCGCTACGACATCATCAACCCGAATGACCACGTCAACCGTTCCCAGTCGACGAACGATGCCTACCCCACGGCTTTTCGCATCGCCTTGTGGCGCAAGGTCAACCGCCTGCGTAAGGCCATCGACGAGCTGGCCGACGCCTTCGACGAGAAGGGTGCCGAGTTCCGTCACATCCTGACGATGGGTCGCACGCAGCTGCAGGACGCTGTCCCGATGTCGCTGGGTAGTGAGTTCTCCGCCTTCGCGCACACGCTGCGCGAGGAGGACGATCGCCTCGTTAACAACGCCGAGCTGCTCCTGGAGACCAACCTGGGCGCGACCGCGATCGGCACCGGACTGAATACACCCGACGGCTACCAGCAGGTCGTTGTACGCCACCTGCGCCGCATTACCGGCGCCCGCGTTGTCGGCTCCCCGAACCTCCTCGAGGCCACCTCAGATACGGGTGCCTACGTGTCCATGCATGCGACGATCAAGCGAAGCGCCGTGAAGCTTTCCAAGGTCTGTAACGATCTGCGCCTGCTGGCCTCGGGCCCGCGCGCCGGCCTGAACGAGATCAACCTGCCCAAGATGGCCGCGGGCTCGTCGATCATGCCCGCCAAGGTCAACCCGGTCATCCCCGAGGTCGTCAACCAGGTGTGCTTCAAGGTCATCGGCAACGACCAGACCGTCACCATGGCGGCTGAGGCCGGTCAGCTCCAGCTCAACGTCATGGAGCCCGTCATCGCACAGGCGCTCATCGAGTCCATCAACCTTTTGGTCAACGCATGCGATACGTTGCGCGAGCGCTGCATCACCGGCATCACGGCCAACGAAGCGGTGTGCCGAGACTACGTGGAGAACTCCATCGGCATCGTCACATACTTTAACGATGTCATTGGCCACCACCTGGGCGACGTGGTCGGCAAGCGTGCCGCAGCTGAGGGAAAGACCGTCCGCGAAGTCATCCACGACATGGAGCTCCTGTCGGAGGAAGAGGTCGAGCGCATCCTCTCGCCCGAAAACCTGGCGAACCCGAAGTACGCGGGTACCGAGGAAGAATGATCGCCTGACGCCCACAAACGACGAGGCCGGGGTTCCTGCGTGGGGCCCCGGCCTGGTCGCTTGCCGGTGCCGCTAGGGGAGCAGGGACTCCTTGAAGGAGCGAACGAAGGTGCCGAAGCGCTCCACGCGGTCCGAGAAGTAGCGGTAGATGCGCCTGCGCGCGTCACCCACATACTCGACGATGTGCAGTTCCTCGTAGCGGAAGCGGCCGTGCTCGTCGACGAGGGAGGAGTCGACCAGGCGCCCTATAATCTCGCAGCGGAAGTGCGTGTAAGTGCCATCGTCCGTGGCCTCGAGGACCCGGCACAGGAGACTTATCTGTGAATCGTCGAGGACGGGGACGCCGTCGTGGTCGCTTGATGGAACGTGCGCGTCGGCGAGCTTGTTCCCTCCCGAGATGGTGCCCGCGTACTCGAACAGGCCCATGGCCTCGGCCCCGAAGACATTGAGCGAGCACACTCCCGAGCGCTTGATCGATCGGGCGGCATGCGTGGTGGAATCGCAGCCGATCATCACCATCTGTCCCAGCGAGTACGAGGAGGACCCCGTCGTGATGCCGACGCCGACGGCGTCGTCCGGGTAGGCCAGTATGTAGACGGGAAAGCCGTAGTAGAACTTCTCGGTGTCGTAGGGAACATGCATGCTCCTATTGTGCACCGGTCGCGGCGCGTGGGCAGCCGCTGTTCCACCGGCGTGAAGGATGAGGCCGGGGACCCGCGTGGGGACCCCGGCCTCGTCAGCTGTCGTTAGGCACCGCGGTGGAGGAGCGGGCACCTAACGGCGCTCACTCCTCGCCGGCGTGATCCGAGCCTGCGATCGAGTAGTTGAACAGGTCGTACTTCGCAATCGCCTGGCTGACGACGGAGGGGTCGATCTGCCCCTTGTCGGCCAGAGCGGCCAGCGTGCGCACGACCATCGACTCGGCGTCGATGTGATACCAACGGCGAGCGGCGCGGCGCGTGTCGGAGAAACCGAAGCCGTCGGCACCGAGCACGTGGTAGTCGCCGGGGACCCACTGACGGATCTGGTCGGGCAGCATACGGTCGAAGTCGGAGGAGGCCACGAACGGACCCTCGCGACCCGCGAGCTTCGTCGACACGTAGGGAGTGCGGCGCGGCTCGGTGGGGTGCAGGAAGTTGTGCTCTTCGGCGTCCAGGCCGTCGCGGCGCAGCTCGTTCCACGAGGTCACGGACCACACGGCGGCGTCCACGCCCCAGTCGCGGGCCAGCAGCTCGCGCGCCTCGCGCGCCCACGGCACGCCCACGCCGGAGGCGAGTAGCTGAGCCTTGGGTCCGCCGAAGTTCTGGTGCTCATCAAGGTTGTAGATGCCCTTGATGATGCCCTCGACGTCCACGTTCTCCGGCTCGGCCGGCTGGTGGATCGGCTCGTTGTAGACGGTGATGTAGTACATGACGTTCGGGTCGCGACCGCCCGCGTCGCCGTACATGCGCTCCAGGCCGTCCGCCATGATGTGGCGGATTTCGTAGGCGTAGGCCGGGTCGTAGGACACGAACGCGTGGTTGGTGGCAGCCAGGACGTGCGAGTGGCCGTCCATGTGCTGTAGGCCCTCGCCCGCGAGCGTCGTGCGGCCCGCGGTCGCGCCGATGACGAAGCCCTTGGTCAGCTGGTCGCCGGCGGCCCAGAACTGGTCGCCGGTGCGCTGGAAGCCGAACATCGAGTAGAAGATGTAGATCGGCACCATCGGCAGGTCGTGCGTGGCGTAGGCCGTGCCGACGACCTGGAAGGCGGCGGAGGATCCGGCCTCGGTGATGCCCGTGTGCAGGATGCGGCCCTGTTCGGACTCTCGGTAGGACAGCATCATGTCCGCGTCGACGGGCGTGTAGGACTGGCCGGTCGTGTTGAAGATCTTCGCGGAGGGGAAGATCGCGTCCAGGCCGAAGGTGCGGGCCTCGTCGGGGATGATCGGAACGAAGTACTTGCCGACTTCCTTGTCCTTGAGGAGGTCCTTGATGAGGCGCACGAGGGCCATGGTCGTGGCGACCTCGAGCTTGCCGGAGCCCTTCGACAGTGCCTCGAAGGGGCGCGTGGGCAGGGCGGGAAGCTTGGGCTGGCGCTCGGCGCGGCGCTCGGGTACCCAGCCGCCGAGATCCTTACGGCGCTCGAGCATGTACTTGATCTCCTCGGAATCCTTACCGGGGTTGTAGTACGGAGGTAGGTAAGGATCCTTCTCGAGGACCTCATCGGAGATCGGAATCTGCTGCTTGTCGCGGAAGAGCTTCAAGTCTTCGAGGGTGAGCTTCTTCATTTGGTGGGTCGCATTGCGGCCCTCGAAGTTGTGGCCGAGACCGTAGCCCTTAATGGTGTGCGCAAGGATGACGGTGGGTCGATCCTTGGTTTCCATAGCGCGCTTGAAAGCTGCGTAAATCTTGCGGTAGTCATGGCCACCGCGGGGCAGACGCCAGATTTCTTCATCGGTCATATCCTCAACCAGCTTGGCCGTGCGAGGATCGCGGTTGAAGAAGTGCTCGCGCACGTAGGCGCCGTCATTTGCCTTGAAGGTCTGGAAGTCACCGTCGGAGGTGTTGTTCATCAGGTCGACGAGTGCGCCGTCCTTGTCCTTCTCGAACAATTCATCCCATTCGCGTCCCCAGACGACCTTGATGACGGACCAGCCGGCACCGCGGAAGAAGGACTCCAGTTCCTGGATGATCTTGGTGTTACCACGCACAGGGCCGTCGAGGCGCTGCAGGTTGCAGTTGATGACGAAGGTCAGGTTGTCGAGGTTGTTGAGAGCAGCCTGTTGGATGAGGCCGCGAGACTCCGGCTCGTCCATTTCGCCGTCACCAAGGAACGCCCAGACATGCTGCTGAGAGGTGTCTTTGATGCCGCGGTTGTGTAGGTAGCGGTTGAACCGTGCCTGGTAAATCGCATCCATCGGGCCAAGGCCCATGGACACGGTCGGGAACTCCCAGAATTCAGGCATGCACTTGGGGTGCGGGTAGGAGGGCATGCCACCCTGTTCGCGGGAGACTTCCTGACGGAACCCGTCCATGTCGTCTTCACTGAGGCGGCCTTCCAGGAACGCGCGAGCATACATGCCGGGCGATGCGTGGC
>ERZ773072.564-NODE-564-length-20233-cov-40.226633_pt1 | contig 20233 bp, 14 predicted proteins | sample MGYA00580617_ERZ773072 | MGnify/ENA primary metagenome ERZ773072 (study PRJEB29015, sample SAMEA2737970) | human oral metagenome | biome: human oral; feature: human-associated habitat; material: dental | place: China | collected 2122 ...
GGGCGGTCTTGATGATCTGGAAGGAGGGGACGATCGTGTGCGCGGTCGTGTGGGCAGCGCCCGAGACCATGCCGTCGGCGTCGCCCATGTGGACCATCATGGTGCCGAAGTAGGACACGTCGGTGACCTTCTCGCGGGCCTGCTCAAGGGTGACGCCCTTCTTGGCGCGCAGGCGCGCGAACTCCTCGGCGTAACGCTCGAGGTAAGCGGGATCGTTCACGGAGACGACCTGGGCGGCGCTCAGGTCGAGGCCGAGCTCGCCGGCGCGCTTGGCGACGTAGTCGGCGTCGCCCACGAACGTGATGTCGGCGATGCCGGCGGCGAGGACCTGGGCGGCGGCCTGCAGAACGCGGTCGTCGTCGGGCTCGGGCAGGACGATGCGCTTGCGTTCGGCGCGGGCGCGCTCGATGAGGTCCGCCTGGAAGGCAAGCGGGGTGACTGCGGTGGGGGCGGCGGTGGCGCGCAGGGTGGCTGCGGCCTCGTCGCCCAGCGGCAGGGTCAGGACGGGGACGTCGGCCTCGACCGCGGGGGCGCCACCGGTCAGGACGACGGCGACGATGGAGGCGGCAGCAGCCTCGGCGCGCAGGCGGGCGGCGGCGATCTCTTCGGCGAGGAGCTCGGCGCTGGCGCCCTCGGCGTCGAAGGCGAGGATGACGCCGGCGCGGGTGGAGGCGGCGAGGTTCAGGTTCCAGGCCACGTGGTCGAAGGCGCGGTTCGAGGCCTCACGGGCGGGGGCGATGAGCGCGTCGTCGCCGACGGCGCGGACGGCTTCGACCGCGGCGGGCAGAGCAGAGGCGGGACGGAGGGCGGCGTCGGTAGCCGTCGTGCCGGCCAGGGCGTCGACGGTGGCGACGCCGAGAACGCGGGCCAGCTCGTCAGTAGCGAGGGCGGCTGCCTCCGACGAACCGGGGGCGACGACAATAAAGCGGGACACTCGAATGCTCCTTTGATGCGAGAAATATGTTGCGGGTCTCAGGGACCTTTGGACCAATACTAAACCCGCATGCCCCTTATTCCTATTCTTTTGAAAAGACGAGGCTGTGGTTGGCTTGGTGGGACGCAGATGAGCGTGCGCATGATGACGAGCGCTCGTGCGATAGGGTAGGGGCGTGAATGAGGAGGAAAAGACCGCGCGCGCACGAGTGGGTGCGTGGCTTGGCGCTGCCCTGAGTGCGCTCGGCGTTCTCGGCGTGATTGCGCTGGCCGTGAGCGATCATCGCCATCGCGCGGTCCTGCTCATGGTCGCTGTCCTCGTTGGCATGGGTGCTCTGCGTTTGTGGACGCCGGGACGGCCCTGGTTTGCGTCGCGAGCTCGTCTGATGGATGTCGCGGTGTACGTGATTCTCGCCGCGATTATTTGGTGGTTCGCCCCCTACGTCTCCACCCTGGCGGTGCGCTAAACCCCTGGGAACAGTGGTGTTGCGAGCGGTGGCAGGCCTGCGCGAGCACGACATTTCTTCCGTGATTTTTGCCGCAACTATCCCGAATCCTGGTTATCGCTTCAAGAATTCGTAAAGCTCGTGCATGCTATGAGCGCCCCATCATCCCTAATTGTCAAGGTGAAACACATGCGCGAGTTCCTGCGTAAATCCGGAATCCTCGTGTGGGTGATCGCTGCGATCATCCTCGCGACCGTCCTCGGATCCGTCCGTATTGGCGGCGACCACCTGGTTCCCGTCGAGATCGGCCGTATTTTTGCGACCTTCTCGGCGATCTTCAGCCAGTTCCTGTCCTTCTCTATCCCGCTGATCATCATCGGCCTCGTGACCCCCGCTATCGCGGACCTGGGCCGAGGCGCGGGCAAGTGGCTGGGCATCACGACGGCGATCGCCTACGCGTCGACGCTCTTCTCGGGCTTCCTCACCTACCTGGTGTGCGCGTCCCTGTTCCCGCGCCTCCTCGCTTCCACCCAGCTGGCGGATGTGGCTGAGCCGGGCAGCGCCCTCGAGTCCTACTTCACGATCGAGATGCCTGCGCCGCTGCAGGTGATGACGGCGCTGCTCCTGTCCTTCGTGGTGGGCCTGGGCCTGTCGATGGTCCCGCGCGGCGTGCTCCGTAAGGGCTTCATCGAGTTCCGCGCCATTATTACCCGTCTCATCGAGACGATCATCATTCCGCTGCTGCCGCTGCACATTTTCGGAATCTTCCTGAACCTGACCTACACGGGCGAGGCCGCTTCGGTCATCCGGACGCTGGTGCGCGTGGTCATCGTGGTTCTGGTCCTCGAGGTCATCATCCTGCTGACCCAGTTCTGCTTCGCGGGCCTCGTTGCGCGTCGTAACCCCTTCAAGGCCCTCCTCACGATGATGCCGGCCTACCTGACGGCTCTGGGTACCTCCTCGTCCGCGGCCACCATTCCGGTGACCCTGCGTCAGACGAAGAAGAACGGCGTGTCCGACGCGGTCGCGTCCTTCACGATTCCGCTGTGCGCGACGATCCACCTGGCTGGCTCGACCTCGAAGATCTTCTCCTTCGCGTTCGCCATCGTCCTGACCCAGGGTCTGACGGTGAGCTCCCTGCAGTGGGTTGGCTTCATCTTCATGCTGGGCATCACCATGGTCGCCGCCCCCGGCGTGCCAGGCGGCGCCATCATGGCGGCCACCGGCCTGCTGAGCTCCATGCTGGGTTTCAACGACGCCCAGGTAGCGCTCATGATCGCCACCTACATCGCCCTGGACTCCTTCGGTACCGCCACCAACGTGACGGGCGACGGCGCGATCGCGCTCATTGTGGACCGCATGGCCCACGGCTCGATCGGCACCGAGGGCGACCCGGAGAACGCTCGCGAGCTGGCGTTTGACGGTATGGCCTACCTGGACCGCGTCTCCGTCGAGGGCGTTGTCAGCCCCGAGGAACTGGCCGAGTCTGCCGCCCGCAATAGCAGCGAAACCGTCGCCTAGTCTCCAGTGACTGTGTGAGCGCGCGCCCGCCGGCTTCGGCGGGCGCGCGCTTGTCGTTTGCTCGGTAAATGGGAGTAAGGCCCTAGTAGCGGAGGCGCAGGGCACGTAGAATAGGGAATGATAGGCACACTGGGCCTCGTGGCCCGCTCCGTCAATGAAAGATGGCAGAAAAATGAGCACAGTTCGTATCGGTGTCCTCACGTCGGGCGGTGACGCCCAGGGAATGAACGCGGCTGTTCGAGCCGTCGTGCGTACGGCGCTGGCGCGTGGCGCGCAGCCCTACGCGATCTACGAAGGCTGGCAGGGTGCCTGCGTGGGTGGCGATTCCATTAAGAAGATGGAGTGGTCGGACGTGTCCTCGATCCTGGCCGAAGGCGGCACGGTGATCGGCACGGCTCGAAGCGCTGACTTCCGCACGTACGAGGGCCGCCACCGCGCGGCCGCGAACCTGCTCGAGCACGGCATCGATCACCTCGTCGTGATCGGTGGCGACGGCTCCCTGTCGGGTACGAACGAGTTCCGCGGCGAGTGGGCTCAGCACGTCGCCGAGCTGGCTGCCGAGGGCGTGATTTCGCCCGAGACCGCCGCCGAGCACCCGGCTCTCATCATCGTCGGCCTCGTCGGCTCGATCGACAATGACTTGGTGGGCACGGATATGACGATCGGCGCCGACACTGCGCTGCATCGCATCCTGGACGCCATCGACCAGCTGACCAGTACGGCGGCCTCGCACCAGCGCACGTTCGTCGTCGAGGTCATGGGCCGCCACTGTGGTTACCTGCCCCTTATGGCGGCTGTCGCGGGCGGCGCCGACTACGTGTTTACGCCCGAGGATCCGGTGGGCCCGGGTTGGCAGGACGAGCTGGCGGAGCACCTGCGCCTCGGCCGCGAGGCTGGTCGCCGCGAGTCCATCGTCCTGGTGGCTGAGGGCGCGCATGACCGCGATGGCAACGAGCTGTCGACTCAGCTGATCGCCGACACGATCCAGGAGCGCACGGGTGAGGACGCGCGCGTGACGATCCTCGGCCACGTGCAGCGCGGCGGCACCCCCTCGGCCTACGACCGTTGGATGTCCACGCTGCTGGGCTACGCGGCCGTCCAGGAGATCCTGGCGTCCTCGGCTGAGGATGAACCCGTCATTCTGGGCGTGCGTCGCAATCGCATCACCCGCATCCTCCTCATGAAGGCCGTGCATGACACGCGCGCGGTCAAGGACCTCATCGCGGCCGGTGACTATGCGGCGGCCCAGGCCTCGCGCGGCTCGTCGTTCTCGTCGATGGTGGGCATCAACCAGATTCTGTCCACGCCCCCGCAGCTCACCCCTGAGCCGACGGGCGAGATCAAGCGCGTCGCGATCCTGCACGCGGGCGGTCTGGCCCCCGGCATGAACACGGCGGCTCGCGTGGCCGTGCGCCTGGGTATCGCGCGCGGATGGACGATGCTCGGCGTTGACGGCTCGTGGAGCGGCCTCGCGGACGACCGCGTGCGTGAACTGAGCTGGTCCGACGTGGAAGGCTGGGCTTTCAAGGGAGGCGCAGAGCTCGGGACGAAGCGTGACATTCCGCCGGTCGAGCAGTTCTACGCGCTGGGTCGCGCCATCGAGCGAAACGAGATTGACGCGCTGCTCGTCATCGGCGGCATGAACGCCTACCTGGGCGTCCACGCGATCACGTCGGAGAAGGACCGCTACCCGGCGTTCCAGATCCCGATGCTGCTCATCCCCGCCTCGATCGACAACAACCTGCCGGGCTGCGAGCTCGCGATCGGCACGGACACGGCGATCAACAACGCGACGTGGGCGATCGACCGGATCAAGGAGAGCGCGGCCGCCTCCAAGCGCTGCTTCATCGCCGAGACGATGGGGCGCCGCTGCGGCTACCTGACCCTCATGACTGCCCTGGCCAGCGGCGCGGAGTACATGTACATCAACGAGGAGTCCCCCTCCCTTGAGCAGATCGCCGCGGACGCCGAGCGCATGGTGAGCTCCTTCAAGTCGGGTCGCCGCCTCTTCCTGACACTCGTCAATGAGTCGGCCTCCCAGTACTACGACCGCGATTTCCTCGCCGACGTGTTCAACGCCGAGTCCGAGGGAATCTACGACGTCCGCCACCAGGCCCTCGGCCACATGCAGCAGGGCGGCTCGCCCTCGCCTTACGACCGCCTGCTCGCCACCCGGTTGATGGCCCGTGCCTTCGACCAGCTCGTCGGCCAGTTCGAGAGCGGTGACCGCGGCGCCTACTACATCGGCCAGGTCGGTAACGCCGTCGAGGCGCGTCCGGTCAAGCATATGTTCGATGACCTGGACATCGTGAATCGCCGCCCCTTCCAGCAGTGGTGGCGCGACCTCGTGCCTGTCCAGCGCATCGTCTCGTTGCAGAACCCGGGCATCGAGGCCACCCCGATTCCCATCGACGATCCCGTCGACTAGGAGGTCAGGCCCGGTTGTCCGGGGTTTGTCGAGGCCGTGGTTTCGTGAGTGTTCGCGGGCCACGGCCTCGTCCACGACGTGAGTTGACGAGGGTGACCGAGCGCGCATTCCCAGCTAAACTGGGTGGGAACCTACCTCTACTGTCAGGAGCACCCATGAGTGACATCCCCGTGATCGACCCGACGATGACCCCCGCGTGGGACACGCTCGACCAGCTGGCCGACACCTTTGAGCCCGATCTGCGCAAGATGTTCGCGGACGATCCCGAGCGCACTAAGAAGTTCACGTTCCAGGCGGGTGACCTACACGTCGACCTGTCAAAGAACCTCGTGTGCCCCACGCTGGTTGGCCACCTCCTCGCTCTCGCCGAGCAGACTGGCGTGGCGGATCTGCGTGACCGCATGTACGCGGGCGAGCACATCAACGTGACCGAGGATCGCGCCGTCCTGCACACAGCGCTGCGTCGCCCCGCGACCGACTCCCTGACTGTTGACGGCCAGGACGTGATCGCCGACGTGCATGAGGTGCTGGAGAAGGTCTACGCTTTCGCCCGCCGCGTCCGCTCCGGCGAGTGGGTCGGTATCACCGGCAAGCCTGTCAAGACGGTTGTTAACGTCGGTATCGGCGGCTCCGACCTGGGCCCCGTCATGGCGTATGAGGCCCTCAAGCCCTACGTTCAGGAGGGCCTGGAGTGCCGCTTCATCTCCAACATTGACCCCACCGACGCGGGTGAGACCACGAAGGACCTGGACCCCGAGACGACCCTCGTGATCGTCGCCTCCAAGACCTTCACGACGCTCGAGACCATCACGAACGCCAAGGTCGTGCGCGCCTGGCTGCTCGACGGCCTGCGCGAGCGCGGCATCGTCACCGACGAGGCCTCCGAGAAGGAAGCCATCGCCAAGCACTTCGTCGCCGTGTCCACCGCCCTGGACAAGGTCGCCGAGTTCGGCATCGACCCCGCCAACGCCTTCGGCTTCTGGAGCTGGGTGGGCGGCCGCTACTCCGTAGATTCCGCGGTGGGTACCTCCCTGGCCGTCGCGATTGGCCCCGAGGGCTTCGCTGACTTCCTTGCCGGCTTTCACGCGATGGACCGCCACTTCGCCGAGGCTGCGCCCGAGAAGAACGTGCCCCTGCTGATGGGCCTGCTCAACGTGTGGTACTCGAACTTCCTGGGCGCCGACACGCACGCCGTCCTGCCCTACTCCCAGTACCTGCACCGCTTCCCCGCGTACCTGCAGCAGCTGACCATGGAGTCCAATGGCAAGTCCGTGCGCCGCGACGGCAGCCCGGTCACCTACGAGACCGGCGAGGTCTTCTGGGGTGAGCCCGGCACCAACGGCCAGCACGCCTTCTACCAGCTGATCCACCAGGGAACCCGCATGGTCCCCGCCGACTTCATTGCCTTCGCGAATCCGACGTGGGCGCTGGGCGATGGCGACGCGGATATGCACGAGCTGTTCCTGTCGAACTTCTTTGCCCAGACGAAGGCCCTGGCGTTTGGTAAGACCAGTGAGGAGGTGCGCGCTGAGGGCACGCCCGAGGCGATCGTGTCCGCTCGCGTGTTCACCGGCAACCGTCCCACGACGTCGATCATGGCTCCGTCTCTGACCCCTTCGGTCCTGGGCCAGCTGATCGCGCTGTACGAGCACATCACCTTCGTCGAGGGTGCCGTGTGGGGCATTGACTCCTTCGACCAGTGGGGCGTCGAGCTGGGTAAGGTCCTGGCTAAGCAGATCCTCCCGGCGATCGAGGGTTCGTCCGAGGCCCTGGACGCGCAGGATCAGTCGACCCGCGCTCTCATCGAGTACTACCGCGCGAATCGCACGAAGTAATCGCTTCTGATTACTGGGGGCCGCGCCGGCTGGCGCGGCCCCCGATTCGTATGTCGGGAGCGCGTGAAGGTCCCGCCGCCTCGCTGTTTGTGTGGGTGAGGCATCGCTTAGTGCTCCATGTGTTCGTGGCTCGCGTGCTCTGGGCATTCAAGCTGGAACGTGGAGTGGGCGATGGGGAAGTGGTGGCACGCGCATTCGCCGAGCTCGTGGACGATGCGGTCGCGCGTGGGGCCGTCGGCCTCGTGCGTGACGGTCACATGCGCGGTGACGGTCACGAGGTGGGAGGAAACGGCGGCCACGTGCAGGTCGTGTACACCTAGGACGCCGTCGACTCCCAGCATGTGCGCGCGCAGCTCGGTGACGTCCACGGTGGCGGGGGCCTGCTCCATGAGGACGGCGAGGGATCGGCGCAGGAGCGCGAGCGCTCGCGGCGCCATGAGGGCCGCGATGAGGAGTGAGGCGATCGCGTCGGCGCGCGTCCAGCCCAACGCCCACTCGGCGCCGGCCGCGACGATGACCGCGAGGGACCCGAGCGCGTCGTTTGTAACCTCCAGGAACGCGGCCTTCATGTTGAGGTTCGCGTCGCGCCCGCCGGCCAGGATCGCCAGAGAGATGACGTTGGCGACCAGGCCGACGACGCCCACGAGGAGCATGGGAGCGGCCTCGACGGGCGGGGGAGAGACGAGGCGCCAGACGGCTTGCCACGCGACGATGACGCTGATTGCCAGGAGCATGCCTGCCTGCAGGGCGGCGGCCAGGACCTCGGAGCGCGCCCACCCCCACGTGCGCTTCTCGTCGCGCGGGCGGCGCATGAGGCGCGCAGCGATCAGTGCGATAACGAGGCCGGAGGCGTCCACGACCATGTGCCCGGCGTCCGCAGCCAGGGACAGGGATCCGGACCAGAAGGCTCCGAGCAGCTCCGCCGCGACGACCGCCCCCGTGACCGCGAGCGCCCAGCCCAGGCGCGTCGCGGACGCCGATGAATGGGAGTGATCGTGCGAGTGCCCTCCATGCCCGCCCGGGGAGTGTGCGTGACCGTGGGAGTGAGCCACGGCCTCGTCAATATGGGACGAGGCGGGGGTCGATTCTTGGGCGAATCCGGCGCCGGTGGAGGGGCTGGAACGGTGGTCGGACATGCCCCTACTGTACGCGCCGAAGAGGCCTGCGGTGGAGACCCCCGACCGGTCGGTATGTCGCAGATCACTGCCTGGGCGGGTTGTCTTGGGACTGGGTGCCCGGGTCTGAGTGTGACGGACGACGTATCCTAGAAGACAGAGCGCGGGGAACACCGCGACTGAAGGGCACACGCCCACAGGAACTGTAAAGGAGCGCCACATCATGGCAGAACCTCGTATCGTCACCGTCACGGGCGCAGCCGGCAACATCGGCTACGCCCTCCTGTTCCGCATTGCTTCCGGCCAGCTGTTCGGCCCGGACGTGCCCGTCAAGCTGCACCTGCTGGAGATCCCGCAGGCCGTGAAGGCAGCCGAGGGCACCGCGATGGAACTTGACGACTGTGCGTTCCCGACCCTGGCTGGCGTTGAGATCTTCGACGACGTGAACCGCGCGTTCCAGGGCACCAACGTCGCGTACCTGGTGGGCGCCATGCCGCGCCGCGCCGGCATGGAGCGCGCCGACCTGCTCGAGGCCAACGCGGGCATCTTCGGCCCCCAGGGCAAGGCCATCAACGACGGCGCCGCCGACGACGTGCGCGTCCTCGTCGTGGGCAACCCCGCGAACACCAACGCCACCATCGCCCAGAACGCTGCGCCGGACGTCCCCGCGTCGCGCTTCACCGCGATGATGCGCCTCGACCACAACCGTGCGGTCGCGCAGCTCGCCCACAAGACCGGCGCCGCAAACGCCGACATCAAGGACGTCGTCGTGTGGGGTAACCACTCGGCCGACCAGTACCCGGACGTCTCCTTCGCGACCGTTGCCGGCAAGCCCGCGACCGAGCTCGTGGACGAAGAGTGGCTGTCCAGCTACTACCGTCCCACCGTCGCCAAGCGTGGCGCCGCCATCATCGAGGCGCGTGGCGCCTCCTCGGCCGCCTCCGCTGCCAACGCCGCGATCGACCACATGTACTCCTGGATCCACGGTACCCCCGAGGGCGAGTGGGTCACCGCCGGTGTCATGTCCGACGGCACGCACTACGGCGTCCCCGCCGGCCTGAACTTCGGCTTCCCCGTCACCTCCGATGGCGGCGAGTGGCAGGTCGTCGACGGCCTCGAGATCTCCGACGCGACCCGTGCCGGAATCGACCACAACATCAAGGCCCTCCAGGAAGAGTACGACGCCGTCAAGGAGCTCGGCTTCATCAAGTGAGGCGACCGCCCTCGCGGCGGTTGGTGGGAAGGGTGTGCGCCCGGCTGATTGGCCGGGCGCACACCCGCATTTTTGTGCGGGGAGCTTTGGAAGGTGGCTGGCTGATTGCTGGTCGCTCCTTACTGTTGGCTGTTGGGTGTTGCTCGTTGGCGGTTGGCTGATTGCTGGTCGTTGTCGGTTGAATGCTGGTCGCTGTTGGGTGTTGCTCGTTGGCGGTTGGCTGATTGCTGGTCGTTGTCGGTTGATTGCTGCTCGCTGGTCGTTGTCGGTTGAATGCTGCTCGCTGTTGGTTGTTAACTGTTGGGCGTTTTCTGGGCGTTGATTTCCGTTTGGGGTTCTCTGGTCACTGATTGCTGTTTGTTGGTGTGGGGCGCTGGGCGGCGAACACGGACTGTGTCTGGTGCGCTCTGATTGGAGGCTTTCGAGTTGGGGGAGTGTGGCTCGAAACCGTTGTCGCCGCCGGCTTCTTATCATCACGTTATGTCGCGCAGCCGCGTCTAGAATCCGTTGCGTCGGTCCTATGACCGGGGCCCTACCCGTGTACGTGCCGTCAATCCCTCCGGGCTGCGTGAAACGCGCGTGAAACCCGTGGCACCACTGTCGGGGGCTTGAGGTGCTGTCGTGAAACCCGTGACACCTCCGTTGGGTGAAAGAGGCCCTTAGTCGAGGGTTTTGTGCCATCAGTGGTGCCGTCGGTTTCATGTTGTAGCTGGCTTGCTCCATCGGTGGTGCAGTCGGTTTCAGGCCGAGAGAAGTGCGCGTCGGCGAAGGTGCTGTCGTGTAACCCGTGGCACCTCCGTTGGGGTCTTGTGGTGCTGTCGTGTAACCCGTGGCACCGCTGTCGGGGGCAAAAGGCCCTTATTCGAGGGTTTCGTGCCATCAGTGGTGCCGTCGGTTTCATGTTGTAGCCGGCTTGCTCCATCGGTGGTGTCGTCGGTTTCAGGCCGAGAGAAGTGCGCGTCGGCGAAGGTGCTGTGGTGAAACCCGTGGCACCTCCGTTGGGGTCTTGAGGTGCTGTGGTGAAACCCGTGACACCTCCGTTGGGGTCTTGAGGTGCTGTGGTGAAACCCGTGACACCGCTGTTGGGGTCTTGAGGTGCTGTCGTGAAACCCGCGGCACCTCTGTTGGGTGAAAGAGGCCGTTATTCGAGGGTTTCGTGCCATCAGTGGTGCCGTCGGTTTCATGTTGTAGCTGGCTTGCTCCATCAGTGGTGCCGTCGGTTTCAGGCGGAGAGAAATGCCTGTCGGCGAAGGTGCTGTGGTGAAACCCGCGGCACCGCTGTCGGGGGCTTGAGGTGCTGTCGTGTAACCCGTGGCACCGCTGTCGGGGTCTTGTGGCGCTGTCGTGAAACCCATGGCACCGCTGTCGGGTGAAGAAGGCCGTTATTCGAGGGTTTCGTGCCATCAGTGGTGCCGTTGGTTTCATGTTGTAGCTGGCGCACTCCATCAGTGGTGCCGTCGGTTTCACGCGGAGAGAAACGCTCGCCGGCAAAGGTGCTGTTGGTTTCAATTAAATGCTGAAAGGGCAGAATAATGGTGCCCGCGGTTACAAGTGGTGGTTGCTTCGCACTAGCCGTGGTGTCAGCGGTTTCAGATGTGTTGTGGCTCGCCTCTGTAGATGCCTTTCAGTTGCTGGCGGGTGTACTCGTCCAGCCCTTGATCCAGTCGTATGCGACGCGCTCCGTGCCATTCGCAACCGTGATTGAGCCGCACTCGCGGAAACCGAAGGACCGCAATGCGCGACGCATTGGAGCATTGTTCTCGTGGGTGTCGCAGCGCAAGTAAGCGGCGCGGGTGGCCGCGAAGCTGAAAATCGCCCTCGCGACTCCATGACCGCGTACCGAAGCCACGCGGTGGATGACGTGGTAGTCGGCATTGGAGTGCCAAGCGCCGGCGATCTCTGCGTACGTTTCGTCCGGACCTGGCGTGAAGGTGAAGACGGCGAGAGGTCCAGCCTTGTCGGTGATGAGGAAACAGTGCTCGCTCACAATGTCTTCCTCCGCATCGATGCGCCCTGGGTAGCAGTTAGGCCACTGGGTTGCGTTCCCATTCACCCGCATGAACGCGCGAGCGTGCTCATAGGCGCCTTCGATGAAGGCGAGGTCTGAGCGGGAAGCGAGTCGAATCTGCATCCCCCAATGATAGGAGGTGTTCGTGGCCCCTCCGATAGGTGGTGGCCTGGGCCCTATGGGCGGAGTGGTAACCCGATTGGTAGTAGCGGTGGTAGCGCGCCCAGGCTGTCACCTAAGGGGTTAACGTGCGTATCAAGGGGTTAGCGTGCGTATCAAGGGGTTAGCGTGCGTATCAAGGGGTTAACGTGCGCATTATGAGGTTAGCGTGCGCGAAGAGGGGATAAGGCCCTCAATCATCGGGGTGATCCAGAGTGTGGGCGGTGACACGCGCAGAGTCTTTGGTGGCGTGGCACGCGTGGAGCCAGTCGGTGGGTGTGACGCCCAGTGATTCCTAAAGGGGCATCACCTATCTCCCTCGTGAAACAGATGTGATCGACGAGTGAAGATGGTGCGCGTTAAGCGCCGCATCGCCGGCCGCGTCGCGAGGTCATGGGGACGCAGCTCTCCGACTGTGGCTGCAATCCTCGCAGCAGCAACGCTGCGCCCGCCCGTCCGTGGCATCGCCCGCAAACCGTGCCCCTGCCTCGTTCGTGGGGGTGAACCTGGTTAGACTGAAACCCATGACTGAAAACGCGCAGCTTGTTGTGACCCTGTCCTGCCCGGACCGCCCCGGTATCGTGCACGCCGTGACCGGCGTGATTGGTGGGTCCGGCGGCAACGTCATCCAGTCCCAGCAGTTCGGCGACTCCGACACGGGTACCTTCTTCATGCGCGTCGAGGTCGACTCCCCGAAGGGTCGCGCGCCCATCGATGAGGGCCTGGCCCGCGTCGCCGAGGAATTCGCCGCCACCTACCGCGTCGACGACCTGGGCCGCAAGCTGCGCACCATCATCATGGTCTCCCGCGAGGGCCACTGCCTCACTGACCTTCTGTACCGCCAGCAGACGCAGGGCATGCCCATCGACGTCATCGCGGTCGTCGGCAATCACCCGGACCTGGCACCCGTTGCCCAGTTCTACGGCGTCCCCTTCCTCAACATCCCCGTCACGAAGGACACGAAGGCCCAGGCGGAGCGCCAGCTCCTCGACCTCATTGCCTCCGAGGATGTCGAGCTCGTCGTCCTGGCGCGCTACATGCAGATCCTCTCCGACGAGGTCTGCCGCGCCATGCAGGGCCGCGTCATCAACATTCACCACTCCTTCCTGCCCTCCTTCAAGGGTGCGCGCCCCTACGCGCAGGCCCACGAGCGCGGTGTGAAGCTCATCGGCGCGACCGCTCATTACGTGACCGCCGACCTCGATGAGGGTCCGATCATCGAGCAGGACGTCACCCGCGTCTCCCACGCAGACTCGACGCCGGACATGGTGGCTCTCGGCCAGGACGTGGAGCGCCGGGTCCTCGCCCAGGCCGTCCGCTTCCACGCGGAGCGTCGCGTCCTCATGAATGGCAACCGAACGGTCGTTTTCTCGCGCTGACGCCCTCCCGAGGGAGTCAAGACGAGGCCGGGGCGCGGTCCGCGCGCACGCTGAGCCTGACCGCCCGACCGGCGCGTTGGCCTCGTGACGCCCGGCTGGCGTGTCGCAACCTCTAACAAGGGTGTGTGCGGCCATGCGGTCACATTTACGCGATATGACGCGCTTGCGCGGACCGTCTTGTCACTTGGTGGGCAAGGTTCAGACGTGATCTTTCGGGCATTTAGTGGGTAAGTGTCGCATTGACCGCCTGATAAATGGCACACTTGTTACGTGGACGAAACGACTCAGCAACGCACCCCCATCACCGGCTACGTGCCCGGGGGTTTTGACATGTTCCACCAGGGACACCTCAATATCCTGCGCGCGGCGCGTGAGCGCTGCGATCGCCTCGTCGTCGGCGTGACCTCGGACGAGGCCCTCATCCGCATGAAGGGCCGCGCCCCCGTCATTCCGCTCAAGGAGCGCTGCGACCTCGTGTCGTCGCTGCGTTTTGTGGATGCGGTTGTCGTCGACCTGGACCAGGACAAGCGCCTCGCGTGGCGTCTCCAACCTTTCGACGTCCTCTTCAAGGGTGACGACTGGAAGGACACTCCGAAGGGCGCCGCGCTCGAGGCCGAGATGGCCGAGGTCGGCGCGCGCGTGGTCTACCTCCCGTACACGCCGTCGACGTCGTCGACGAAGCTGCGCCGTTTCATTGCGCCCGAGGACTTCTCTGACGAGGGCCCGGCGAAGGACAGCGACCAGGCGGCGGAAGGGGAGCGCAGTGAGCCTGCCCGTCGTGCTTGAGCCGGGTTCCTCGTGGGGGACTCGCTTTAGTGCTTACCGCTCCGCTCTGGCTGCCGCGCAGAAGCCGGGCGCGGGTGTTCCCGCGTACATGCGCTGGGTGAACCGCGGCGCTGCGCGCGTCGTGGCCGCCGCCTGCGCGGCCTTCGGCTGGACGCCGAACTTCGTCAGTTTCGTTTCCGTGTGCTTCTCGACGCTGGGCCTCATCGTCCTCGTCACGCTCGAACCCGCGTGGTGGACGGGCCTCATCGTGGGCACGGCCCTCGCGGTTGGCTTCATGTTCGACTCCGCGGACGGCCAGGTCTCGCGCGTCACGGGCGCGTCCTCGAAGACGGGCGAGTGGGTGGACCACGTCGCCGACGCGTTCCGCTCTCCGGCGATCCACTTCTGTACCGCCGCTGCGGTTATGGTCTACCGCCCTGAGTCGTGGTGGCTGGCCGTCGTCGCGCTCGTTTACGGATGGGTGACGTCGGGCCAGTTCATGAGCCAGATCCTCGCCGAGCAGTTCGTGCGCGCGGCGGGCCGTAAGCAGACGCGCGGCGGGAACCTGCGTTCCTTCGTGCTGCTGCCCACCGACCCGGGCGTGCTGTGCTGGTCCTTCGTGCTGTGGGGCTTCGGCGTGCCTTTCATGGTGCTCTACACGTTCCTCGCAGTCATCGCGGTTGCGCATTCCTCGATTTCGCTGCGCCGTCGTTTCCGCGACCTGCGCGCCCTGGACGCGGCCGCTAAGGAGGCCGCCAAGCAGGCCGCCACGCAGGGGGAGCCCCGTGCCTGAGCTGTCCGTCCTGCTGCCTGCGCGTAACGCGGCGGGCACGATCACGCGCGCCGTGGCCTCGACGCTGGCGGCCATGCCGCGCGACGCCGAGCTGGTCGTCGGCAACGACTCGTCGTCTGATTCGACTGTCGGCGAGGCGATCCGTGGCGCGTCGCGTGGGGGAGTGGTCGATCCTCGCCTGCGCATTGAGGACATCACCCCGGGCGAGGGCGGTGTCTCTCGTGTTCTCACTCAGCTCATGGAGCGCACCGACTCGCGCCTCGTGGGTCGTATGGACGCCGACGACGTGTCCCTCAAGGGCCGCTTCAAGCGCACGATGCGCGCCATCGAGCGCGGCGACGACATGGTCTTCACGCAGATGATTGAGCTGCGCGGTTCCCGCCCGGTGCCCCGTATGCCCTACGAGATCACGCCCGAGGACATGGGCTGGCACCTGCTGCTCACCAACCCCGTGTGCCACCCGACCATGCTCGCCACCCGCGAGATCATGGACCGCGTCGGCGGCTACCGTAGCGTTCCCGCCGAGGACTACGACCTGTGGATGCGCGTGGCGTCCGCGGGCGGTCGAATCCGCCGCATCGCGCCCTGGGGTCTGCTGTACCGCATCCACCCGGGACAGGTCACCGGAAACGCCTCGTGGCGCTCGGAATCGTGGAAGAATCCCGAGCAGGCGCAGGCCTTCGCTGACCTTTCGGTGTCTCTGACGGGCCAGGAGCTGCCGCGCCTGGTCTCGCTCGTTTCGCTTCCTCGCGACGAGGCCGAGCGTGAGCTCGACCGCTTCGTTCAGGTCTACACTCAGGGGGTCGCGTCTCGACCCGCATCGTCTCGCCGCGCTCTCGAGCGCCGGCTCAATGCGCGCGCCGCGTGGGTGCGCTCTCACCTCCAAGGAGAACAGTCATGATCCTGACCCCTCCGCCCACGGGCGGCCAGCAGATCCTTCGTCACGCGCTGGCACGCCGCTGGACCTCGATCGTTGCGGGGACCGTGGCCGGCCTGGTCGTAGGTGTCGCAGCCGCCTTTGGTGTCCCCGCGTCGCACTCGGCGACCGTGTCGATGACCGTGACGTCTCCGTCGATCACCCCGGCTCCCGCCGTGCGCGCCTCCCTGTCGAACACGACGGATATGGTGACCGAGCAGGGCATTGCGAAGTCCGCCGCCGTCCTCGATGTCGTGGCTGCGCGCCTTGGCAATGGTGTCACTGCTGAGGAGCTTCTTTCCAACATGGAGGTGTCGGGCGACACGAACGGCACGATCGTCAAGATCGAGTACGTGGCTCCCACGCGCCAGCAGGCCGTCGATGCCGCCGACGCGATCGCCAACGCCTACCTGACTGAGCGCACCGCCCTCGTCGAGCAGCGCGCCGACGAGATGGCAGCCGGCATCAACGAGCAGATCGAGGCCCTCGAGACCGAGCTCGCCTCCCTCCAGCCCCTGACCGACGAGAACGGCAACACGAAGGACAACCCGCGCGCCGCCGAGATCCGCACCGAGCTGACCAAGCTCGCGAAGGATGCCGAGCAGCTCGCCCCCTACCACGCCACCGCTGGCCGCGTCATCACCCCGGCCGCGGCCTCGAGCGACGAGGTCTCGCCCTCGAAACTCCGCCTGATTCTCATCACGACCGTGGTCGGCCTCTTCGCCGGCCTGGTCCTGGTCCTCATCCGTGAGACCCGCTCGCGCTCCCTGACCTCGCCCACGCAGCTCGCCGACCTGACGGCGCTGCCCGTGTGGAGTGCCGAGGAGGGCGCCCCCGAGCCGTGGCTCGCCCCCACCCGCATGCTCGCGATGGCGATCGACCGCGATCACTGGGTTGACCTGATCGTCGATGCGTCCGATCCGCAGGCCCGCGACCTGCACCGCGTCCTGTCCGCCTCGCTGGCCGAGACCCGCGTGCCCGCGCCGCGCCTCATCGACATCAACCAGCCCCTTGCCTCCCTCCTCGACGAGGTGCGCCCCTCGCGCCACGTCCTCGTCGCCGTGCGCAAGGGCCACGACCTGAAGGCGCTGCACGCCCTCCTCGATGAGCTGGCGATCATCAACCGCGAGGTGAACGGCTTGATTTACCTGGGTGACCAGGTGGCCGCGCCCGCCTCCGCTCCGACCACTCCCGCTCAGTCGGCCGAGGTCATCGAACCCGAGGCTGAGGAAGAAGCCGCGGAAGAGACTTCCTCGGAGAAGGGCAAGAAATGAGTGCCGAGGAGACCACCGCAGCCGACCACAAGGCCGCCTCCATCTGGCACGTTGACCGCACTGCGCGCGTCTCCCAGCTGATTTCGGGCGACCCATCGGATCCGCGAGCGCTCGTGCTCGTGCGCGACAACGGCCGTAACTCGGCGTTCGTCGACATCGAGGGCACGGACCATCCGGAGACCGATCCGCGTGTGCTCGAGGTCGAACCGGCCCCTGCGCGCGGCTGGGAAGAGGGCGCTGGCGCCGACGTGGACGCGACCGTTGTCATGTGCACGGTCGGCTCGTGCGACATGCTCGAAGACGCGGTGCGCGCCATCCTCACGCAGGATCACCAGCGTTTCACGCTCGTCGTGGTGGATAACGCGCCGCACACGGGCCTGACGCGCGAGAAGCTCGCGGGCATCGACGATACGCGCCTGAGCATCGTCTCTGCGTCTCGTCCCGGCCTGTCTCGCGCCCGCAACCGCGGCGTACTGGCTGCTCGCGGCGAAGTCATTGTCTTCACGGACGACGACGCGATCGTCGACCCGCACTGGCTGACCGCCATGATCGACCCGTTCACGGCCTCGCCGTACGTGGCTGCGACGACGGGTATCGCGCTGCCCCTGGAGCAGCGCTACGCGCCCCAGCGGTGGTTCGAGTCGCGCGGCGGCTTCCCCAAGGACATGTCCCCGCGCGTGTGGTGCGTCGGTGATATCCCCGAGGGCCTGGAGGTCCTGGGTGAGAAGGGTGACGGCGGCCCGCTGTTCCCGATCACGACGGCCCGGGTGGGCGCAGGCGTGTGCATGGCCATGCGTCGCGACGTCCTCATGGAGGTCGGCCCCTTCGATCCGGCGCTGGGCGCCGGCACCTCGACGCGCGGCGGTGAGGACCTCGACATGTTCGCGCGGATCCTGGCCACGGGCGACGTCATCATCCACACGCCCGACGCTCTCGTGCACCACCGTCACCGCGTCGACGAGGCCGGCCTGGATAAGCAGATCCGCGGCAACGGCTCGGGTATGGCGGCGCTCCTGACGAAGGCGATCATCGCTAAGCCCTCCGTACTCGGTACGCTGGCGACTCGTGTGCCTGGCGTCCTCAGTCGCGTCAAGCCCGGTGGCGCTCGCGTCGCCGGTACCGACGAGGACGTGCCCGGCTCGCTGACCAAGTCCGAGATCAAGGGCTTCCTCGAGGGCCCCTTCCTCTACCTGTCGTCGCGCACGCGCAACAAGCTCGGCGCCCCGCGCCAGGCCGAGCGGGCCCCCGCGCAGGATAGCGTGACCGCACCGAGCAGCGCTGGGGAGGCCCAGGCCTCGTCCGCGACGGAGACGACCGGCGAAGGGAACGGTAACGCGTGAGCCCACGCCGAGGACTCTGGGCCAAACCCGCCCCCGCCCAAATTGGGCCGTTGCGAGAGGACGCGCAAGATCTGCCTGCGTGGCCCTTCGTTGTGGCCTATTCGGCGTACTTCCTGTGGTGGGTTCTCGGCTCCGGTGACCTGATGTGGCCGCTGTTCGCGTCGATCATGCTCGTGTTCATGATCGGCCGACACGGCCTGCGCTTCCCGCCCGGATCCATCCTGTGGGTATTCTTCCTGGCGTGGGTGCTGGCCTCGATGACCATGCTCGACACGGGCGGGCGCGTCATCGGCGCGTTCTACCGCTTCCTGCTGCATATCTCGCCTGGCATCTTCGCGGTCTACGCCTTCAACGCACGCAAGTCCCTCAGCGTGCGCACGATCGTAGGCACGATGTGGGGCTTCCTGGCATCGACCACGATCGGCGGCTTCATCGCCATGGCGGCGCCGACGCTGCGCTTCACGACTCTCATGTACTACCTGGTGCCGCGAGCCCTGCACTCCAACGACTTCGTCAAAGAGTTCACGAAGCGCGCGACCACCCAGTGGACCCCGTCGTCGTGGATCCTCTCCGACCCGCGTCCGTCGGCCCCCTTCATCTACTCCAACACCTACGGCAACGTCTACTCGCTGATCTTCCCGCTCGCGCTCGTTTTCGCCTACGTGCTGTGGCGCGAGCGCTCCAAGTGGCGTTTCATCGTGGCGGCCGTGTGCGCTCTGTCGGTCATCCCGGCAGCCGCAACGCTCAACCGCGGCATGTACATCGGCCTCATCGTCATCGTCGTGTGGGTGGGTTTCCAGCGCCTGCGCGCGGGAGCTTGGCGTACCGTCCTGGGTATCGTCGCGGCCATCGTCGTGGGTGTGATCGCGTGGCTCGCCACGCCGGCCTCCCAGTCGCTCCTTGAGCGCGTCGCGGCCTCCTCCTCGACGGAAGACCGCGCCTCCAACTACGTCGAGACGCTCTACGAGCTCCAGCAGTCCCCGCTCCTGGGCTTCGGCGCCCCGCGTCCCTCAGCCTCGCCGTGGCTGCCCTCCCTGGGCACGCAGGGCCAGTTCTGGACGGTCATCTTCTCCTACGGCCTGGTCGGCCTGGCGCTGTTCCTCGCCTTCTTCCTGCGCATGTTCCCGCGCATCTGGCGAGCCACGGACGTGTACGGCTCGATCCTGGGCGGCATCATCCTGGCGACCCTGGTGGAGCAGTTCTACTACGGCATGAGCACCGGCCTCATGATCTCCGTCGTCGCAGTGGCGCTCCTGTCGCGTCACCTCGAGGAGGAGAGTGATCCGATCAAGCGCGCCGAGGCCGAGCGTGACGGCCGCGCGAACGCCGGTAGCGTCGCCGGGACAGTCCGCGCCGAGCGCGCGGTGCGCATGGGGCAATGGACAAGCCCCGCCGCGAACGACGGGGCTTTTGCCACTCACATGCTTGCTCGACTCAACAAGTCGGGTCGTCGGGGAACGAGAAGCCGGACAGCTTCCACGCGCCGCCGTCCTTCACAAACAGAAAATAGGTGAGGGCGCGGGTCATGGTCGTGTCGTCCGTCAGCGCAGTTCCCGCGTCGTTGAGGACGCGAACGTTGGACGAGTCGACGCACGCCGAGACCGTGACGTTTCCGGCACCGTCATCGCTGAGGATGTGCACGTCCTCGAGGGTGGGTGAGCCGGTGGTGCGGGTGCCGTCCCTCGTCCACTCGAGAGCCTGCGCGTCGAACTCCTCCAGCGCTGAGGCGGTGAGCACGGAGGACAGGTCGGTCGCACGAGCCTGCTCGGGATCCGTGTACGCGTCCCATAGGGTGTTCATGACGAAGGTGGCCTGTCCGGTGGCCTCGGCGTCCGTGGCCAGCGAACCGGATTCGTTCGCGGGCCCGCCCGACTGCGGGGTGATGGTCTTCGCGACGGACTGTGGGATGTCGGACTGCGGGTCCTCTTCGGTGCTCTGCGCGCTGGACGCCGCGGAGGCGGCCATATCTGTCTCGGAGGAGCCCGTCAGGCGCAGGAACCCGGCGATGACGAGCGCAATGATGAGGAGAATCGCGGCTGCCAGCAGGCTCTTCTTGCGGGCAGGGGAGAGCGAGTTGATGAAGTCCATGTGTATCCCATCGGTAGGTT
>ERZ773072.565-NODE-565-length-20229-cov-25.870031_pt1 | contig 20229 bp, 14 predicted proteins | sample MGYA00580617_ERZ773072 | MGnify/ENA primary metagenome ERZ773072 (study PRJEB29015, sample SAMEA2737970) | human oral metagenome | biome: human oral; feature: human-associated habitat; material: dental | place: China | collected 2122 ...
CGCGAAGTGCCGACGCGCCTGCCGGGCGTCGTCGAGCGGGTTCTCACCGAGCGCGAGATGAGCATCTTGCCGGCGTCGGAAGAGGAGTGATCCGCACGGGGCTTCGGGCGCTGAGGGGGAGTAGGGGCGGGGTTAGACTGGCCCCAGGAACTCAGAGAGGAGAGTAGGCATGCGCCTGCGCAAGACCCTGCCCGCGGACATCGAGCAGATCATCGCGTCCGGGGACGTCGAGGCCGTCGCGCGCGCGGTCGAGCGTTGCGAGATCGGCGCGTACCTGCGGGGATCCGCCTACGAGCCGAGGCTCATGCACTTCCCGGCCTCCGAGGAAATCACCGACTTCCTGCTCGCGCGAGGCGAGGACATCAACTCGCGTGACCGGTACGAACGTACCCCGATCCACGCGCGCGTTCGGTCGCGATGCCTCGACCAGATTCCGATGCTGATCGCTCGCGGAGGCGACATCAATGCGCGCGATACCTCCGACCAGACGGCGTTGTTTGACGTCGTCGAGCGTTTCCCCGTTGCCGACGTGTCACGGATGATGTCGTGGGGCGCGGATCCGCTGGTTGTTGCCGACTCGCGGGTCTACGGCAAGGCGACGCTTGTGGAGAACGTGGTGGCCTGGCACAACTTCCTGGACGCCCCACGCGCGCTCGCGGTGATTCGGTTGCTTCTGTCCGTTGGGGCGCCCGTCGGCGAGCGTGTGCCCATCGCGCTGCGAGCCATGGACCGGATGCGCTGCACGTTCATCACGCACGGGCTGCCGGAAACGATTTCTCAGGTGACGTTCGACGAGGCCTCGGCTGCGTTGTCGGAGCTGTGCGCGCTGTTCGGGGTGGAACAGCGGGAGGCGCAGCGCGCGCCTGGAGTGGGGGAACGGCTGGAGCTGGATCCGTCCGTGCCTGCACTGCGTCAGTATGGGGAGTTGTGGGATCTGCTTGTGCCCGACAGTGGCCAGTGTCAGACGCTGCAAGGCGAGGTCATTCGCATTGCGGGGCGCGTCGGCCACGAGGTGTATGACAACGGTGGCATCAACTGGGATCGCTCTTTCGGGAAGCTGCTGGACCAGTATCTCAGTGTCGTGCGTTCAGGCCTGCCGATGCCGCCCGACTCTGTCGCCCGTGCCGAGGCCGCCGTCGCCTCCCTCAAGTCCCGTTCGATGTCCCACCAGGCAGTCGACGACATCACGGAGCTGGCGGTGGTGTGGGTGCGTTTGAATCCGGTCCTGGTGGAGATGGATTTGCCCGACGTGGGGCGGTGAGCGGGGCTAGGTGTAAAGCTCGCGGCGGTACACTGGGCGAATGGGTAAACGAATTCTTGGGTGGCTGCGTCAACGGCGAGTTGCAGTGATGTATGGAGTGTTATGGTGTTCCTCGTTCTTCGTTATCGCAGTGTTTTTTCATAAAACTCTCACTGATATCGCGCATCGTGCTGATGGGGAAATTGCTGAAGCCTGCGTGGTGATGTATGTGATTTCTATTGTTCTCAGTGTGGCTTGCGTTTTCTTCGGATTGTCGATTCGCCAGGGGAAACGACGTCTTTGTGTGACTATGCAATTGCTGACATTTGCCATACTTGTGACAATATTTCGCTCTGTGTTTGATGTGCTTGGTGGTGAGGGGCTTGCGTTTTCCATTGGAGTACCTACTTCTGGAGTTGCGTCGGTATATGAAGCGTTCTTTATGTGGGCGCTTTTTGTGGTAGGGGCAGGGTTTCAAATCGCTTTGATTTCTAATGAAGCTCGACGTCCTGAAATGAATATGCTTCACGGTGGCGTTCTTATTATTGTGGGAATCCTGCTTCCGAAAATGCTTGATTCCTATTCGCTGCTTCGTGCTCACTGCTACGAGGTGCAATGTGGTAATGGTGAGCTCGGTAGTGTCATGCTGTTTGAAATGGCTAGTGCCTATGCGGCGGCTCTAGCTGCAATGTTCGTTTTTGGGGTCTTTTCTCCGTCTATTCGTACTTCTATACGCAGAATTACTGGAGAAAATGAATTTGAATGCGTTATGCATTCTGATGATGTTCCACATTATTGTGATCATCCCGTCGCTTTTTGCGCAGAAAAGGAATCGTTTGACAAGAGTGCATTGGCAGGCTCTTCCACCGGCTTAAGTGGTGTTGCTCTATCCAAGCAGCTGATGAGTGCTGCTGTTAGCGGCCTCGTCGCCGGTGCCTGCTTCTCGGTCGCGAGCCTTCTGTTTAGTCGCCGCTGAACTGCGTTGCCTCACGTTTCGACTGTAGAGTCACGGCATAGCTCCACACCGATACTTGTTGCTAAGCGGTGTTACACCACTTAGCGGGGTCTTACACCAGTTCGGAGGTGGTGTAATGCTCCCTAACTGGTGTAATGCTCCCTAAGTGGTGCAGCGCTGTGCAGCCTGGGGCTGTTGGATGCCGACGTGGGCGTCGTTGGCCACTATTTCCGCGACGGGGCTTGTTGGTCGGTGGCGTTGCACTAGTTAGCGCAGCTTTGCACTGGATAGTAGGCAGTGCAATGCTCTCCTATCTAGTGCATTGCTGCTGTACCTAGTGCAGTGCTGCATGGTCTGGGTCTGTGGGGCGTCGGCATGTGCAGTGTTAGCGGGGAAACCCGCGCTCAAGCTTGTTACCGATGAGGCGGTGCACCCGATCCGTCGGCATTACACCTCTTCTGTTCGGGTGTAGTGCCCCGTAACGGGTGTAGCGCAACGGATCGGGTGTAGCGCGACGTATCGGGTGCAGCGCTGCACGGCCTGGGGCTATCGGATGCTGGCGGGGCCAGCGCCAGCGAGGAAAGCCGCGTGCAGGCTTGTTGCCGATGAGGCGGTGCACCCGATCCGTAGGCATCACACCCCTTCTGATCGGGTGTAGCGCGACGGATCGGGTGCAGTGCCACGTAACTAGTGCAGTGAGTAACGAGTCCAGAGCTCACCGCACCCGAGTGCGTGAGCCGGAGCTACGTGCGTCAATGCCACAGCAGGGATGCGCCGGAGAACAATAAACAACAGGGGAGGGCCCAAGCCTTTCGGCTCGGACCCCTCCTCATGTCGTATCAATGCGACGCTGACAGCCTCACTCGGCGCCCTTGCGGCGGCGGATGCGCTTGCGGGCGCGGGGCGCGCCCTCAGACGCCTCACCCGGATGCTGTGAGTGCTCGCCGCGGCCACGGCCACGCGTACCGCGATCCGATCGACCCCCCTTACCGGCGTTCAGCGTGCGATCCCCGTCCTGGGACCCGCGCGACCGAGAGCCGCGCGCTGAATCCGAAGTGCCGCCCGAACGCGCCGAACGCCCACGGCCACCCCGAGAGGCGCCTCGGGACCCGCCGCGCGAGCCACGGCCTCGGCCCTCGCGGCGAGGAGACGAACCGCCCAGGTCCTCCAACACCTCCGCATCCAGGCCGGCGCGCGTGCGCTTGGCGCGCGGCAGACGACCGGTCGTGCCCTCCGGGATATCCAGGTCGGTGAACAGGTGGGGGGAGGTGTGGTAGGTCTCGAGCGGATCCGGTACACCCAGGCCCAGGGCCTTGGAGATGAGCGACCAGCGCGGCGTATCGTCCCAGTCAACGAAGGTGACGGCCGTGCCCGAGTTGCCCGCGCGGCCCGTGCGACCGATGCGGTGGATGTAGATCTTCTCGTCTTCGGGGCACTGGTAGTTGATGACGTGCGTGACGTCGTCGACGTCGATGCCTCTTGCAGCGACGTCGGTGGCGACCAGGACGTCGACCTTGCCGTTACGGAAGGCGCGCAGAGCCTGCTCGCGCGCGCCCTGCCCCAGGTCGCCGTGCAGCGAGCCGACCGCGAAACCGCGGGCGGTCAGGTCCTCGCCCAGGCGGGCAGCCGTGCGCTTGGTGCGGCAGAAGATGACGGTCCGGCCGCGCCCCTCCGCCTGGAGGATACGGGCGACGACCTCGACCTTGTTCATGGCGTGAACGCGGTAGATGACCTGCTTGACCGTGTTGACGGTCTGGTTCTGGTCGTCGGGATCCTGCGCGCGGATGTGGGTCGGCTGGACCATGAAGCGGCGGGCGAGGGCCACGACGGGGCCGGGCATGGTCGCGGAGAACAGCATGGTGTGGCGGTTCTCGGGGACGCGGCTGAGCAGCGTTTCGACGTCGGGCAGGAAGCCCAGGTCGAGCATCTCGTCGGCCTCGTCGAGGACGACGGTCTCGACGCCGGACAGGTGCAGGTGGCCCTTACGCAGCAGGTCGATGAGGCGGCCGGGCGTGCCCACGACGATGTCGGCGCCACGCTCGAGAGCCTCGATCTGGGGCTCGAAGGCGACGCCGCCGTAGATTTCGACGATGCGGGTCGACAGGTACTTGGCGGCCTCGCGCAGGTCCTGGGCGACCTGCTTGGTGAGCTCGCGGGTCGGCAGGATGATGAGCGCCTGCGGCTTGTTCGGGTTGAGAAGGTCCTCGTAGCCCTCTTCGTCGGGCGCGATGACGTCCTCGAGGACGGGGATGCCGAAGCCGAGGGTCTTGCCGGTGCCGGTCTTGGCCTGGCCGATGATGTCGTGGCGCTCCAGCGCGGGGCCAAGCGTCAGGGCCTGGATCGGGAAGGGATGCGTGATGCCCTGGTCTTCGAGGGCGTCGACGATCGGGTCGGTGACGCCGAAGTCTGCGAAGGACTTCTTGTCGAGGTCCTCGCCCTTGCCGGAAATGTCCGGGGTGGCCTCTTCGACCTCGGGGGCTGCGGGCTTGATGTTGCCGAGGCGGACGACGCCTGCGGAGTATTCGACGGACGAGGCCGGGGTGGGGGCCTTCGTGGTGGCCTCGCTCTGGGTGGTGGCGTCGTTGTCGTGGGTGGGCTCGATGGCCTCGCTGCTCGTGTTGGTCACGATCTGCCTTGTCTCCCGGGCTTTTCCGGGGTTGGGGTCGGTGCCGATCGCGCATTGTCTGGCGCGGGGATTGTCGTCCGCGCGAAGGTGTGATGATCCAAAAGAATGCGACCGGGCTTCCGGTGGTCACCTTTCAGTGTAATGGTGTGGGAGCCTGCAGCGGTGGAGGCGCTGGTCACAGCGCAGTGGGGCGGGGTGGCGTTGTGTGCGTGACATGGGGCAGCCGTGGTGCTTGTCAGGCACTATGCTGGAGTCATGGCACACGAGTTTGATTCCGTCCCCGCCGACGACACCGAAGTCCTTGGAATTCTTGCCTATTCGTCGCTCGCGTTCATGACGCGCCTGGCGAAGGACGGCGAGCAGGCCCCCACGTTCGAGGCCCACGTGGAGCATGCGCGTATGGCTGCGCGCTGCTTCAAGCTCTACCAGCAGTTGGAGGTGTGGAGCAAGCATCGTGGCTTTGACCTGCTGGCGGCAGGGGACGCGTTCTCGGGCGCGTATGACGACCTGGATGCGCGCACGCGTCCCACCACGTTCGCGGAGCGGGCCGTCAAGACGTTCATTACCCGCGGCATGTTGGGTGACATGCTGATCCGCGTCGCGCAGGTGCACGGCCTGTTCGATGGGATCGAGGAGGTGTGGCCTTTCGAGCAGGGGCATTGGGTGCGCGAGCACTTGGGCCCGCAGACTGAGGCGGACGAGCAGCTGGCTGCCCGCCTGTCCCTGTGGGGTCGGCGTGTGGCGGGCGAGGCGCTGGGCCTTGTGCGTGCGACGCTCTTTACGTATCCGTCGCTGGCGGCCTCCCCGGAGAACGTCGACGAGATCACGGAGTATGTGATTAAGCGCCACGGGGAGCGCATGAGGGACATTCACCTGAAGGCTTGAGGCCACAGGGTAGAGACGAGGCCGGGGAGCGCGAGCGGTTCAGTTCCGCAGTGCGCTCCCCGGCCTCGTTTGTGCAAGCTCGGGTTAGTGGATCGCGAAGCCGACGCGGCGCTCGGTCTTGCTGGCGATCTGCACGTAGCCGAGGGCGTGGGCGGGCACGAGGGTGCGCTGCCCCTTCGAGTCGGTGAGGTCGAGGACGCCGTTCGGGGAGGCAAGGGCCTCGTTGACCTTGGCCATGAGTTCGTTTTCGGTCATGTCGACGTCGAGGCCGAGCTGGCGCGTGTTGTCTCGAATGCCGATGAAGATCTCCATGTTGACTCCTTGCTGGTAAATGTCGTCACGCCCATCATATGTGCCGCAGATGCGGGTGGGGTCTGTCAGTATTGCGTCATGAGCGAAATCAAGGTCAGGTTGCGCCGCCGCCCGGAGGGTTGGTGGCGCCTGCCCGAGCTGAATGCTGAGCAGCGAGCGGTCGTGGAGGCGGCGTGGTCGGGTGACGTGATCGCGCGAGGTGCCCCGTCGTCGGGGAGGAGCACGTGTGCGCTGGCGGTGTTCGAGCAGGCGGTGGGCGCGGGTGCTTCGGCGTTGATTCTGGCGCCCGACCGCACGCGCGCGGACGTGTTGACGCCGCGCGCGCAGGCGCTCGGCCCGGACGCGGTGCGCCCGGTGCGCACGCCCGCGTCCTTCGCCTATCAGGTGGTGGCGACGTGGCGCACCCAGCGGGAGGTTCCGTTGGAGGGGGTGGAGCTGGTGACGGGCGCGGCTCAGGATCAGCTACTGGCCGAGCTGCTGCGTAGTGTTGATGCTCCCTGGCCGGAGGAAATCGGCGAGCAGATGCGGGCGATGCCGGCGTTTCGCGGCGAGCTTCGTAACCTGGTGGCCCGCGTGGGCGAGGCAGGCATGGACGCGGCCTCCCTGTCCGAGGCCGGGGTTCGTTTTGAGCATCCCGAATGGGTGGGCGCGGGCGCGATTGTCGCGGCCCTGGAGGAGGGGCCCGAGCATTCCCCGGAGTATCCCCAGACGCTGCGGGTGGACCTGTCGCGCATCCAGTCCCTGGCTGCGGAGCTGATCGGGACGTGGCAGGGGAGCGCACAGGAGCGCGGCGTGCAGGCGCCGTGCCCGGTCCCCGACGTCGTCATCGTGGATGACCTGCAGGATTGCACGCCGTCGACGCTGACCCTCCTGAATGCGTGCCGGGACGCGGGGACCCGGATCGTTGCTTTCTCCGATTCCGACGTGGCCGTGGCCGGGTATCGCGGCGGAGAGCCTCACTTGGACCGTCGTCTGGCCTCGGCGCTGGGCGTCGAAATCGCGGAGCTCGGCCAGGTCTACGACACGTCCCGTGCGGTGCGTGAGCTGGCACGTCAGGCGTGCGCGCGCATCGCCCAGTCTGGGTCGCCCGCCCGTCGTGACGCGCAGGTCGCAGATGACGCGCCTGAGGGGGCGCTCGTCACCCATCTGGGGGCCACGCCCTCGCAGATGGGCGCGTTGATCGCCCGCGCGCTGCGTTCGCGCCACTTGCACGACGGCGTCGATTTTTCGGACCAGGTTGTCATCGTGCGCAGTGCCTCCATGGTCGCGGAAACCAGGCGTTACTTGGCTCGCGGCGGCGTCCCGCTGGCAGGGGGTGGCAGGGCCTTCGACTTTGCCTCACAGCCCACGACCCGCCTTCTCTTGGACCTGGTGACTCTTCCGACGGGGGACAGCGACACGGACGTGGCCGAGCGCCGCGAGCTTGCCGAGCGCCTCTTGCCGTCGGCACTCGTCGGGGCGGATGCCCTGGCCGTGCACCGGCTGCTGCGTCGCCTCAACGCCGCGCGCGCCCAGGCCGCCGAGGAATCGGGGGAGGAGAGCGCGCTGATTCCGCTGACGGTGGCAGACCTCGTAGACGAGCCCGACACGTGGCGACCCACCCTCGAGGCGGGGGCGCAGGCCCCGGGGCGGCGCGGGTGGAACGACCGCGCCCTCGCGCGTGCGCTGACGACGGCGGTGCGCATGTGGGAGCTGGGCAGGCAGGGGGACGCCCGCCCGCAGCAACGCTTGTGGGAGCTGTGGGAGGCCGCCGGCGTCGCAGATGACTGGCGCTCGCGTGCCATCGCCTCGGACGAATCCTCCAGCTGGTACGACGACCAGCTGGACGCGGTCGTCGCGCTCATGCGCGTCGCCGACGTGTGGGAGCAGCGTAACCCGTCCGGGTCCGCGCGTGATTTCGCCTCTGAGCTGTTGGCGGGTTCGGTTCCCATCGACACGATCTCGCGCGTGGGCGTGCGACCCGGCGGCGTCGAGGTCCTCACCCCCGCGCAGGCGATGGGCCGCCGCTGGCAGGTCGTGGTCCTCGCGGGCCTCCAGGATGGGGCGTGGCCGAATCTGCGCCTGCGCGACCGGGTTTTGCGCGCCGACCTGCTGGCGGACGTGGGTGCTGGCAGGTTCGCCGTGGGCGAGGACGGACGGGAGGAGCTCATCGATTCAACCCGGGCTGCGCGCCGAGCCGTCCTGGACGACGAATACCGCCTCTTCGTCGCGGCGATCACGCGCTCGCGGTGTTACGTGCACGCGGGGGCTGTGCGCTCGGAGGATGCCGCGCCATCCGTGTTTTTCGACATGGTGGCGCGCCTGGCGGGCACGCCCCGCGAGGACGACGTGGTGCCTCTGGACCAGGTGGACGCGCCCCTGTCCCTGCCCGGGCACATCGCGGATCTGCGCGCGCGTGCCGCCTCGGATGATCGGGTGGACGCTGAGCTCGCGGCCACGCTCCTGGCCCTCATGGCCCGCGAGGGCATCGCCTCGGCGCAGCCGGAGCGCTGGCTGGGCGCGGGCGGCACGCCCACGACGGCGGAACCCTACAGTGGTGACGTCACGCTCTCGCCGTCGCAGTTCGAGCGGGCGCTTGCCTGCCCGCTGCGGTGGTTCCTCACCACCATCGGCGCCGACGGGCCGTCGAATGCGGCGGCCAGCCTGGGAACGCTCGTTCACGCGCTGGCCGAGGAGAACCCGCACGGCAGCGCGCAGGAGCTGACCGAGGCGCTTGAGGCGCGGATCGAGGAGCTGGGCTACAACCTGGATACGTGGGCTGGGCGGCACGCCGATCGGCGCGCGCACGCCATCGTCGACAATTTGGCGTCCTACATGGCGGGTGTTCCCGGCGAGGTGGAGGTCGAGCGATCGGTCGAGGCCCAGGTTGAGGGGGTGACGATCCGCGGACGCATGGACCGCCTCGAACACGTCGACGAGGGCGTGCGCGTCACTGACCTGAAGACGGGCAAGAGCGGGCACAACGCGAAGACCGTCCCCGATAATCCGCAGCTGGCGGCCTATCAGATGGCCCTCCTCGCATCGGGGGAGCGGGTCGCGGGCGCGCGCATCGCCCTGCTCGGGGACAAGAAGGCGAAGTCCTTCGATCAGCGGCCCCTGGAAGGGGAGACGTTGGAGGGGTGGCGCGAGAAGGTGCGCGAGGTCGCTGCCATCGCGCGCGGCCCCTACTTCCAGGCGACGCCCTCGGATAAGGCCTGCATGTATTGTTCTTTTGATCGGCTGTGCCCGGCGCGCGAGCGCGGCCGTAAGGTGGTGGAGTGACGTGGTGGGAGACAGTGCGATGACCCTGAGCGCAACTCAGATTCAGGCGATCGTCGACGCGACGAAGACTCCGACCCCGGAGCAGGTGCGCGTGGTGGAGGCGCCGCGCAGGCCGCTCCTCGTCGTCGCGGGCGCGGGGTCGGGTAAGACCGAGACCATGTCGATGCGGGTGCTGTGGCTCCTGGCCAACCACCCGGACTTGACGCCCGCCTCGATCCTGGGCCTGACCTTCACGCGCAAGGCGGCGGGCGAGCTCGGCGACCGCCTGCGTGAACGCATCCGCCTGCTGTCGCGCGAATTGCCGCAGCTGAGTGAACGCTTGGACGAGGACCCGGTGACCCTGACGTACAACTCGTTCGCGGAGCGCATCGTGTCCGAGCATGGGATGCGCATCGGGATTGACCCGGATTTCTCCATGCTCTCCGAGGCGGGGGCCCTCGACCTGATGACGCAGATCGTCGAGGCGTGGCCCACGGACTTGGACGATGATCTGAGCCCCGCGGGCGTCGTGGGCAGGGTCCTGCATCTCGCGGGTGAGATCGCCGAGCACGGCTACACGGTGGACAGTGCGCGCCAGGCCTTGGAGGGGTTCGGGCGGGAGCTGGAGATCGTGGGGGACTCGAACAAGGCAGCCCAGGAGCTGCATCAGGCGAACCAGCGCCGCATCGCATTCCTCGGTCCGATCGAGGCCTACCAGAAGCGCAAGCGGGAGATGGGCCTCCTGGATTTCTCGGATCAGCTGGTGCTGGCCACTCGCATCGTGCGCGAGGTTCCCTCCGTGCGCGCCGCGCTGCGCGAGGAGTTCCGCGCGGTGCTCCTCGACGAGTTCCAGGACACCTCCGTCATCCAGATGGATCTGCTGTCCACTTTGTTTGGCGACCACGCGGTGACCGCGGTGGGCGACCCGAATCAGGCGATTTACGGGTGGAGGGGGGCATCGGCCTCGTCCCTGGAGACGTTCCTGGAGCGCTTCCAGACGGGGGCGCCCGAGGAGGGACAGACTCTCACGCTGTCGACCGCGTGGCGTAACGACGTGGCGATCCTGGACGCCGCGAATCGCGTGGCAGAGCCCCTGCGCGAGGTCGCCTCCTATCAGGAGGGTAAGGAGCAGCTGAACGCGCAGTCTCCCGTTCTGGTCCCGCGTCCGGGGGCGGGGCGCGGCGTCGTCGAGATCGCCTACCCGGTCGCCTACGAGGATGCGCTGGCGGCGACGGTCGACTTCGTGCGGCGGGTTCGCGCGCAGCCGGTCACGGACGGTAGGCGGCGCACGGTCGCCGTCCTGAGCAGGCGCCGCAAGGACTTCCCGTTGATCGACGCCGCCCTTCGTGAGGCGGGGATCCCCACGGAGATCGTGGGGCTGGGCGGGTTGCTCGACCAGCCGGCCGTGCAGGATGTGCGCGCGGCCCTGGAGCTGGGCTACGACGTGTCGGCGTCCCCGTGGCTGGCGCGCCTCTTGGCGGGCATCGATCTGGGCGCCGCCGACCTGATGGCGCTCGGCGACTGGGCGCGTGCCTTGGCGCGTCGGGAGGGAGCCAGCTCCCATCAGGCGGTTCTCCTGGACGCCGTGGATGACCCGCCGGCCCCCGGCTGGGCGGACAAGGGGCGTCCCGCGATCAGCGAGGAGGCGGTGCGCCGCGTGCGCCTGCTGGGCGAGCGCCTGCGCCAGGTCCGCGAGGGCGTGGGCCGCTCGATCACCGAGCAGGTCGAGCGCGCGATCCTCATCATGGGCACGCTGGACGACGTGATCGCGGACCCGCTGTCGATGGGTGGGCGCGCGGCGCTGGACGAGTTCATTGCCGTGGCCGCCGCCTACGAGAAGGAGACGCCGGGGGCCTCGCTCGGCTCGTTCTTGGCGTACCTGAGGATGGCGGATGAGCGCGAGGATGGGCTTGATGCGCCGCTGGGGGAGCCGGATCCGAAGGCAGTCCAGATCCTGACGGTGCACGGTTCGAAGGGCCTGGAGTGGGATGGCGTCGTCGTCTTTGGCCTGTGCGATGGCGTGTTTCCCTCGCATAACAAGAGGACCAGCGTGGAATGGACGGAGGATGTTCCCCCTGCCAAGGCGTGGTTGACGGACAGCGGGGCGTTGCCGCATCCGCTGCGAGGGGATCACAGGGACCTGCCCCCGTTCGTGCCCGTCGTCGAGGGCTCCCGCACGGCTTCCGCGGCCTACGATAAGTGGGCGACGCAGGTCTACAAGCCTTCCGTCGGCGTGTATGCGGAGCGTGAGGAGCGGCGCCTGGCCTACGTGGCCATGACACGTGCGCGCAGCGCGCAGCTGTTGGTGGGGTCGTGGACGTCGGACTTCAACATGAAGGTTGCTCACCCGTCTCGCTACCTCATGGAGGCCAGCGCCCAGCTGTTCGGTCATACTCCGCAGCCCAAGCAGGGAACGGCGGGGGCCGTGGAGGATCGCGGCGTGTGGGGATCGGGTGCCTGGCGCGACCTCGGCGTCGAGCCCGCCGTGGGGGAGGGGGCCTGCCTGATTGCCCCGATTCCGGGTGAGGAGGAACGCGAGGCGCTGTCGGCGCGGGCGCCCTCGGGGACGTTCCCGCAGGCACCGGGACCGTCGCGTCAGCGGGTCGCGGCAGCGGCGGCGTCCGTGCGCGCGCAGTTGCGTGAGTTCGCGCAGGATAGGGACGTGTTCGAGGCCTTGGCGGAGTTGGGCGATGACCCGGCGGTGAGCGACACGATCGCCCTGATCGAGGAGGATCGGCTGGGCCGGGAGGCGCCGGTCGTGGACCTGTGGGCCGAGCGCGTGCCGGCCACGTCTGTCTCTTCGCTGCTGCAGGATGCGGGTGAGTTCGCGCGCGATATGCGCCGGCCGATGCCGGTCAAGCCCAGTTCTTTCTCCACGCTGGGCACGGTCTTCCACGCGTGGGCCGAGCGCGAGCTGCACATCGCGGGGGCCGATCCTGCTGCCGAGGCCCAGGATCCATCGGCGGTCGCGCCCGGTGAGGACTCTGCGCTGTCGGGCGGTGGCGACGGCGTGGAGGAGGCGCTGCTGACCACGAAGGAGCGCGAGCTGCTCGAGAGGCTACGCGAGAACTTCCGCGCGTTCGTCGCGGGGGAGCTGGCCGGCTATCGGGTGGTGGCGATCGAAGAGGCGTTCTCCGTGGAGGTGGGCGGAGTGTCCGTTCAGGGCCGTATCGACGCCGTTTTTGAGCGCGTGAGTGGGGAGGGGCCGCGTTTCCTGGTTGTGGATTGGAAGAGTGGTCAGCCGGTGAAGGCTTCGACGAAGCCGGAGAAGCTGGCGTACTTCGCGACCCAGTTGCGCCTGTATCGGCGGGCCTGGGCTGCGCGCGCGGGTGTGGATGCCGCCGAGGTGGGCGCGATGGTCGCTTTCCTTGCGGGTCCGTCGCACTACACGCTGGAGGCCCTCGAGGGGATGCTTGGCGGCGCCGCGCAGCCGCTGGACGAGGCCGTGAAGGGGGCGCTGGGGCGGTGAGCGGACAGGGGGCCGCCGCCCTGTCCGCGTGGTGGCGGCACCACCCCTGTCGGCCTCTGATGGGGCGCGCTACAGGGACGTGCGCCGGTCCTTCTTGATCACGGATGCCCAGTGAGAGTCACCCGCCTGAGCGTCACTCGATGTTTTCGAGATAGCACCGGACATCTGGTCGCACCACTTGTGCATGGTATCGCGGCGTCTCTTGGCGTCTGATTCGAGCTTGCTATAGCCGGAGGTGACGACCAGGAACCCCCAGTTGATGGCGCCCGATGGGAGAGTGGTCTCGTCGACGGTTCCACGCAGGGTGTCGTGCCTGTCTTTGAGCCGCGTCATCTCTGTGGGGTCGCAGGCGAAGGATGCTGTCATGGCTGGCGTGCCTCCTCGTCATCGGGGCGGAAGTAGAAGTTGTTGTCGGCGGCGTATTGGCGTGCGGTGTCCATGAGCTGAGGATCTTCCTCGAAGCACACCACGGGCGTTGGCCAGCGCTTGCCACGGGCGGGGGGCTCCATGCCGATGAGCGTGAAGGTCCCGACCTTCTCGAGGGTCGCGCTCTCGCCCAGCTTCAGTGTCTCGTTCAAATTCGCGGGGCGATTAACTCCCTCATCCCAGTACACACGAACCTCTGCCTGTGGAGTCCCATCAACGATCCTGGCATCGGTTGAAAAGAGGCTGAGAGAGGGGAAGGAATCGATGAGCGGGTAGAGAATTGCCGTTCGAAGAGTGTAGATCGTGCCTGTGCATTGTTCCATTTCCTGTCCTTCTTCTCTGCCGGCGCACGCGCCGATCAGGCCTACAGAAAGGGCCGCTGTACACATGAACGCGATGGTCCGTCGAATGAGCTTGGTCATCAGAGGTCTCTGATCGTCACGTCTTCGTCGTACTTGCGCACACCATACCAGGCGAATGTGAAGCCTCGGCCAACTGGGATGTCCGAGGTGAGGCGCTTTCTCGACGACGCGGGAGCCTCGAAGGCCATAGTGGACGAGCCATTTTAATGTGCCCGTTGTGCGTGACGGCCGCGCACTGTCGTGAGTGGCTTGGCGGGGAATGCGCCGATCGGCGGTGCGATATTGCTTGACACTTCTTTAAGGATATTAACTAAGCATTGCTGGCCAACTAAAAATTCTCCCTAGCCGAGCCGAAGGGGCGCTGGTAGTATTGTGCTGTCAATTTCAATGATGAGTGACGGCACGTCACGCACCGTTTCCCGGTCAGCGCTACAGAGAGGCAGCGCGCCGGTTCAATGGAGCCGCGTGCCCTAACAGGAAGGAGCGCACCATGCGCCCCACTATCTCCAAGTTCCTTGCGCTCGGAGCCACGGCCTCGGCGTTCGCGCTGCTCGCTGGTGCCTGCGGCTCGGGCGGAGGCGCTGCGACCAGTGGATCCGGTGGCGATCAGGTCCACCAGATGTACACGTGGGTGTCGACGGAGAACGACCGTGCGCAGTGGCAGTCCTTCGTGGACGCGGCCAAGGAGGCCGACCCGAACTTCACCCTCACGTTCGACGGCCCGTCCTTCAATGACTACTGGACGAAGGTTAAGACCCGCATGGTCGCAGCCGATGCGCCCTGCATCCTCACCACGCAGGCTGCACGCGCGCAGGAGCTGTCTGGCATCCTCGAGCCCCTCGACTCCTACATGGAGAAAGCCGGCATCAAGGCCTCCGACTACAACGCCGCGATGATGCAGGGCATGACGGTCGACGGTCACGTCCTGGCCCTGCCCTACGACGCCGAGCCCGACGTCCTGTACTACAACCGCGAGCTCTTCGAGAAGGCTGGCCTCGCCGCGCCGACGACCTCGTACACGACCGAGCAGTTCCTCTCCGACGCGAAGGCCCTCACCGGTGACGGCAAGTACGGCGTGGCCGTCAAGCCGCTGCTCCTGGGCAACGCGCCCGGCGACTTCGGCATCTCCTTTGGCGGGCAGGTCTCCCAGGACGGTAAGAACACGCTGACGGATCCCAAGTTCGTGGAGGGTGTGCAGTTCGCATTCGACCTGGTGCACAAGGAGCAGGTCGCGGTCGCCCCCAACGCCGCCGATAATGACGGCCCCGCCCAGACCGCCTTCACGTCGGGAACCGCCGCGATGATCATCGATGGCCCGTGGATGTACGGCTCCTTCGAGAAGGAGCTTGGCGATAAGCTCGGCGTTGCCGTCATTCCGACCCCGTCGGGTCAGCCCCGCGCGGTCATCCAGGGCTCCGGCTTCGGCATCTCGAAGTCCTGCCCCGACAAGCAGGCTGCCTTCGACGTTCTCAAGCAGCTGGTGACCCCCGAGGTCATTGGCTCGGTGGCGGACAAGCAGGGAACTGTCCCCTCGGTCGAATCCGCGATGGACAAGTGGGCCGCGAACAAGCCCGCTGACAGCGCCGAGGCCGTGAAGGTTCTCCTCGAGAACGGCACCCCGCTCGTGACGACCACGACGTGGAACCAGATCAACACGTCCTTCCAGCAGTACTCGCCCGAGGGTTTCCGCGGCACCAAGACCGCGCAGGAGATTCTCTCCGACCTGCAGAACTCCGCCGGCTGAGTCCGGATCCCCATTGACGAGGCCGGGGTGACCTGCTCGGGTTCCCCGGCCTCGTTGGGTGGGTCCCTCAGCGTTAGCGCTAACGATGATGGTCGGCGCTGCGCGCTGGGCCCACCGCAGTCCCTGTGATGGAAAGGTGGCACTGCCGATGAGCACTGACACTGTGACACCCGGCCGCAAGGCGCCAGCGGGCGCGGCGGAAACGGGTGAGGCGAAGGCCTCGAAGCGCGCGAAGAAGGCGCGCGACGTTGGCAAGCGCGGCGACGGCGTGCGCGCCCTCGTTTACCTGGCTCCGGGCATGACCGGCTTCCTGCTGTTTATCGTCCTGCCGCTGATCGCGTCCCTCGTGATCTCTTTCTTCGACTGGTCACTCTTCGGAGGCGGCCGTTTCATCGGAATCGACAACTACAAACGCATGCTCAGCGGCGCGGACCCCGCGTTCTGGACGGTCATGCGCAACACCGTCGTGTTCGCAGCGTGCTACACGGCGCTCAACCTGGTGATCTCGATCGGCCTGAGCTACTGGCTCCAGCGGGTGCCGGAGTGGCTCAGCCGGATCCTGCGCGTCATTTTCTTCATCCCAGTGGTCACCCCGATGGTCGGCAACGCGCTGATCTGGCGCCTCCTGCTCTCCGACCACGGCGTCGTGAACTCCGCGCTGGGGGTCTTCGGCATTGAACACATCCCGTTCCTGAACAAGCCCGCTCTGGCGATGGGGTCGCTGCTGGTGATGAGCCTATGGCAGGGCCTGGGCTACAACATCGTGGTCCTGACGGCGGGGCTCAACGGCCTGAATACCTCGGTGCTCGAGGCCGCCACGATCGACGGCTGCAACGGCGTGCAGCGATTCTTCAAGGTCGTCTTCCCGATGATTTCCCCGACCGTGTTCTTCTGCACGGTCATGACGATCATCGGTGCCTTCAAGGTCTTCGCGCAGCCCTACTTCCTGACGCTGGGCGGTCCGGGAGAGTCGACCAACACGATCGTACTGTCCCTGTACCGCAACGGTTTTTCTTTCGACAAGCTCGGATACGCCTCGTCGATGGCGTGGGTCCTCTTCGTGATTGTCATGACGGTGACGGCCCTACAGTTCGCGGGCCAGAAGAAGTGGGTGAACTACGATGCGTAGCAAAAAACGACTGTCGACCGCCATTTCGGTCCTCTTGCTGGGGATTATTGCGGTCGCGTTCCTGTTCCCCTTCGCGTGGATGGTTGCGACCTCCCTGAAGCCGACGACCGAGGTTTTTACCTTCAGCCCGACGGGCAGCGAGGTCGCGTGGGACAACTATCCTTCCGCGCTGCGATCGATTCCCTTCGGTCGGGTCGTGCTGAACTCGTTCATCGTGTCACTGTCCGGCGCGGCCCTCGTGGTCGTCGTGTCGGTCCTGTCGGCATACGCCTTCGCGCGCCTGCGCTTTAAGGGCCGCGATCACCTGTTCATGCTGTTCCTGGGCACGCTTGTCCTGCCCCAGGAGGTCCTCGTGATCCCCCTGTATATCGGCATGCAGCGCATGGGCCTGGTGAACTCGTATTTCGCGCTCATCATTCCCTTCGCGTTCGGCGCGTTTGGCGCGTTCCTGATTCGCCAGTTCTTGCTGTCCCTGCCTCTTGAGTTCGAGGAGGCGGCGCGTATCGACGGCTGCAGCGACTGGCAGATCCTGACGAAGATCCTCCTGCCGCTCCTGAAGGCGCCCATCACGGTCGTCGGCGTCTTCGCCTTCATCGACTACTGGTCCTCGTTCCTGTGGCCCCTCATCGTGGTGAATGATTCGACGCTGGCGACGATCCCGCTGGGCCTGCAGATGTTCTCGGGCGAGCGTGGCACCGACTGGGGTCCGCTCATGGCCGCGGTGACCATGACGACGATCCCGTCGATCCTGCTGGTCGTGTTCCTGCAGAAGCAGCTGGAAAAGGGCGTCACCCTGGGCGCCTTCGGAGGACGGTGACGAGCGTGGAACATCGTGAAACGATCGACGAGTCCGCCCGTTGGGCCGCGCTGGCTCGCCCAACGCCCCAGTGGTTCGAGGACGCGCCGCTCGGGATCTTCGTCCACTGGGGGCCCTACTCGGTGCCCGCGTGGGCGGAAGACCACGGTGAGCTCGGCGTCGAGGACGACTGGGAGGCATGGTTTACCCATAATTCCTACGCGGAGTGGTACTTCAATACGATCCGTATTCCGGGGTCTCCGGCGGCACAGCGTCACAAGGATCTGTATGGGGCTGCCCCCTACGACGCCTTCCTGGACGCGTGGGATCCGGATGCGTGGGATCCGTCGGAGTGGATGCGCCTCTTCCATCGGGCGGGCGCCGGGTACGCGGTGCTGACGACGAAGCATCACGATGGCGTGACCCTGTGGGATGCCCCCGAGACGGGGAACCGGAACACGGTTCGTCGCGGCCCGTGTACCGACATCGTGGCCGGCTTTGCGAACGCCGCGCGCGCGCAGGGCATGCGCGTGGGCCTGTACTACTCCGGTGGCCTGGACTGGCACTACCGGCCCGCGCGGCCCATCCTCTCCGAGGATGACTGCAAGGACCTGTGCCGGCCGAAGGACGCGGATTACGCGCGTTACTGCTTCGTGCACGTGCGCGACCTGATCGACCGCTACGCCCCCGACGTCGTGTGGAACGACATTGATTGGCCCGACGAGGGGAAGAACTTCGGCCCCTACGGCCTGGGCACGCTTTTCGAGTACTTCTACGCGGCTCGCCCAGAGGGGGTCACGAACGACCGTTACGGCGGTGTGCACGCGGACTACCTGACCAGCGAGTATCAGCACATGGGGGACTCGGAGACCAGCGGGAAGCCCTGGGAGAATTGCCGAGGCGTGGGCCTGTCCTTCGGGTACAACCGCGCCGAGGGGGACCATCAGTACCTGAGCGGGGCGGGTGCCGTCCGTCACCTGGTGGACGTCGTCTCGCGCGGCGGGCGCCTCCTGCTCAACGTGGGCCCGAAGGCCGACGGGACGATTCCTCGCCAGCAGCGCGAGTGCTTGGAGGGCCTGGGCGCGTGGAATGATCTGTACGGATCGGAGCTGCGCGGCGTGCATGCGCTGTCGGCGCAGGACTTTGAGGCCGTCACCGCTCAGTCCTCGCAGGACGAGGCCTGGGTCCGCCTTCTCGTTCACGAGGATCACGTCGCCGTGGTGGCGGATGCGTCCGTCGCGCAGGTGTCGGGTCTGCCCAGCGGATTCGACTACTCGCGTTCCGCGATTCTCACGCCGGGCGCGGCGTGCTCGTGGGATGGGCAGAGCCTGACCCTGCAGGCGGGGGAGGAGCCTGTGAGCGATGCTCGCGGCGATGCTCTGCCGCTGGTCATCACCGCCCCACGGGCGTGAGACGAGGTTGTCGGCGCGGGCCTGAGGCTCCGCGCCGACAACTTGTCTGCAGCAGCAAGGTAGTTGGGGCAGTCGTATCAGCTGAACATGAGGGCATTGCCCCGAAAAAAAGAACCATGTCGAACTACCATCCTGAGTCCTCGGTAGACTACTGTCTTAGCTCCTTGTATGAACTGAAAAATCTGAGGCTACAATTGAGTAGCACAAGGAACATGGAGTAGTCTCTGGCAAGAGATTGAACCACGTTGACTATCAGCGTGTTTCGCCCCTTTGGGGCAGATGGTGTTCAATTTACTTTTGTCCACTGACGAGAAGGGTAGGGTACGGGTAAAGTCATATGGAAAATCATTTTGTTAACTACTGTCTATCTCTGTTTCTAGGTATTACCGGCGGTGTTCTCATTAAGGCCTTCTATTCGATGATTGAGAAAGAAGAGCCAAAGCTGTATGTCTATAATGCGACATACCTGGAGCGTAGCTCTGGAAAAGTAACGTGGGCTTATTGTGCTTTTCGGTCATTGCCTGTCTTTGTGGTTTGCCTCGGTGTTAGTGTTACTTCTGATCGTCTGGGGCTTGTAGGCGGTCTAGCAGTCTTTGGGTGTGCGGGTCTCTTTGTTAGTTTGTCTTCGGTAAGAGCAATTTATGACAGGGTATCACGATTCAGTAGGCGTCCTTTTGTGCATGTCGGGCTCCAGGTGTTCGACATTATACTTACTGTGCTGTTTGCATGGATTGCTTATGAGTGCTCTTCGGTGATGGCTATCTTTGTTCCGGACCCGAAAGAGTTTGTGACCGCGATATGGACTGCGCTCTTTGTTGCGCTGGTGGTTCACTTTGTGCGTCAAATTGGCAAAAGAGAGGGAGGGCTAGAAAAGAGGGACCTACTGGTGCTTGTTAAGAAGGATGTTGGTGTTGGGCTATGGAAATGGGCAAAAGGTGTCGCCGATGCTAATGGAGTTCCCTGGTGTGTGGTCGCTGCCATCATGATGGTTGAGGCAAGTGAGAGACCGAGATGGATCCGTCAGGTTGAGAGATGTATTTCTGCCCTCTGTTTTCATCGCGTAACCATGAGCTTCGGTGTTACTCAGGAACAATCGATGGTTCCCTTGTCTGATCAGCAGGCAATTGAGATTACTATCAATTGGATCAAGGAAAATCTGTCTGATGGTAGCGCTCGTGTTCTAAAGGGATGGGATCGAGGTCCGGGTAAATTATCTGACGCTCTCGATGAAGTGCAGTCGTTGGCGGATAGGCGAAACTGTGATGGGAGATATGGGGAGGCTGTTCGGCGTTATGCTGAGTATATCTATTCAAGTAAAGAGTCGAAGCTATAGCTGCTATGTCTGATTAATGTATCTTTAAGTGTGGCTAGTGCTGAGTGGAACGTTGCAGTACATTTTTCTCTCTAGGGGTCCTGTGCTCTCGTTACTGTTTCGTAAGCTTCTAGCGTTTCCTGCAGATAAATTGTAGTGAAGAATGTGGAATCAAAGATCCGCAATTTGTATCTCTCATCGAGATTTGCTGTGAACCAAGTAAGCTTTCGTTTCTTCCCTGATGAAGAGATAGTAAGGGAAGCTGATAGTTCGGTATTCATCTTTTGGGTGTTGTGGGGGGCGGTGCGAGCAAAGCTCGCA
>ERZ773072.566-NODE-566-length-20224-cov-19.027765_pt1 | contig 20224 bp, 13 predicted proteins | sample MGYA00580617_ERZ773072 | MGnify/ENA primary metagenome ERZ773072 (study PRJEB29015, sample SAMEA2737970) | human oral metagenome | biome: human oral; feature: human-associated habitat; material: dental | place: China | collected 2122 ...
GGGGCGGGGACGGCTCGCCCCACCGGAGAAGTGGCCGGCGGCCAGCAGGAGGTCGTGGCGGGCCCGCGTGATCGCCACGTAGGCCAGACGACGCTCCTCGGTCAGGGTGTGGCGGCCCAGGGCGAGCCGGTAGCTCTCGAGCAGGTCCTTCGCCTCCTCCTTGGCCACGACCGCGGGCTCGAGTGCGCCGAGCTCGAAGGGCGGCAGTGTGCCGGCGTCGGCGCGCAGCGGGTGGGGCAGCTCGTCGAGCCCGGTCAACCACGACCAGTCCCTGACGGATAGATCGTCTACCGGCCTGGCCGAGTAGCCGGGGAAAACCCCCTCGGCCATGCCGACGACGGCGACGTGATCCCACTCCAGGCCCTTGGCGGCATGGATGGTGAGGATCTGGACGGCCCCGGGCTCCGGATCGACCTCGGGCGTCTCCAGGCCGCGCTCATGCTCGGCGGCGGCGTCGAGCCAGCCGAGGAAGTCGGCGACGCCGGGGGTCTCCATATCCGCGGTGTAGCGCTCGGCGGCGGCCCGGAAGGCGTCGAGGGCGCGGCGCCCCAGCCTGTCGCCAACGCGCGCCGCCAGTTCGATGTCGAGCCCGAGGGCCTGCTCGGCGGCGATCACAACCTCCGCCAGCGGAAGCGCCAGGACGGCGCGGACCCGACGCACCGCCCGGGCCACACGGTCGGCGGCGCGCACTCCCGCCGATGTCAGACCCGGGATCGTCACCTCGTTCACTCCCCCGGGAGCGGCATCGGCACGCCGTGCGATCTCCTCGATCGCCTCGGCGAGCAGCGGTGCGGCCTCCTCGTCCTGCGCGTCTGCGCTGCGGCCCGCTCCCGGAGCGGGTGCCGACCCCCGCACGATCGCCGCGGCCAGCGAGCTCAGCGCCCGTAGGTCGGCGGCGCCGATGCGGGCGGCGGTCAGCAGTCGCATAAGCCGATCTCCGCGCTCGGGGTCGGCGGCCACGGTCAGGGCGGCGCGCACATCGGCGACCTCCGGCACGCTCAGCATGCCGCCGAGCCCGATGATCTCGTAGGGCACGCCGAGGTCGTCCAGGGCGTCGGCGATCGGGAAACGAAGCAGGTCGCCCTCACCCGGGTCGAAAACGAGCGATGTCCAGGATGCCTTGACCAGGTCAGGGCGGTTGCGCACGGCCCAGCCGCGCACGTGGGCGCGCGTGTTGGTCGGGGCTGCGTCGGCTGCCCGCTCGACCTCATCGTCGGATACGAGCCGCGTCACCAGACCGGCCTTGGCGAGACGGTAGACGAGGCCGTGGCTGGGGCGAAGGTCCGCCCACTGCAGGTCGATGGCGGCCAGGCGAGGGTCGTTCCACTCCAGTCCCGCGCGTTCCTTTTGCCGCTTAATCAGCTGGTACTTGCCGACCCACTCGACGTCCGCAGCCACGGAAAAAAGGTCGGCCCGCATGCGGTCCAGGACACACTGCCACAGTGTGAGGATCTCCTGGTCCGCCGCAGTAGGCGTTGTGCCGGTCTCCTCGAAGGTGTCCACGACAAGGTCGAGATAGACCTGCTGGAGTTCGGCGGCCGTGTAGGAGCCACCGGCCGTGCCAATCTTGTAGTCAAGGTCGGGATGGTGGGAGACGTTCCACGTCTCCTGCACAGGATCATCCATGACGATGGAGTCCCAACGCAGGTCGGTCCCCTGCTCGATGGCCCACAGGACCAGCGAGGTCGTGCCGAAACGCAGGAAGGCGGACACGTCGAACATGTTGCCGTCGCCGCCGATGACGTGCAGACGGCGGAACTGAGCGGGGTTGGCATGGGGCTCGTCGCGCGTATTGATAATCGGGCGATTAAAAGTCGTCTCCAGCCCGACCTCGTTTTCGACGAAGTCCGCGCGCTGAGACATCTGGAAGCCCGGGACCTGGCTCTTTTGCCCCCGTCCCACGCGGCCCGCACCGCAGATGACGGGGCGCGTCACCATGAAAGGGGTCAGGCCGCGCACGATTGCATCCAGGTCGGTAATGCGCGGCATCTGGTAATTCTCGTGGGTACCGTAGGCTGCGCCCTTGCCGTCGGTGTTGTTTTTAACCAGCACGATGGGCTCTTCCCCCAGTGCCTCCAGATGCTCCATGACGCGCCTGGCGATCACCTCGCCCGCACGGTCCCACAGGAGGGCATCGCGCGCCCCCAGTGTTTCGGGAGCGGAGTATTCGGGGTGGGCATGGTCGACGTAGAGGCGTGCTCCGTTGGTGAGCACAGCGGTCGTCGCGGCGGGCAGCGCAAGCTCCTCGGCCGTGGGACGCGCGACGCGCTCGGAGCCGCCCGACGGCGCCAGATGGTAGGGGTCGTCGGTCAGAAGCGACGGGTCGACGGCCGCGCGCGACATGCGCATGCCGCGCAGGTCGTTGAGCGGGTCCTCACCCGTGTAGTCCCAGCGCACGACGCCCGCACCCTCAGCCGGTGTTCCAGCGCGTGAAATCTCCGCGTAGGCGGAGACGACGCGGGTGGACAGGGCGATCGGGTTAGCCCAAGCGTCGCCGGGGCGGTAGACACCGTACTCGGTTTCGGTTCCGATGATGCGTTCGCTGCTCATGACACCACTCCAATTGGCTTCACGCTGACGATCTCGGGCGCGAGACCGCTCGTGCGGGCCCAGTCCTGCGGCGAGGACGTCGCGGCCAGCTCCAGCGATTCCTTCATTTCCTCATGGACACCGCGCAGGAGGTGGGCCATCGTGAGCCCCGTTACCTCGCCGCTCAGCGCATCCTTGATCGCGTACTTCTTCGCGCGCTCCACGATCCCCGCGATCAAAGCTCCGGAGACGAGGTCGGCCAGATAGATACGCTTGTGCTCGCCGCTCACCAGCGTCGCGAGGAACAAAGCGGTGGTCTCATCGCGAGTGTACAGCGCCTCGACGGCGCGCTCGATCATCCCCGCCACGGCCTCGTCGAGACCACCGAAGCGGGCAATCTCTGAAGCGTGGATGGGCACCTGGGGGGTGAGGTACTTGGAGAAGATGTCGAGGGCACCGGCACGGTCGGGCCGATCAACCCGGATACGCACGTCGAGGCGACCGGGGCGCAGGACGGCGGGGTCGATCATATCCGCGCGGTTGGAAGCGCCGATGATGACGACGTTGTCGAGAGACTCGACGCCGTCCATCTCGGCCAACAGCTGCGGAACGATCATCGTCTCCACGTCGGAGGACACGCCCGTCCCGCGTGTACGGAACAGCGCCTCCATCTCGTCGAAGAAAATGACGACGGGTGTGTCGCCGGCCGCCAGCGTGCGCGCACGGGCGAAGATCGCTCGAATTTGGCGTTCTGTCTCGCCCACGAACTTGTTGAGCAGCTCCGGGCCTTTGATCGACAGGAAGAAGGTCGACGCCCCGCCACGCCGGGACAGCGAGTTCGCGACGGCCTTGGCGATAAGAGTCTTGCCGGACCCGGGCGGTCCGTATAGCAGGATGCCCTTGGGCGGGAGCAGGCCGAATTGACGGTACAGCTCGGGGTGATTGAACGGCATCTCAATGGAGTCACGCACCTGCGCGATCTGTGCGTCGAGGCCTCCGATATCCCCATAGGTCACGTTGGGCACCTCGGGGGTAAGGAGCTGCTCGACATCCTCGCGCACGATGCGCTCGAGCGCGATGCCCGAACGCGCGTCCACGACGAGAGAATCCCCGGGGCGCAAGTTTCCGTGACGCAGCGGACCGGCAAGCTCCAACAGCGTCTCAGAACCGCCCTCGGCTGCGACGAGTACGCGGTCGGGACCCACCAGCTCCAGAACGGAAACGACCTGGCCGCTGCGCGCGAAATCGTCCGCGGCGACCGCGATCATCGTGTCGTCCAAGCGCACCCACTGCCCGTAGGACAGGTCAGTGACGTCGAGCTTGGGTGACACAGCCACGCGCATGCGCTTGCCGCCTGTGACGACCTCAATCTGACGAGCCGCCGGGAAAGCTCGCACAAAGGTCGCGAGCGTTTGCGGCGGTCGTGACACGTCAGCCAGCTCGCCCTGGAGGCGAATCAGCTCTGTGCGGGCGGCCGTAAGAGCGCTCGTGAGGCGGCCGTTCTTCTCCTCCAGTGAGACGATGCGCCGTTCGAGCGATCGGCGCTGATCGGCGTCACTCATCGGTGTGCGCCTCGCGACCTTGGCTCGCCCACGTGTCTGCTTGCGCGACGACGTCGCGGCGAACCTTGCGCACCTTCTTCTCCGAGTTCACGCGCTGGCCAACCTTGTCCAGGGACCAGTCCTGCTCGTCGTCCCAGGCTCCGCCCTGGCCCTGCGCGGCCTTGGCGGGGCGAGTCGAACGCTCCTGCGGCGTCACGCCGGGGGCGAGGAGTCGCGTTACGACGAGGAATCCAGTATGCGCAACCATGCGGTGCTCTGGGCGCACAGCCAAGCCGTCAAGATGCCACTCGCGGCGCATGTCCTCCCAGGCGATGGGGTCTGTGAAGCGCTGCGAGGATCGCAGGTCTTCGATGAGACGCGACATCTGGGTGACCGTCGCAACGTAGCAGACCAGCACGCCGCCGGGAATGAGCGCGTGCGTGATCGCCTCGATATTTTCCCAGGGGGCAAGCATGTCGAGAACCACGCGGTCCACGCTGCCCTCCTCCACGGACCACAGCACCGCGTCAACGTCGCCGACGCGCAGATCCCACGCGGGGTGACGGCGCCCAAACCACAGGTCCACGTTGGCGCCGGCAATGTCGGCAAAATCCTGGCGACGCTCCACGGAGATCAGGCGGCCCTGCGGGCCGACCGCGTCCAGGAGCGCCATCGACAGAGCGCCCGACCCGGCCCCAGCCTCGACGACGGTCGCTCCGGGGAAGATGTCGCCCATATGCGTGATGACGCCGGCGTCCTTGGGATAGACGACCGCAGCGCCTCGCGGCATCGACATGACGTAGTCGACCTGGAGGGGGCGCAGAATCTGGAACTGACGGCCCTCGTCGGTGATGATGACCTGGCCGTCGGGGCGGCCGATGACGTCGTTGTGGTTGAACCCGCCGCGGTTGGACTGGAAGCGTCCCCCGCGTACCAGGATCACCTGGTGGAAGCGTCCCTTGGGGTCGCGGACCTGGACGCGGTCGCCCTCGGTGAGGGGGCCTCGACGGGTGGGCTGTCCAAATTCGGTGGCTGTTTCGAAGTTATTACGCTGAATAGTCATTACGAAAATAATAGCGCTTCGGACCTGTTAGGCCCCTGCCAGGACACAGATGCGGGCGGTGGGGGTTAGCGTGGTATTCATGACAGACCTCATTGCACCCTCCCCCGGCCCGCGCACGTGGGACCCCGCCCTGTCAGCCTCGCGCGCGAAGGAATATGAGCGTTGCCCCCTGCAGTATCGACTGCACGTCCTGGACGGGTACCGCGAGCCCGAGACCCGGGCGAAGGCATTGGGCACGATTGTCCACGCGGTCCTGGAGGATCTTTTCGCACGTGCCCCCGAACAGCGCACGCCCGAGGCTGCCCGTGCGCTGGTGAGCCCCGCCTATGAGGCGGCACTCGCCAAGACCCCTGCCATTGCACAGCTCTTTGCCGACGAGGCGGATCGGAACGCCTGGCTCGAGGACGCGCGAGGGGTGATCGACGGTTACTTCGCCATCGAGCAGCCGCAGTGGATTGCGCCCGCCGCGCGCGAAGAGCGCGTGACGACCACCACAGCGGGTGGGGTGCGCCTGCTCGGTATCATCGACCGCATCGATGCAGCCCCGGACGGGCGCCTGCGCGTCGTCGACTACAAGACGGGGAAGGCCCCCGGTCCGCGCTACGTGGACGAGGCCCTGTATCAGATGCGTTTTTACGCGCTGCTCCTGGCACGTACCCGGACCCTGCCTGCCCGCATGCAGCTGGTGTACCTGCGCGCCGGTCAGGTCATTACCTTCGATCCGGTCGCCGATGACATTCGCGCCTTCGAGCGCCACATCGACGATCTCTGGGCGCGCATCGAATCGGATATAGACAACGATTCTTTCGCCCCGCGCAAGAATCCCCTGTGCAACTGGTGCGGTGTGCGCTCGCTGTGCCCGGTCTTTGGGGGGACCACTCCCCCGATGCCGAAGGAGCATGCGCGGTGGCTGGCTCGGACTCGGCTAGGCTAGTGCTCATGAACTCGAAGCAATGCGGACGCAGCGGCCTCTACCTGTCCCCAATCGGCTTGGGGACCCTCACATGGGGGCGTGACACTGACGCGCCCGAGGCCCTTGAGATGCTCGCGCATTTCGTCGACGCGGGCGGTTCCCTCATTGAGTGCTCGCCCGCTCACGGCGAGGGGATGGCTGTGGATGTCCTGTCCGAGGCCGTGGCATCGGTGGGCAGGCACCGCGTGGTCCTCGCGTGGCGCGGCGGGATGCGTCGTGCTTCGGAGGGTGCCTGGGTGGGCGCGGCGGGTCGTGGAGATTTGCTGCGGGGCCTGGATGACGCGCTGGCGCGACTGGACACGGATTACGTCGACGTCTGGCTCGTCGAACCACGCCCGGAGGTGCCCCTGGAAGAAACCCTGGAGGCGGCGACCCTCGCCTATCGCAGCGGGCGTGCGCGCTACGTGGGCCTGTCGCGCTCTTCGCACTGGCAGCTCGCCGAGGCCGTGACGCGCGGCGCCGTGGGTGCCAGTGCTCCGATCACGCTCGTCGAGCTTCCTTTCTCGCTCGCTGACGCATCGCACGCGGGCACGGTGGCTGAGCTGGCGAGCCGAGGGATTGGCGTCGTGGCTGCCTCCGCCCTGGCGGGGGGCGCCTTGACGGGGAAGTACCGTCACTCCACCCCCGCCGACTCGCGTGCCGCCTCCCCGCATCTGCGTCACATGGTGGAGCCCTACCTGTCGGGCTTTGCACGCGGGGTCATCGAGGCCGCGCACCGTGCAGCCTCCGGCTTGGACCGTTCGACCGCGGACGTGGCCCTGGCGTGGGTGCGTGACTACCCGGGTGTCAGCTCTGCGCTCGTCGGCCCACGTACCGTGCGCCAACTCGACACCCTCTTGGAGTACACCGAGGCGCTGCCCGACCCGATCCGCCAGGTATTGGCTGAGGTTGCCCAATAGCCCCCTGGAGGCACGTGTGAAGGGTCCGAACCGGTGGGTTCGGACCCTTCACACAGATGGGCTGCCAGCAGTGATCAGTCGTCGACTTCGACGAAGTCGTCGTCTTCGTCCTCCTGGTCTTCGTCCTCGTAGTCGTCCTCATCGTCGTCGCTCCCGTCGAGGATGTCGAAGGGGAGCTCGACGCCCAGCTGGGTGAAGAGGATGTCGTCGTAGGTGAAGAAGGCGTCACGTAGCGCGAGTTCGGCGGCTTCGAGCGCGGCGTCGTCGGCCTCGTCTCCATCGCGTGCGATGTCGAAGTGGTTCTCGAATGCATTGAGCAGGCGCGTGAGCGCGCGGCGGGCATCTCGGGTCATGACACTTAGTCTACCGTGAGGACGCACACTTTTTCAGGGCAGGTTGAGCTGCGAACGGATAACGGACACCATCAGGTCTGTTCCCTTGATCTCCGCCGTCTGTTCGGCGCCCAGAATGCGCATCTGCCCGTCAGAATCCAGCAGCTGCGAGGCGCCCATGTTCGGGCCGAGCGGCAGGATAACCCATTCCTTGGTGGGAACGTAGTGAGCGTCAGGGGCCTCCCCCTCAATCTGAGCGGTGATGTTCGCGATAACGACGCGGGCCTGCTGGCGCGCGGCGTCGGCGCGCTTGGACTCGCGCACGTCTGTCAGGTCGCCAACGGCGTAGATGTTGGAATGGCCCGCCACCTGCATGGTCGGCTCGACGCGGATCGTCCCGTCGGGGTGCATGACAGACTCGTACTCGCTGCCGATCAGGAAGCCGGTGTTGGCGCGCGCACCGTAGCACTGGAACCACAGATCGGCCTCGACAACATCACCCTTCTTCGTTTCGACCATGAAGTGGCCGAGGTCGCCGACGTTCTGCGGCGGCAAGTAGGCCAGTTCGGAGCCGGTGACGACGCGAACGCCGAGGGTGGCCAGCTGCTCACTGATCTCGTCGCGCAGGGCGTCGGTGTATCCGGGGGTAGCAAGGATCTGATCGGAAACTTCGACGATGGTGATGTCCAGTCCGGGGAACGCGCTGGCGAGCTCGCCTGTCAGCTCAATGCCGACGGTTCCGCCGCCGACGATCATGACGGAGCGGGCGCGCGAGAGGTTCTCGTGGAGCTGCTCGAGGCGGGCCTTGGCGACGGAGGAACGGTAGGAGGAGTACTTCGCCGGGAAGGGGTAGGTCGAGCCCGTGGCAAAGACGACGTAGTCGGCTTCAATGGGGTCGTGTCCAAACACGTGAACAGTGTTGCCGTCGACGGCGGAGACGGTTCCGCGCACGACCTGGCCGCGGCTCAGGAGATTCGTGTAGGGCATGAAGATGGCGTGTTCCCACACGGTATCGACGGCTGCGCGAAGCGCGGCCGCATGATGGACGAATTGGTCCTTCTGCTCGATGAGGATGACCTCCGCGAGGGGGTCGAGCCCCTTGGCGACGGTAACGCCTCCGTATCCTCCGCCGATGACTACGACGCGTGCCATGACATTCCTCCTTTTGAATGGACCGCGTCTATTGTGTCACCTCGGGACCACGAACGCGCGTGATAGGGACTTTAGTCCGCATCTCTTTCGGTCGAGTCGGTGTCAAGCCCCAGCCCGCGGGCGATATTGGGCTGGAAGAAGTTCGGGCCCTTCAGTACCTTGCCATCCTCGCGCAGCTTGACGGAGCCGTCGGGCATGAGCTTGGACAGGTTCGAAGCCTGCACTTCGGCGAGGACCGAATCGAGGTCCATGCCGGATTCGATGGCCATCCCATAGATGACGTAGATGAGGTCGGCCAGGGCGTCGGCGGCCTCGATGACGTCGCGGGTACCCTCGTCGGCGCCGACGGCCTCGGCGGTGGCGGCCTCGATGATCGATCGTGCGCGCGGCCCGTAGACCGCTCCCATGAGCTCGGCGAACTCCTCGGCGATCAGGCTCATACGCATGCCGACGCGCTCATAGTCAAGCGTGGGATCGCTGAAGGGGCGAATGGGCATGGAGTAGGTGCGGTGGAATTGGAGGACCAGCTCCATCGGGCTGGGCGCACCCGTCGTCGCCGACGAGGCCGTGGTGTCCTTCTCGCTCATGCGTGATCCTTTCGTGCATTCTCCCAGGCGGTGGCCAGGATGTTGGAAAAGCCGGTGATGGTTTGATGCCCCTCGACAAGGAACTGGGCATCCAAGACGTAGGTGGGCACGGAGGTCACGCCCATGTGCATCGCCATTTGGTAGTCGGAATAGACGCGCGACGCCCATTCCTCATCTTCGATGGCAAGGGCTGCCAGCTCTCCGGGCATGCCGATGTCCTGGGCACAGCCGATCAGGACCTCGGGATGGGAAACGTCCAGGCCCATCTCGAAGTGGGAGCGCATGATGGCCTCGGCGACCTTGAGGTGAAGGGAGCTGGGCCCTGCAACCGTGTCGTTGTCGATGTCCGCGTCGTGGGCGGCGGCGATCACGCGGTGCGCGCGGGAGGTGGGGGCAATCACGAGGGAATCAAAGTCGAAGCGCACGCCCTCCCGGGCGCCGAGGCTGCGCATGCGGTCATCGGCCTCGCGCACCTCCTCCAGGCTCGCCGCCCCGGATTCGACCAGGGCGACGATGCGCGGCTTGTCGATGGCGGAGTCCAGGTCGGGATCAAGAAGGTAGGCGTGCAGGTACACGTCGATCTCGTCGCCGTGATCGAAGGCTTCCATGGCGGAGCGCAGGTGGCGTAGCCCCAGGTAACTCCACGGGTCGCACGTATCGAGCCACATATCAATGCGCACGGTGTCTCCTCTTCGATGATATGGAAAACCCCGGAGCCTTACGGCTCCGGGGCATCTCGTGCGCGGAGGGGGACTTGAACCCCCACCCTCGTAAAATGAGGACTAGCACCTCAAGCTAGCGCGTCTGCCTATTCCGCCACCCGCGCAGGTGAGCGATGCGAACCGTTGCGATCCGCAAGCGAGTAGAAGCTTAACACGATCGAGTCGACTTACGCCAATCGAAACTATGCATCACCTTTGTCGGCCTTCAGACGGGAGTCCAAAGTCGAGAAAACCTTTGCAATTGCGTCAATATCCTCGTCCGTCATGCCGTCCAGGAGGTACTCGCTGACCGTCTGCTGATGCAGTTCTGTGGCAGCAAGCACAGTTTGGATGCCTTGGGTGGTCAGGCAGGCATCATAACCGCGCCGATCGACCTTGGAAGGGATGCGCTCGACCCAGCCGTCGCGCGACAGGTTGGAGACCAGGTAGGTCACGCGCGACGGCGAGTAAACAACGCGGTCCGCCAGCTCGCCCATGCGCAGGCGATGACTGGGAGCCTCCCACAGGGCAAGCAGGATGTTGTAGTCCGGCATAGAGACGCCGTAGGTGCGCTTCAGGCGCGTCTCGAGGATTCCCTGCAGGCGTCCGGACGCCTCGAAGAAGACTCTCCACGCGGCTGCACGTGCACTATTGGCTTGAACGATCGGGGTGAGCCGTGCTCGTGATTCCACGTCTGCCTCTCTCGTAGTCGTGTCGGGTGCTTCTCTCGGGATAATAGGGCATAGTGACTAAGAAAGCACCAACAACTCGGGGGTTTTAGTGTCTTTACCCATTTCTGCGGTTCTTTTTGATGTCGACGGCACGATCGTCGACTCCGCTCCCGCCGTCATGGGCGCCTTCCGCGGAGCCTTGTCAGACTTCGGTTTGCCGATCCCCGACGATCAGCGTCTTCGAACCTATGTGGGCCCTCCCCTGTGGCACTCTTTCGGTGAGCTGGGATACTCCGGCCAGCTCCTGGCTGACCTGGTGACACGCTACCGGGAGCGCTACATGCATCACTACCTCGATCCCGAACCGTTTGAGGGGGTACCCGAGCTGGTGTGGGACCTGCATCGGGCAGGTGTGCCCGTGGCGACAGCGACTTCGAAGCAGGCTCCCATGGCGATCGCACAGATGGAACACCTGGGACTGTCGGGGGCCTTCGACGTGATTGCGGGGGCCACGCCTGACCCCGGGTCCTCCAAGACGACGGTCATTCACGAGGCCGTGGCTCGGCTGGGCGCCCTGGGTGCGGACGTGTCGCACCCCGTGATCGTTGGCGACTCGATCTGGGACGTGCGCGGAGGCCACGAGGCCGGAATCGCGGTGGTCGGCGTCGGGTGGGGCTATGCGACGGAGGATGGGCTCGATGACGCCGAGGTCGTGTGCGACACAGTCGAAGACCTGCGGGCGCTCCTGATGCCAGCCGGCGCCCCTAGCGAAAGTCGCGCGAGCGCACGTTGACGGGCACGTCGATGGGGCGTAGGCGAAACGCTCGCACGTTGATCGCGCCGTCGCCCCACTCGAGGGTTCCCGACACGAGCAGGGCATCCGATTCGAGGCCGACGCGGCGGAACTTATTCCAGGTTCCTACGGGCACCGAAACGTTGACATATCCGGTGTCGTCCTCGAGTGACAGGAAGGTGACGCCGCCGCCCGTGTGGGGGCGCTGCCGGTGCGTGACCAGGCCGGCCACCTCGACGATGCGCCCGTCCAGGTGCGCCTCCAGGTCTGCGGCTCGCAGGACCGTGCTCGGAAGAGCGTCGCGCAGGTAGGAGAATGGGTGGCGCCCGGGGGTGAGCCCCATCGCCTCGACGTCGGCACACATCTGCCCGGCCGGCGTCAGGTCTGGCAGGTCGGGAACGTGGGTGCCGACCTCAGTACCGGGCAGGAACGGCTGCCACTGCCCCTGCCTCGACGTTGGCGCGGCCAGCGCCCCGGCCGACCAAGCGCCTTCGCGTCTGCTCACTCCCAGGCATTCAAGCGCCCCTGCCAGGGACAGCTTCTCCATGTCTGTGGCGCTCAGGTGGGCTCGCTCGGCCAGGTCCGCCTGGCTCGTGAAGGCTCCCGCTTCCCTGGCCGCCACGATGCGCGTCGCGGCTCCGCCCAGGCCTCGCACCGAGGACAAGCCGATGCGCAGCACCAGCGAGGGGTCGACGTCCAGGGGGACGATCTGGCGCGACGGGAGCGGGTCGGGGCGACCCTCCCGATACTCCTCTGTTGCGTTGGGCCACCGCTGCACGCCAGCATCGAGGAAGGAGTCGTTGACCGATGGGCCCGCTACCCTCACGCCGTGTCTGCGCGCATCCTGGACCAGAGTCGCCGGCGAGTAAAAGCCCATGGGCTGCGAGCTAAGAATCGCCGCGTAAAAGTGCTCGGGCGCATGCACCTTCAGCCACGCGGACGCGTACACGATGTGCGCGAACGAAAAAGAATGAGACTCAGGGAAGCCGAAGTCGGCGAAACCCTTGAGCTGGTCGAAGATCCGCTCGCGTGTCGGCGCGTCGATGCCGCGCGCCTCCATCCCCGCCATGAGGTCCCCCTTGAGTGCTTCCATGCGCTCCGGGCTGCGCTTGGCCCCCATGGCTCGGCGCAGCTGGTCGGCTCGGGAGCCGGACAGTCCCGCCGCGTCCGAGGCGATGCGCATGAGTTGCTCCTGAAAGAGGGGGACGCCCAGGGTCTGACGCAGGGCAGGCTCCAGCAGCGGGTGCAGGTAGGTGACCGCTTCCCTCCCAGCGCGCCGCCGCAGATACGGGTTGACCGCATGCCCCTGGATGGGTCCTGGCCGCACGAGGGCCACCTCAACGACGATGTCGTAGAAGCACCGGGGCTTCAGGCGCGGCAGCGTGTTCATCTGCGCGCGTGACTCCACCTGAAACACGCCCACCGTGTCAGCCGCGCACAGCAGGTCGTAGACGCGAGGGTCCTCCGGGGGAAGCGTATGCAGGCCGAGCAGGCGCTCCCCCATCCCACTCAGGTCACGAGAATCCCACCCTCGCAGGGGAGGATGATGCTCACCGCGCCCGCTGCCATCCCCCAACTCGTCAAAGGCGATGCGCAGTGCCGTCAACATGCCCAGGGAAAGCAGGTCGAACTTCACCAGGCCCGCGTCCGCGCAATCTTCCTTATCCCACTGCAGTACGGTGCGCCCCTCCATCGCCGCCCACCCGACCGGGCAGATGCGCGAGACCGGCTGATCGGTCAGGACCATGCCGCCCGAATGGATACCCATGTGCCGGGGCAGGCGCGACAGGGCCCGTGCGGCCTCGGTGACGAGGGGCGGCGCCTCCCCCTTCCCCCGCGACCACGCCTGCGCACTGCCCACCGGATAGCCCAGGGCACGAGCCGCATCACGCATCGCCGAGCGCGGCCGGTACGTGATGACGTTAGCGACCTGGGCCGCGCGATCGCGCCCATAGAGCTCATACACGTGCTGAATGACCTCCTCGCGTCGACTCGCCTCGATGTCGACGTCAATATCGGGAGGGCCCGACCTGGCGTCCGACAAAAACCGTTCGAAGAGCAAGTTGTGGCGCACCGCGTCCACCGCCGTGATCCCCAAGCAAAAGCACACGGCGGAGTTCGCCGCGCTGCCCCGCCCCTGGCATACGATGCCGCGCTTGACACAAAAATCCACGATCTCCTTGACGATGAGGAAGTATCCCGCAAAACCGAGGCGTTCGATGACGCTCAGCTCCCGCTCGATCGTCTCCCACGCCCGGGGATGCTCCTCCCGCGTGCCGTAACGCTCGCGGGCCCCCTGCCGGGCCAGGTGGGACAGCCACGTCTGGGGAGTGTGGCCCCTCGGAACGCTTGTGCGCGGGAGCCTGGGGGCGACGAGACGCAGGTCGAAGGCCGATCGTGCCGCCACCTCGCAGGAATGGCTGAGGGCCTCAGGATAGGCGGCGTGCAGTCGGGCCATTTCGGCGGGCGAGCGCAAGTACGAGCGGTGTGCCCCCAGGTGGGCGCACGCCTCCTCCATCGACGTGCCGATGCGGGTCGCCGCGAGGACATCACCGAGGGCCTGTTTAGCCGGAGAGGACATGCGCGCCCCCGTCGTGGCCACCAACATGGCTCCCGTGCGCCGCGCAAGGTCCGCGAGAACATCCGCATCCTGTGGACCATCGCCTGGCGCCGCCTGCCATTCGACTAGCACGCGATCGACCCCTCCGACCGCCTCCGCGAGAGAAGCAATAACCCGACGCGCCCACGTGGGCCCTCCCGAACGCAGGGCACGCATGAGGGGACCACGCCTGCCCCCGGTCAGGGCGATGAGCTCACCCCCAGCCTCGCTCACATCCTCCAGGGTGAAGCGGGGCGAACGCTCCCCCTCCCGGGCTAGCGCCCGCATGCTCATCATGCCCACAAGATTTTCGTAGCCATCCGGCCCCCCAGCCAGCAGTGGGAGACGGATTCCCGGCTCCTGCGCCCCTGGTGCCAGTCCCCAGCCCCGCGCATGGGAACCGGGAATAATCGAACGCAGCGCATGGGGCTCCAGGGTGACCTCGGCCCCGTAGACGATGGGAAGCCCACAGCTGCGGGCCGCCATCGTGGTTTGCACGGTCGAATACATGCCGTCCACATCGAGGATGGCGAGCGCATCCAAGCCCAGGCGAGCGGCCTGCGCCACCATGTCCGCAGGCTCGTCAGTGCCCTCCAGGAAGGTGAAAGCGCTATGGGCATGCAGCTCGGCGTATCGGGATTCATCACTCACCCAACCACTATATCGAACACCTGTTCGATATAGTGGTGTTCGCCGCCCATGCGCTTACAACACGTTACGCTCACCCGCACCCCCACCAAGCCCTATCCTGATCGCATGGACTCCATGCTCGCAGCGTCGCTCACCACACCCGGCACCCTCACCCTGAACCGGCGCCCACTTCCCACCCTGGGCGCTCGCGAGGTCCTCCTCACCGTGGAGGCCACAACACTGTGCGGCACGGACCTGCGCATCGTCACGGGACAGAAGACAAAGGGCGTCACCCCCGGCGTGACTCTCGGCCACGAGATTGCCGCACGCGTCTGGCGCGTCGGCTCCGCCCTCACCCCCGGCGTCGACGTCCCCGCCCCGGGAACCCAGGTGGGCCTCGCCCCCGAGATAGCCTGCGGCCGCTGCAACCCGTGCACCACCGGGCGTTCCAACGTCTGCGACGCCATGGCCCTGTTCGGAACCGGGGTGGACGGCGGCCTCGCCGACGTCATCCGCGTACCCGAGCGAGCACTGGAGTGCATCATCCCCACCTCGCGAGAAATCGCCCCGCCCCTCCTTGCCCTCGCCGAACCCCTCTCCTGCTGCCTGCGAGCCACCAGCCGCCTACCAATCACCGAGGGCACACGGGTCCTCGTCCTAGGCACCGGCCCCATCGGACTCATCCACTGCGCGCTCGCGGTGGGCGCTGGCGCTGCCGTCATGGCGTGCGGGCGACCCAACCGCCTCTCCCCCGCCCTCACCCTCGGCGCTCAGGTCACCACCTCCGCCCAGGGCGAGGACCTCGTAGCCGAGGTGCGCACCTGGACGGGTGGAGCCGGCGCAGACGTCGTCATCATCGCGGTCGGCGCACCCGGCCTCGTCCCAATTGCCGCCCAGTGCGCGGCCATTGGCGGCCACATCTCCTTCTTCGCGGGATTCCCCGCAGGGACTCTAGCCCAGATCGACCCGAACCTGGTCCACTACCGTGAGCTCACCGTCTCCGGCAGCGCAAACGCAACCCTGGCAGACTACGCGGCCGCCGTCACAGCACTATCTACGGGTTCTCTCGACCTCTCCGCGCTGATCACACACGAGTTCACCCTGACCGAAGTGAACGCCGCCCTCGACGCTGTCCTCTCCCGCGCCGGCCTCAAGGTCGCCGTGCGCCCAGGGCAGGGGTGATCCCTCGCCGGGGCGTCACCATTCAAGCAGGCCTCGCAGGTCGGCAGCGCTGAGCGAGGCGCCGGCCCCCGTCCCGTTCATCACCGAGGAAATCAGGCGCCGCTTACGGTCCTGAAGCTCCACGACCTTCGCCTCAATCGTGTCGGTGGCCACCAGCCGGTAGACGTTGACCTTCTTCGTCTGGCCAATGCGGTGGGCGCGGTCGATCGCCTGCTCCTCGGCCGCCGGATTCCACCACGGGTCCATGACATACACGTAGTCCGCCTCCGTGAGTGTCAGGCCCGACCCGCCGGCCTTCAGCGAAATCAGGAAGACCGACGCCTGGCCCGAACGGAAACGCTCGACCACCTCCTCGCGGTTACGCGTCGATCCGTCCAGCTGCACCACCGACATGCCGCGACGCTCCAGAGCGGCGCGAATACGTGCCAGAAAAGACGTGAACTGGCTGAATACCAGCGCCCGGTGCCCGCCCGGGACGATCTCATCGAGACGATCAGCGACGTACTCGACCTTCGCCGAGCCCACATGAGCATACGACTCCTCAACCAGCGCGGGGTCGAGCGCGAGCTGACGCAGACGGGTGATCGACGCCAACACACTCATGCGATTCGCCTCCGGGTCGGCCAGCAGATCCAGGATCCGCGCACGCTCCCGGGCCAGGTACTGGTCGTAGATGTGGCGATGCTCCTTGCCCAGGTCCACGCGCACGACGTCGACGATCTTGTCGGGCAGATCCGTCGCAACCTCCTCCTTCGTGCGGCGCAGGATGAAGGGGGCAACGTAGGCGGTGAGGCGAGCAGCCATGTCGGCGTCACCCGCTTCGATTGGGCGGCGCACCTTCTGTGTGAAAGCGTCCCACGCGGGCAGCAGACCCGGGCAGGTCAGTGACAGGAGCGACCACAGGTCACCCAGCGAGTTTTCGATCGGCGTTCCGCTGACAGCCAGGCGCCAGGGGGCATCCATGTCGCGCAACGCTCGATACGTGGCGGTGCGGGGGTTCTTGACCGCCTGCGCCTCGTCAATGACGACACCCGCCAGGGCGACCTGGCTCCACTGGTCAGCCTCGAGCCGCGCCAGCGTGTAGGAGGTGACCACAATGTCGCAGCCCTGCACCTCCGAGGCAATCGTCGTTCCCCTACGCGAGGCTGTTTCGACGACGCAACGAACACGCAGGAAGGGCGTGAACTTCGCGGCCTGTTCGGCCCACACGCCCACGACCGAGGTCGGCGCGACCACGAGCACCGGAGCGCCGCACGCGCCCGAGGCACGCATCGCAGCGATGGCGGAGAGGATCTGCACGGTTTTTCCCAGGCCCATGTCATCCGCCAAGACAGCGCCGAACCCTGCCCCCAGGCGTGACGTTAGCCAGGCGTGCCCGTGACGCTGATAGGGGCGCAGCACCTGCGCCAGGGCCGGTACGGGAGCCAGTCCGCCACCCGAATCCTGCCCCCTGAGCGCGGCGAGGCGCTCACGCCACTGCGCTGTGGCCGTCACCGAGTCCGCCTCCTTTTCGAAGAGCTCGTACACCCCCGCCGACATTGCCGACAGGCGCAGGCCCTCACCCTCCCAGCCCGTCAGCGTCCGCGCCTCTTCCAGGAGATCCTGCAGCGCTCGGATGCGGGGCCCATCAAGGCGCACCCAGACGCCCTCCACCTCAACGTAGTCGCGGCCGCAGCCGATCGCCTCAAGTGCCTCGCGCACGCTCAGCGTATGGTTGCCGACTCGCAGGCGCACATTCAGATCGAACCAGTCCGATTGCGCGCTTTCGACGCACAGGTCCACGACCATGCCGTCGTCGGACACCTCGATGGCGCGCACGTCATCGGCCACGTCCCACACGAGGCCCTCCACGGCCTCACGATCCACGACGGCCGCCAGGAACCAAGGGATTTGCCACGGGGCGATCCGCCCGGTGGCGGGAAGCCTCGTCCACAGGTGGGAACCGACGCTCGCCCCCCATTTGTTGATGCGCTCCACGAGGGTTGCCACAGCCTCGTCCCCGACCCCTTGCGCGAGCGGTGTGCGCGAACGTGACTCGCCCTCGCCATACTCCGCCCACCAGCGCACGACGACTTCCTCCCCATCCCGGCGCACCGTTCCCACGACCGACACCTGCGGCCTCGCCTCGGGGTCGAAGCTGGAATCGACGGAGCTTATCGCGAAACGCCTGCGCAGGGCGGGCAGCCACGAGGCACGAAAATCTGCCACGTCCGACGCCGGTACCGTCAGCGCACGTCCCAGCGGAAAGCCCTCCAGTGCGGCGAGCCCTTCGATACGCGCGGCCGTTGTGCCTCCGTCAAGAAGCAGCAGGCCCGCATCGCGATCGATCCGTGGGCTGGCCAGCACGTGATCGCCGTTACGCGCCACGACTCGCACGTCCAAACCACCTTCGCCAGATGTCACGTCGATGTCCGCATCCCACGTCGCATGCGAGAGCACGAAGGGCTCGCGCGCGTCCGTGGATGTGAAGAGCTCGACTCCAGCGCGCACGAGGCGCGTGAGCCACGCGTAGGCGTGCTCCCCCAGCGAGCTGAGGGTCACCTCTGTGCGCGAATGCCATGAGCGCGATTCTCGAGAGAGTCGATACCCTTCGCGAAGCAAAGACACGTGGGTCGGATCGAGCCCATCCGTCACCGATGCCCACTGCGTAGCCGTCAGGTCGAGCCACGAGGCTCGCTTCGGCGTCCACGCGGATGCAGAACCTCGTCGCAGCGGCGTGAGCGAGGCCTCGACCGCCGGATCGTGCGCGTCGATGACGAGGGCCAAAGGATCCCCGCCACGTTCGCGCTCACCCCCCAGCACCTGCCCCAGGACGCGCCTCCACTCGGGCACACAGGCCTGGCGCTCGATGGCCTGCGCGCGGCCCGTGATGAGCGCGGCCACGGCGTGCGGGCAATCCGATCTCAGCGGGCAGGCGCAGGTGAGCGTCGGGCGCAGCGCCCCGTGCGAGATCCGTACCCGATAGGTCAGGCCCGCCTCCTTGACACGCGCCTCCATCTGGCTATCCTCCGTGACCCACGACAGTTCACGCACGGCCCCTGCTCGTTCCAAGCGCAGGCCATTGGCCCAGGTGGCGGGGCCAACGAGGGCCATGATGTCGTCGTCGGACATCGACGCGAGGGTCTCGCTCAGGGGGAGGGTTACCATCCTTTCAGTCTACGGCACGCCCATAGGTGGGGCGCCATCAGTCGTCAAGCCCCTCTGCCATCCACTCACCCCCGCTCCACACGAGCAAGACCACACGCCCGTCCTCAAGCGTGGCGCGCATGTAGGCGCGGGCCCGCTCACCCGCCCACCAGCGCCCGGCGACGGGCCAGGGGCCGGCGACACTGCGGATCCTCGTGCGCCCGGCGAAACCCAATGAGACGTCGCGCCCCTCCGATTCGCGCTGGTCGGAGCGCGGGGCACACAGATACGCGGGGTGCTGCGTCAACGCGCCGCGCTGGTCGACACAGACGTCGCCACTCGCTCCGATCGAGGCCATGAGGCGCACCGGCACAGGCTCCTCGAACAGGGTCGCCGGCGGATCCGACACGGCCCCCTCCCAGGCGCCAGAGCGGGAACGTAGAGGCTCCTGCGTCCCCCACGGCGCCATGACGACGCGGCTGCGCGGGTCGTATCCACCCTGCACGCGCGGTATCAGCAGAGCATCCGCCCCCGCCAGGCCCTGAATGCGCACGGCGCTGCGCGAGACGTCTCCTTCCCTGCGTCCGCGCCCCCACAGGGCTGAAGCAGCCTCGCCGGGATATGGGGCACAGGCCGTCAGCTGAATTGATTGGACCTCACCGCAGGGCCCCTGCTTCCCACTCAGCCACCCCGTCAGAGTCCAGCGCACCCGCAACGCAATATCGGCGCTCACCGACAGGTCGCATCCGCTCCACGTGCGACTGCGCAAGGAGCCGCCACCGTCCTTTACATCGATGCGCAGCGTGTGCGAGACGAGGCCCTCCTGGAAGAGACGCAAGGAGAGCTCATCGGCCACCCGGGTCACGGGCATCAGCATCGTCTCGATGCGGTCTCCTCCGCTGTCTATATCGCGGCCGACCGACAGATCCGACTGGGCGCGTGCACGGAGTGGCACGCCGACATCCCCGCCCGTTACCAGCGTCCACAGGCGCTCGCCCACATCCCCGAAACGCTCGCACACGGGGCCACGTCCGAGCCTGCGCAGGTCCGAGCACGTCGTCACCCCCAGCCCCGCAAGGAGCTGCACAGCGTCCTGCATGCGTTCGCGCATCGACGTTGGCACGCACCCCAGAGCGCCCGATAGGCTGACTGGCCCCAGAAACGAGAGCGTGTCGTCGGAGGCAATGATGCGACCCGCCCTGGCAGCCTCCGCGGACGCAAGGGGACCGTCAGCGATCCCAACGAAGCACTCGACGCCTACGGCTGCCTCGATTGCCTCAACTAGCAGGGAGGCGGCCTTCTCCTCATCGCCCGCCCAGCGCGCAGGCCCTCGAGCCCGGCACCGTGCCAGCCCCGGGCGCAGGCACTCGACGCCCGCCGCGACCGTGTCAAAGGCGTCGACGACCACGCCAAAGGCACGCGCCTCCCGGTCGGGGTCACGCGGCA
>ERZ773072.567-NODE-567-length-20193-cov-21.604231_pt1 | contig 20193 bp, 17 predicted proteins | sample MGYA00580617_ERZ773072 | MGnify/ENA primary metagenome ERZ773072 (study PRJEB29015, sample SAMEA2737970) | human oral metagenome | biome: human oral; feature: human-associated habitat; material: dental | place: China | collected 2122 ...
TCTTGGTCACATCCACTTCTTTTGGACGACTGTTTGGTGACGCCACCTCGCTCGGCTTGAGTTGTTAATCTCGGATTGGATTGTCAATGTACTTGTTTAAAATTTCCATTTTGTTCCCCTACACTTTCCAGTATAACAAAAAAGAGGACTAACGTCCTCATAAATAAAACTATGACTCCCTGATTTCAGCCAATCCACGAACAATAGCATCTTGAATTAAGTCTAAGGTTGAATTATATCCTTTTGTTTCCTTAAGAATATCTGTCACGTCTTTGACAACACCGTCAACAATGAGAGTAATGCCCTCTACTGTTTCTCCGCTATCGCCCTTTTCAAATTGTTCTGTCATCATTGTCATTTTCATTGATTTATCGGACATTCTTTTCCCCTTTCTTTCTATTTCTAGTCATAAAAAGATTATTTATCCTCAATAATAGAAATATACTCGCTAGGAATTGGCTCAGAAAGCCATATATCTTCATTCCCAATATAAAATTTTACACCATTTTCCCAAGCAGACTGGGCAGCAACTTCTAAAATGATAGCTCTGTCATCTCTTCTCAAAGCTACCTGCTTTGCTGTACTCACATCAGAAGACAAATGAACATACTGCCTTTCTTTTGGAATTAGCCCAGTTTGTAAAATCTGATTTAAAAATCTTTGAACTGTTCCATGGTATAAAACTTTCGGTGGTTTATTGGCTGTTTTAGATAATTTGTCTTTTATTGAATGTCCATAAAAAGCCCTAATCTTTTCACCTTTTATTTCATGACGCTTTTTGTCAGATAGTTCTATCATTGTTTCAAGGTCATCTCTTGTAAGTCCTTTCCATAAAGGAGTTTCTGATAATTTATGTATTAAATCATCAACTGAACACCACCCCTCCGAGTCCAGCTTTATACCATATTTATCTGGATTATGTCTTAATATATAGGATACTTCTCTACTAAGTTTTGTATAATCAAACAAGCCTTTCCACCTCAAAACTATCAGCAATTATTTGAAAGAAACCTGAGCCGTCTAGGTAAAAAGCATAATGATTAGGAGACCAAAACGCATAGTCCCTTTCATTTGTTTCTTTTAACTCCGCTAATCTTTTAGAATTTTCAATTTTAATGACTGTATCATAAGAACCCTCTGTTATTCCAAATTTTGAGGATGTCCGAGTAAATTCCAAGACTGATTGAAATTTTAGTAGAACTTCACTAAATTGTTCCTCATCATCATAACCTGAAATCCGAATTGCAACCTCCAAACCTGTTATCTGAATTTCAGGCTCTTTTTCTAAATTTGAAGAAAACATAGGTAAAACATATTCTGTTTTGTATGTCATATTTATTATCCTTTTCTGTTACTTGGTCTAACTTCTTTAATACCTTCTGAAGTGAGTTTGTTTCTTTGTAGTTGTCCGTCAAGCAAAGTCTCGTGTAACTTTTCTCCCGTCCTATCAATCGTATGCCAATCACTCCTAGGAATACCTGATTGAGTTAAAGCCTGTGATGTACGAGTATTCAATATCAAAGTATTTCCATCACGATTGATATATTCAACCGGTAAGTCTTTAATATCTATTTTACCCGATTTTATTGCATCAACTAAATCATCAATTGTTTTTATAGGTTCCCCTGCTAATTCAGAATATATTTTCTGTCCTTCTTGACTGAACGAGTGACCATATGTCTTTTGTGCATAATTTGCATCTTCCGACATTCCTATACCAGCCTTAGTTGCTTCGGTATCCACCTCTTCTGGCTTCTGCACCTTCTTGCCGGCATCAGGAGTGACTTCGGGTTGTCCGGCTTTGGGGAGGTCGGGTTCTTGCGCCTTGACTTTCGGAACGGCGCTGGCACTAGCTGCCGCTGCGTCAATGTCTGGTTTGACCTTGGTTTCCATTTCTGGCTTAACCTTGGTCGGATTGACTTCGGCTGGGCGAGTCACTTCAATGTCGGGCTTCTTGGTCACATCCACTTCTTTTGGACGACTGTTTGGTGACGCCACCTCGCTCGGACGAGCTTGGCTGACCTCCGGTTTCACCGTCTTGCCTGTATCAATCTCGCTCGGCTTGCTGTTGGTCTTATCCACCGCTGGACGGCTTGGATTGTCAATCTCGGGTTTCGCCGTTTTAGTGGTATCAATTTCTGGCTTCTTATTTGGACCAGTTATCTCTGGACTGCTTGCACGGTCAATCTCAGGCTTGCTTGTCTTCATCACATCAAGCTCTGGTTTCTTGCTTGGACTTGGTATTTCTTGATGTTGGGGCGTTTGAATCTCTGGTTTTGGCTTCTTGCCTGTACCAAGCGTAGACGGATCCACATCTGTGTCCGCATGGGTCTTCAAACCTGCATTGCCCGCTGGCAGATCCACACCTTTCCCACTACTTGGCAAGTCCACATCAGCTCCACTGCCACCCTTGCCAAATCTTGCTCGAGCTTTATTTCCAAGAGCAGTAACTCCATGACCAATCGCACGCCCTATTCCAAATTGGAGTGCTGCGCCCAAGGGTCATCCTGCATCGCGGTCACCGTATGAGCGATGTCATTGGCATCGTCGGCATAATTGACAGCTTTGCCTACCGTCTGTACCGTCGTCGTTGCGGCTTTCCCTGTCTTGGCAAGCACGCTGGCATAGGTCGCAAAGCCACCGGTCGCTGCCGTCAAGACTGCGTCCACACCTGCCCAGATGCGCTCCCCGTCAGTCAGCCGTTTCCCCGAAATGGTCTCCCCGCTAACCGCCTGATAACCGCTATCTGCCACCAGGTAAGCTGTCCCTGCTCCGATAAGGATAGGAGCGAGTGTGCCTCCGCTCAGGACACTCCCCGCGATAATGGCACCCACTGCTATCAATTTCAACCCACTGCAACCAGCCCTTGTTGTTCTCCTTCCAAGTCGAGCGCGCCCGCTCATACTCGCCGACTTGCGTCGGAAACATAGCTTCCATGAGTTGTTGGTCGCTCAAACCCTTGAGCTTTTCGTACTTCTCATGATCTTCTTTCTCAATCTTCGCCAAGCCTTCTTTTGCCAGCTTGAGTTTGGCATCGTAGAGTTCCTTGGCGGCGGGTATCGGGTCTTGTCGCTATTGACAATATCTGAAATACTGTAGTGCTCCGTGGTGGTGTAAGTATGTGAACTAATTGGGCAAAACTAGAACGAGAAGCCAAACGGCGTAAAGAGAAAAATCGCCCCACTTATGAGTAAGTGGAGCGTCTTTTTTATTCTGTTTCCGTTTCTACCTTTTTCGCTTCTTTCTTATCTTTGCCCTTGCGGCGTGCCAAGACATCGGCGTAGTACTTGCGGCTGTTGTTGAGGACAGATAAGGTCTTTTGGTAAATAGCGTCTTCTTTCAACTGAGCTAGAATAGCTACATAGTCGCTTAGTTGTTGGTAAGGAACTGCCAAGTCCTTGCGCAGTTGCTTGGTGTCAAAGCTGACTTTAGCGAGATTTTCTTGTGAGCGGTCAGAGAAGACCTTTTCAAAAGCCGCTTGGCTTTCGGTCAAGTTATTCATAAAGCGCCCAATCCCCAAAGTCTCAATAGCGGATTGGTATTCAGCTTTTCTGAGTTTTTCTAGTAGACTGTTTAACAGCGCGCTTTCTTCTTCATAGGAAACCTTGGTCGCTTTCTTGTACTGGTCGAAAAGCAAGTCTAAAGTCTTATAAGCTGCCTTTTCGTTTTCGCGGCGACTATTGCGATAGGGTTTAATTGCTTCGCGTAGCGCTTGGAAATCTTCATCCCGCAACTGGTCGGCTTCGGTAATCGTGCTGGACTTTTCACTCACCCGAACTTGTCCTAGCGATGCTTGATAAGCAGGCAAATTAGTCTTTAGCTGCCCCAGCAAGTTAGACAAGATTTCTTCTTTCTTGACATCCAAGTTTTCCTTTTCGACATCGTCTAAGAAACGCGCGATAAACTGAGAAAACTCGGCATAGCGTAAACTGCTCGTTTGCAGATTTAATAATGTTTGTTTTGCTGGCATATATCCACCTTTTCTTTTTCATTTTTATCCGATCCCCCTCGGATATGGTCATTACTTTTGAAAAGAGCTTGTCCGACCCTCTGACAGAGTAAACTGGAACAGATTTGCCTCATCTGAGCCTCGGATTGTGCGAATGAGAACAAGGGCAAACAATCTGAGGCTCTGACGGAGTCAATCAGAACTCGGGCACTCTTTCCGAGGGTCAGATTGTCTGAATGAGAACAAATCCACACAATCAGAGGATTGGCGTGTGCGAATGAGAACACGGACAAACAATCTGAGCCTCTGACGAAGTAAACCAAAACTAGTCGACCCCGTCCGAGGGTCGGACAGAGTGAGCAAGTATGAGATAAAAGCAAATCATGCCTCTCCCAATCTCCCTCAACACTTACTCTTCCCAAAAGTAATAAAATTAGTATAGCATAAGATGAAAATATATCAAGGTAAATTGTATTGAATAGCAAAAATACCCCAAATGTTATACTTTTCTTGATTAACATTTAGGGTACCAACAAATTATACTCTCTGTTTTAAAAATCTAATCCAATTATAATCCATTCGTCTACCAAAGCCCAAAAGTCAGACTGCCTTTTAGGAAGTTCTCTTGACGACCATAAATAGGTGTTTCCATTTTCGATGTCTAAAACAACGTATTCCCCCATACCGTTACTGAAAAAATTATAAAGTGGGATTAAATCTATGTCTAACTGTTGCAAATATTCCCAGTCATAATCTGCCATAGAGTTCACATTTTTAAGGTTATCAATCCCCATGCTTTTACTTGTATAATCATAAAAACCGTTGTGGATATGAGTATAGAAATCTGCTATTGATTGTTTTATAGTTGGTGCGTTTTCTCCAAACTTTTGTTTCAGCACCTCAACTGTAACGGGTTGCTTCCCTTCATAATAGATTTCTTCTCCTGTTTGGTAAGTCAAAATCGTATACAAAAGCGAATATTCGCCGTCTAAACAAATCAAGTCTATATTTTTTAAATAATCGCCTAAATAAGAAATTGTGTTTCGCAAATCAGAAGAAGAATATTCTTTCCACACTGAAAGAATTTTTTCTTTTCTTTCTTCCAAACTATCTGACAAAAGTGCTTCTTTCCAAAAATTTGGAATTGGAGCCTCTACAATTTGGCTTTCATCCGTCACAATTTCTACACTTGAACTAGATAAACTATATTCGTTTAAAAAATCTATTTTATTAGTCACTTCTGTTATCCTCCATTTCCTTCTTAATTAAAAAGTACTTCGATATACACACAACACAGAATATTCTCGACGAGTGGGGGTACCACTGGCTTAGAGAAAATCCAACTGGAAATGACGCTGCACGGGTGAAGGTTAGAGAGCAGATAGGTAAATCTGTGTTCGTGTTAGAAGGTTACCCTATCCCCTCAATACATGGATACCCCGATAAGAACGACCTTCATATACATGCGGCAATGGTGAAGCATAATATTGACTACTTAGTCACCAACGACAAAGCTCTCCTGGATTACTGGGAAACGAACGAAAATACCGGTAACCCCTTACCCTATGTAACCATCAGCACTGACGACCTTCTGATGGATTTTGTGGAACCGCATCTCGGTAGGTCAACTCAAGAATCCCTCATATTGTCGCTTGCAGAGCTCGCAGAAATATATTTATTCCAAGAAAGATATTTCATTAAGAAATATGGTGAAGCAGACTTATGCGGGGCACTTGAAAGAGCTGAAGCTCCTCGTTTTGCTGCTTGTTTACGGCGTCATATGCTTCCCCGGTTACCATAAGTATTTAATCCTTCACCACGCACTCATATAGTGCACGGTTTCGGTTGTTTTGTAAGGATGGGAGCATTACAAAAATGCCAAAACCATGCACTATGTTGTGCCGTCATTGCCGCCGCCTGCGCCGTCCCGCTATGCAGCAGTCCGGTTATAGACCCTGTAACCGGTAGAAGCCTTCCACCGCGCGGGTCAGGTACGCCATGTCGTGAACGTGGCACATTTCGCGCGCCGAATGCATCGACAGCAGGCCCACGCCCACATCCACGGTACGCATGCCCAGCCGGGTGGCGGTGATAGGCCCGATGGTGGAACCGCACGGCATATTATTATTCGACACGAACTCCTGATACGGCACCCGTGCCGCCTTACATGCCGCCGCGAAAATACCGGCGCCCACCGAGTCTGTGGCGTACCGCTGGTTCGCGTTAATCTTCAGCAGCGGACCGGCACCGGGAACCGGCTGCACCACCGGGTCGTGGTGGCCCTGATAGTTCGGGTGCAGCAGGTGCCCCGCATCCGCCGACAGGCACACCGAGGAGGCGACAGAACGGCGGTACTGCTCCGTGTTCTCGCCGCGTGCCGCCGACAGCCTCACCAGCACATCTTCCAGGAACGGGCCAGCCGCGCCGCTGCGGGTTTCCGAGCCAACCTCCTCATGGTCGAACCCGGCAAGCATCACGGTGTGGGATGCGTGCTCGTCGGCGTTATCGGCCACATACCGTTCCAGCGCGCACAGCCCCGCGTGCACCGACGACAGGTTATCCAGCCGGCCGGAGGCAAAAAACTCGCCGTGCTGCCCAAACCGGCGCCCCGGCTGAGAATCGGCGGTCAGCAGGTCGTAGCCGACCACGGTGGCGGGGTCAACGTCGCCGCCCTCATCGACCGTGTGCCGCCCCAAGTATGCGAGCACGTCGTTCTGCCCCGGGTCAATGCCCCAAATCGGGTACAGGTTGAACTGTTTATCAAGAACCAGTTCGTTCCGTTTATGGTCCAGGTGCGGGGCCAGCTGGGGGATGCGCGCCAGCGGCGGCGTGCACACGTACCGGTCACGCAGGGTGCCGCCCTCGTGCACTGTCAGCCGCCCCGCCAAACGCAGCTCCCTGTCAAGGTACGAGTTCAGCAGCCCCCCACCATAGTTCTCAACACCGATCTGGTGCCAGCCTTTAACCGTGAGCGAAGATTTCGGTTTAACTTTCAGCGCGGGCGAATCGGTGTGTGCACCCAGCACCCGGTAGCCGCTCGCCGCAGACGCCTGACGCCCGCCCGCCCACGCAATAATCGCGCCGTCACGCACCACAAAATGGCGCCCCGTCGCGGCGGAGTCGGGCCACGTCTCAGACTCGGTCAGTTCGGTAAACCCGGCCCCCTGCAGGCGCCGCGCCACGGTGCGCGCCGCCAGGTAAGAAACCGGTGAGTCCTCAACGAACTGTGCTAGGTCTTCGATGTTTTTCACTGCGTCTACACTCATGTTTTAAGCCTACCTTCACGCGAGAGTTTTGGGGTACTAAAAAGCCTCTTCCCGCGAGGTAAAAGCAAGAAATGCTGCTTTACCCCGCGTGAAGAGACTCTGACCGGAAACACCAGATGATGCATGCGGTGCGCCCGTGTGGGTTCTCAGCCCGCACCGGCACACCGCACCGTGAGCTTTTTGGGGAGGTTACTTCTTCCCCTGCTGCTTCGGCTGCTCCGGCGACTGGGGTGAATGCCCCTGAGAGGCCTGGGCGGGCGAGAACTGCACGGGCGGGTGGCTCTGCTTCGGATCCTGCACAGTGAACGTGGCAGTGCGCAGGTAGCCGCGGTAGTGCGTGAACCAGCAGATGGCCGCCGTGTAGAGAACCTCGGTGGCGAGCACCATCGCGAAATCGGTGGGGGTGCCGCTGCTCTGCATCTGAAGCGGGTCCGTGTTCGCGAATATACCCATCGCCATCGTTGTTATATTATTCATCACATGCATGCCGATAGCTGCCTCTAAGCCGCCCGTGTACCAGCAGAGGAACCCCGCGAGCACCGCCATAACCACTATTGAGGCTTGCCCCCACAGGTCGTAGCCGTGGGCAAGCATGAAGAGGGGGGCTGGGAGCAGGATCGCCCACGCCGGGTTCTTGAGCCACCGGCCGATGGTCTGCATCAGGTAGCCGCGGAATACCAGTTCCTCCGCGTAGCACTGCAATGGCACCAGAACAAGAAGCAACACCATGTTCAGCCAGAAGGCAACCTCATGCGGTTGCTTGTGGTGGAAACCGATGGATGAGAAGCCGTCCAACATCAGCGTCAGCAGGGAAAGCAGCCCATAACAGAAGGCACCCACCACCAGCGCCGTCAGCAGAAGCGACCAGCGGACCCGGCGCTGCACCGAGTGCACCAGGCCCCATGGACGGGGACCGAAAATCAGGCGTGCAACACGTATGGCGGGGAACATAAGAGCAACTGAACCGAATACGAAGAACATAGCCAGCGGATCATTCAGTACATCGTCCCTTATGTAGGTTCCAAAGTCAGTTGTTTTATCCGCACGGATGATCAGTGGGATGCTCATCATCACCACGGTAAACAGAGTAATCAGAACCACGTAGACTACCAGAGCCACCAGGCCCTCCAGCAGGGGCGTGAACCAGCGGGAACGGCCGTCGGCAAAGGCCAACCGGTGATACGGCAGGGTACGCTCAACAGAGGCCGACATATCGGAGGTGAGGCTGGGGTCGAGGTTATATACGGGCACCGCATACGAGCCGTGCGCCGGTGGGTTCTCGGGGTTCTTAGAGACCTGCTTAATAGCGTCCGTTAGCGGCGGCAGGGCAAGCAGCTGCGACACCGGCCGCGGATCATCCCCTGGGCTGACGGGGGCCGCCTGGACAGGGTCCTGCTCACTGCCCGAACCCAAGGCGGTGCTCTCGGCGCGTTGAGCAGCGGTATTGGAGCTGCTCCAGGGCACATCAGTAACCCCTGAGGTGGTCTCAGGGGCTGGGGAAGTAGCGGATGATTTAGGTGATTTTTGCCTCGTATCCTGCGGCCTCTGTTGGTTTGTGCCTGCGTGGTGGTTGTGCTCGGGGTGCCGGTTGGGCTCCGACGAATTAGTGCTCATAATCTATGCCGCTCCTGCAACTTTTCGATGCTCACGCAACGTTGCGCCGTGGGGTTGTCTAAGTGACTGTTACAGGGTATTTTAGCGGTAAATATGACATAATTCTATGGTTACCGTATTTCTCTTGTTTAGATTGTGCGCGCCATCGCTTCCGGGTATGGGGGTGGCGCGGGCAGAAGGAAGGCTTCTCATGGCACTGATTTTTAATCCGCCGCCGAATTGGCCCAAACCCCCCAAAGGCTGGAAACCCACCCCCACTTGGCGCCCCGACCCCGCGTGGGGCCCGGTCCCGGCCGGGTGGCAGCTGTGGATTGAGGAGCCCACCGATTCCGCCGATTTCAACGACGAAGGCACGGCGTATGAGGAGCCCATGGATGAGCTTCCGGCACACGTTGGCGACGACTACACTCTAGCGGGTGACGACTCGGTTATTGCCCCCACCCCACAGGAACACGCGCAGCATAGTCCCGCAGCCCCCGCCACCGGCAGTTTTCCTGTACAGGAGCAGGCGGGCACAGAGCGAACCGTCGATACCGCTGTATCTCATAACGCACCCGCACATTCCGCCCTCGAACACGACACGGTGACCGCGGAGAACAGTAACGGTACTGAACAGGGGCAAGAGCAGAAGCCGCGCACCACCTCTTTTGACCCGCTTAATGATGACTTCAGGATGGCGCAGGCCACCTCGCACCCCTCCCGTGCGGCTCATGCCGCACACTACGAGGCTGAGCGCGCCCGCCTGCAGCCAAACGGCCCGGCGAACACCACCGAGCCGCAGCCTGGCGGACACCCGCAGGTAGTGGAAGGGCAGTCAAACGGTTTTAACGGTGGGCAGGCTGTGGCGGGTATGCCCGAGAACATGCCCCAGCCGACTTCCCGCCGGGCCGCCCGCGAGCAGTTCATGGCTCAGCAGGCGGCGCAGGAGGCCGCCGAGCGTGAAGCTGCCGAGCGCGCAGCCGCCCAGCAGGCTGAGCAGAACACAACTGATGCCAAGGACGAGCAGGCTAGCGCCGCTTCGGCAGCGCACACCCAGCCAGCTAGTGAGTCCACGAGCGGGCCGCAGGTGGCCGAGATCGCCGAGGACACGCCCCGGCACGCCCAGCCTGTTAGCGGCGAGCCTACCCTGCCGGAGCCCGCAGATTTTCAGCGTGAGAGCACTGCCGACTCCCCCGCCGCAGATGAGCTGGCGGAGTCGCAGGTAACCGCTGACGTTGACGCGCACCGGGAAGCTGACACTCCCCCCAGCATCCCCGTTGGTGATGCAATAAAGAACGAACTGCAGAAGGATGAGCCCGCTCAGGCTACTCCCGCAGCGGGTGCGGACGAGCAGGAGGGCACCCATGCCGGTTCGCCCGAGCCGGTCGCCGCTGCCCCTGCACCACTCCCCGAGACCGAGGAAAACCAAACGGATACGGTTGATTCTGGTGATTCCCGGGCTGCGCGGCGTGCTGCACGGGACGAAGAGTACGCGCAATCCTCCACCGAAAAGGGTGCCGCTGAGCAGGTTTCCGCTGAACACATTTCTTCTGAGCAAACCTCCCCCGAGCAAGACACCCCCGCCGCCGAGACCCGCACCGGTGCCACCACAGCCGAAGAGCTGGAGCAGCCCGAACCCGTGAAGAACGCTCTGCGCCGGTTCGCGCAGGTGCGTGAGGCGCAGGAGATGAGTGCATCAAACGAGGGTGCACCCGGTGAGCACATCAGTATTGAGGTGAACGAAAACCTCGACACCCAGGGGCTCATTAAGATTCAGCCGAAGAAGAAACAGCCCAAAGACTACGCGAAGCCCGCACAGAACACCCAGGGTGCCGCTGAGAGCACCGCGTCAGCAGCTGAAGAAACCGACGGTGCGGCACAGCACGCCGCAAAACACGCCGCCACGAGCCCCGCCGCCGATGAGGTTCAGAAAGAGCAGGCGGACACAGGCGAGCGGCAGCAGCGGCAGGGGCCCACCCTCAGCGGTGCGGGCGCCGACGATATTATGCCTCTGCCCACCCCGCCTGAAGGTATTGCGGTGCAGGAGCAGAAGTCGGATGCGGCAACCCGCACCTCCGCCGATGACATTATGGGCGGTGACGAGCCTCCCAAGCGCCGCCGCAGGGCAGCCGAAGCGGCTGAGGACGATAACGCCCAACCGTTCGTGTATGAAGGTGAGCGGATGCTCGGCGCGAGCGTTGAGGCACCGGACATTACCACCGCCTCGTCGGTGGATACTGCAGCGAATATTCCCGCAGACGCGGCAACTATTGCGCTTTCCCCCCTCGACGATGATGAGCCGTTCGAGCCGAAGGAAACACCCTCGGTCCAGGAAGCTGAAAGTACCGCCTCTGAGGATGCGCTGCCTTCGCCGGTGAACTCGCCCCTGATTGAGTTCCACGACACCTCCGCCGCGGCCCAGCACACCGCGCAGGATGAGGCCCGCACCGAGGGTGAGGAGCCCTCCACCGAGCAGTCGTCCCAGGTAAAGCCGCGGCACGCCGCGAAGGATACCGCAGAAGAGGCTGAGGATGCGCCCCGCGAGTCCCGCCGCGCTGAGGAATACAGCGCTAAAGACCACAGCGTTGAGGCACGCGGTGCCGAAAACACCGGCACCGAAACCGATGGCGCCCAAGATTATGTTGTCCAGGAGTATGGTGTCGAGGCTCGTGACGCTAAAACTCACGATGCTGGGAAACACCAGCAGGAGGCCGTGTCTCACACCCCCGAACCTGAACCGGGACCCCAGCAGGAGCCTTACGGGCTAACTGACGCTGCGCAGCAGGCATCGGGCGCGGATGAGGCCGCTAAACCGGCCTCTATTCTGCCCGCAGCGACCTTCCCCGAGGGTACCGGTGCGGCACAGTCGCATGTGGCAGCTAGCGAAACCGGCAAGCAGCCATACACGGCGGACCCTTCGGGGTACGGGCTCTCAGAAGAGCCCACCGACCAGCCCGCGGCACCGGCTGCTGCACCCGCAGCATCCGCTGGGGCAGGTTCCGATCAGGCCTCTGAGGCCGCAGCACCGGCTGTTCCTCCGATCCTGCCGGAGCCGATTAACCCCGAGCTGGCGGATCACACCTCGCAGATTCCGCTGCCGAACCAGCAGAGTGCCGCTCCCGTGAATTCCGCCAACCAGGGCGGCGCACCAGCGCAGGGCGCCTCGTACGGCACCGACCCCGGCGCGGTGCAGTCACCCGGCTACGGGCAGGATGGTGCGCAAAACTACGGCCAGGATTACGGTGTCTCCGGCCACGGCCAGGACGCCGCCCAGGGGTACGGGCAGGATACGGCAGGCACCGGCTACGGGTATGACCCGCAAAGCCAACCCGGCGCCCAGCCGGAGAACCCGCAGGCGGGGCAGGCCCAGACAGGCCAGCAGCCCCCAGCCGATCAGCCCCAGCCGAGCCAGACGCAAGGTACCGGGCTGACAGCCCGCGACGTGCAGGCCACCCCGGCTGACGGTACGCAGGGCAACGCCAGCGGCCCGGTCGCGAACGCGCCAGCACCCGGCACCGTGACCCCCGCATCGTTCGCGGCTGAGAACGCCCGAAACACCCAGAATAACGCGCAGTTTAACCCCGCAAATGCTGCCGCACCTGCGGCGGCTGCGGCTGGTGGCGCGGCAGCCAAGAAAGCCTCCGGAGGGGCAGCCGGGGCCGTGAATACGCTGCGTGAAAAACTCACCGCGAATAACGGGAACCAGAACTTCTTCTCCACCCCGCTGGGTTTGGCGAGTATCGCGGGCGTTATTCTGCTGGTGGTGCTGCTGATCCTGGCGCTGGTGCTGTTCATACCGCGCGGTAGCGACAATACGAACAACGCGGAGCCTGCCGCAAGCAGTTCCAGCAGCTCCTCGTCCGCGAGCAGCAGCTCATCCTCCGATTCGGACGACTCCACCGAGCTGAAGAAGCCCTCGGGCGACTTCAAGGAGTACACGGGTGAGGGTAAGAAGACCATCGACATCGAAAAGCCCAACGGCAACGACTCGAAGGCGCTGGTCTACTACGAGTTCACTCCCGCGTCCGTGCCCGCAAACGAGAATAACCGGGGTGTGCTGAACGTGGCGGGTAAAACCGACAAAGACCAGTCCAGCGGTTTTGAGGTGCGTGATTCCGGCAGCGTGAGCTCCACGATCACCGGCTCCGCCTGGATGGACACCACCAGCAAAACCACCCGCAAGCTGCAGATTGAGGGCGAAGGCAAGTGGACGGTGCGCGTGTACGATGCCTCCTCCGCACCAAAGTACGGTAAAGGTGAGAGCATTGAGGGGCGGGCACGTAACTACGCCTTCACCTACACCGGTGGCACCAGCTCGTTTGAGGTGAACAGCGAAAGCACCGACAATAACGGCTACTACCACTTCAGGCTGGATGCGGTCGGTAAAGGCTCGGTGATTGGCACCAGCATGGCTTCGTCAAAGAGCACCACCGAGTGGGAAGACAGCAGCAGCGAGGTGTACATGTTCGTTGAGGCACCCTACGCCCGGTGGCGCATGAACACCAAGTAGCCCGCACCCGGTCGCCTCACCGGAAGGTGCCCTGATTACTAAGGCCCGTCGTGATGCACGACGGGCCTTAGCTGTGCCCTCTTGGGCGCGGGCGTGTGGAGGGCTACGGTGCGGGGCGTTCAGGTGCACGGAACCGGCCCGAGTCCACCCGCGCATCAATTGCTGCCCGGTGCGCCCAGTAGGTGAGGAATACTAACACCACCACCAGGTACATGGCGGCGTACGGGGCTGAACCGGCCACCAGCCCGGCGCCGCCCTGCGGCAGGTAGATCATCTCGTGCGAAGAGTACTTCGGGGAGAACAGCACCGCCAGCCAGAACGGGGAAATATACATGCCAACCAGTGCGATCACGCTCGCGAACGCACTCAGCACGTACACTACCGGGCGTGCCGCAGGCATAATAAGCGGGAAAATCTCCAGGCACAACGCAACCAGCAGAACCGGGTACCAGGTGTTGTGGTGCGACCAGCTAATCGGGGAGATCTGGAGCATTAAAAACGCGTTCAACGCCACCTGGGAAAACACCATGTTCGCGCGGATGAACAGGCGCATCAGGGCGGCGGTGGCCACCAGCAGGAATAGGGACAGCGCCACCACCAGCACCGTGGCGATAGGCTCAGGCACACCCTGGTGCGCGAAAATACCGGTCAGAGACACGTTATCGTAGAACGCGGTCACCCCAATGCGGGAGGTGTTACGCACCGCCACACCCCAGTAGTAGGCGGCCTCACCCGGCACCGTCAAAAACCCGAGGGCGATGGTGCCCACGAAACCACCCGCCACGGAGGCGACACCGCGCCAGTCTTTGCGCATCAGCAGGATAAGCCCGAACGCGAGCGGGGTGAGCTTAATACCGCCAGCGATACCGATCAGCACCCCGCGGGGGACGCGCGTAGCCGGGCGCAGGAAATCAGCCAGCACCAGCAGCAGGATGACCGCGTTAATCTGCCCAAAGTGGGTGGTTAGCCGCCACGGTCCGCTCGCCCAGATCAGCAGCGCCAGCGTTGAGGCGCACCCGGCGGTTCCCAGGTGTTCGTACAGGGGGATGCGCACCCCGCGCCCGCTCATGTACCTGGTGATGACCCACCCCAGCCACCAGGCGATACCGGCGGTGATGAGCATCATCAGGGCCATCCCGACTTCTTTGGGCATGAGCGCGAACGGCACAAAGAGCAGCGCGGCGAACGGCGGGTAGGTGAACGGGTAATTGTCGAGGCTCACCTCGTACAGCCCGGGCCCGCCGGGCCCATCAGTGATGGTTTCGGCCCCTAGGCGGTAAATGTACAGGTCGTTGCCGCCGTCGTTAATGACGTACTGCACCATGTAGATGACCGTGAACACGAACAGGGCATGCGGAATAAGCGCTGCGGGGTGTTTTTTCAACGGCTACCCCTTTTTGGCCTCGGGTGCCGAACCGGGGGGCGGGGCGATAAACAGGTCGTCTTCTTCTGCGGTGCGCACGGCGGGTGTTAGGGCCGCCACCGCCCAGGTGATCATGACCAGGTACAGGCACAGGATCGGCACGGTGGAGAACAGCAGGGCGTGCTGGTAGATATTGTCGAGGTCGCTGAAGCTGCCCCACAGGGAGGCGCCCAGCCACATGGGCGAAATGTACAGGCCGATAAGGGCCACCCAGGTGAGGATGCGCGCCGCCCGGTTGGCCCAGGCGGGCAGGTGCGCGTAGAACCGGGGGAACGCATCAACGATGAGCGCCATGAGAATCAGGGGGAACATGACGTTGTGGTGCGACCAGCTGATGGGTGAGATGCTGACCATCAGGAACCCGCCGACCGCCACCTGCGAGAGTACAAGTTTACGGCGGTTCAGCTGGTGCAGCAGCGCGGCAAAGAGGACGATGGTGGCGAGCACCAGCCCGTAGTATGCGGGCTTCAGCAGCGGGTCACGCAGCCCCAGGTGCATGAGCCAGCCCTGGATGGAGATATTGTCGAGGAAGTTAATGTTGCCCACGCGGGAGGGGTCTGAGACGGCGCTTGTCCAGAAGGTGACGGCCTCATGGGGCAGGAAGATGAACCCAATAATGACGGTCGCAGCGAAGGAGGCGCCGAGGGTGAAAATACCGCGCCAGTCTTTGCGCATCAGCAGGATAAGCCCGAACGCGAGCGGGGTGAGTTTAATACCGCCAGCGATACCGATCAGCGCCCCGCGGGGGATGCGCTTGGCTGGGCGCAGGAAGTCAGCCAGCACCAGGATGAGGATAATGGGGTTCACCTGCACCAGCGCAAGCCCGCGCCGCCACGGCCCGGAGAGGATGATGATGAAGGTGAGCACGGCAATAGTACCGTATCTGCCGAGCTTGTTCTGGAAGGGGATGTGGTAGCCGCGGCTGGTGGCGTAGTCGTAGATGAGGGTGGCCATCCACCAGGCCACACCAATGCTGATGGTGTACATGATGCCCACGCCCACCCCGAACGGCAGGAACGCGAACGGCACAAAGAGCAGCGCCGCGAACGGCGGGTAGGTGAAGGGCAGTTTAAGCGCACCGTAGTCGAGCAGGTCACGGGCGTAGAGGTCTTTGTGCATGCCTTCGTTGTCGAAGATGGTCATGGCCCCGAGCCGGTAGACGTTAAAGTCCAGGCCGCCGGTGAATTCGATGTAGATGAGCCAGCCGACGACGGTCAGGGCGAGTGCCGCGAGCGCTATTTTGCCTGCCACGGTGGTGTTTGGCGTGGGGTTTTGCACGGGTGGCGCTGTGGTCATGGTGGGTCTTTCTGCTCGGGGGTGTTTCGCGTGGTGTCGGTTGTGGCCCGCCGGGCGCGGCGGTTGTGGCTGGTTTTCTGTTGCCTGTTTGTCCCAGTCTATCGTGTGGGCGTGTGGGTGTGGGTGTTCCCCGGTGGTGCGGGGGTCTTGTGGTGGGGCTCTGCCCTGCTGCTGGGCGGGGTGCGGCTGGTTGCGGCGAGGGTGTGTGCAGCGGCGGGGCGGCAGGAGCCTGTTAGTCCGTGTCTGTGGTGGGTTTGTCTGATTTTTTTGTGGTGGCTATGAGGCGGTTGCCGCGGCGTACGGGTGCTTTGCGGTTGAGTCCGGCGCGCATCCCGGTGCGGGTGGTTTTTTGGGAATCGGCAGGTTTTGCCGCAGCGGGTTTTGCGGTGTTGGAGTCGTCGTGGCCGCCCGCTGCGGTGTTGTCCGTGTCTTCCTCGGTGGCGCGGGTCGCCGCGCTGTCGCTGTCTAGTGCGGTTTCGTCCGGGTCGTGCTCGCCCGCGCTGTCGTGTTCTTGTTCCGCTGCAGGGCTGTCAGTTTCGGGGGTGTCGTCGCCGTCGGCGGAAGCCTTGGCGCGTTTGGGGGTATCGGCGATGCGCGCAGCCACCTCAAGCGCGAGCGCGGCCAGGGCCACATAGTACACGATGATGGAGGGGTATAGTGCGGCGATTTTCTGGCTTGACCCGACGAAGGTGAGTGCCGAAATGACCAGCTCGATCGCCATCACCAGTGTGAGTTTCGCTGATCCTCCGGGGTTTTTGAGCATCAGGTACAGCGCCATGAGGGTGAAGAGGACGGGGAAGAAAATCTGCCCTGCCACCGCCATGGCGTCTTGGTCGTAGGAGTAGATTGTGATCGCCTGCATGATGGCTGCGAGTGCGGCAAAGGGGGCGAGGGACAGGTACTTCATAGGGGCTATTCTACCGTTCCTCTACGTCATGTAGCACAGGTCACCGACACTAAAATTCGTATAGGTGGCGCAATATAATGGGGGTAATTGGACACAGCGAATGAAAGAGCGGTAGCGTGAGCGAGAAACTCAACGGGCCTTCCGCCGACGAGCCTGAACGCGGCGGTGCACAGGGTAAGAACACCCACTATGACGATTCCCAGCGTGCGGGGTCTGCGGGCGCTGGCGCTGCTGGTGCGGACGGTCGGGGTGCGGCCGGGCCTAAGCCGGGGTCTGCGTCTTTGGGTTCTTCCGGCAGCAGCGGGCTGCAGATCGGCGCCCGCCCGGAGGGCACCCCTGGGGCGAATCTGACGGCTGAGGAGATCGCGCGGCGCGCATCGGGGCGCGGCACGTGGCACCGGCGTGCTTCTAAACCTGTGTCGTACTGGATGTTCGGGATTATTGCCGCCCTGCTGGCGCACCGGTTTATTCCTAATGGCGGCTGGCTGATCGTGCACATGGTCACCCTGGGCTTGATTACGAACTCTATCCTGATTTGGAGTCAGCATTTCACTGAGGCGCTGATGAAAATCAAAATCCCGGATGAGGCGCGCGGGGTTCAGGTCACGCGTATTTTCACGCTTAACGCTGGCATCGTGGTGCTCATGCTGGGCATGGTGTTTCAGGAGCAGCTGCCGACGCTGTACATACTCACGCTGGCCGGGGCGAGCGTGGTGGGGGCGATGGTCGCCTGGCACGGTGTTGCACTGCTGAAGCAGGTGAAGCAGGCGCTGCCGTCCCGGTTTGGTGCAACTATCCGCTTCTATATTGCGGCCGCGTTCATGCTGCCGTTCGGTGCGGCCTTGGGGGCAATGACTGCGTTCCCGGGCCTTGAGAAAACTCTTCACGCCCAGTTTTTGCTCGCTCACGAGGCGGTGAACGTGCTCGGATTTGTGGGTGTGACCGTGGTCGGCACTCTCATCACGTTCTGGCCGACGATGCTGCGCACCAAAATGGTGGAGAACGCCCTGGGTATTAGTGTGCGGGCGCTGCAGCTAATGATCGCGGGTGTGCTGGTGACGGCGCTCAGCGCGATTTTTGGGGGTGTGCCGGGGGCGCGGTTTGCCGCCGGGGCGGGTCTGCTCGTCTACTGTGCGGGTCTGCTGATGGTGGCGGTGATTATGGTGCGCACTATGCGCACGAAACGGCCCGGCGAGTTCCCTCCCATGTCGGTGGGGGCGGGGTTCATCTGGCTGGTGCTGGGGGTGCTCGCCACCGCGTTCATGGTGCTCAGCACCCCGTTCGCTGAGCTTGATATGCGCGCCGTCACCCCCGTGTTTGTGGCGGGGTTCCTGCTGCAGGTGCTGCTGGGGGCTATGAGCTACCTGCTGCCGCAGCGTATGGGCGGCGGCCCGGCGGTGGTGCGCGCCTCCAATAAGGAGTTCAGCCGGTTCGCAGCCGCGCGCGTGACAGTGGTTAACCTGAGCCTGATTGTTTTTATGCTTCCGACTACGCTCACCGGTTCGTGGGTGAAGGTTACGGTCTCGGCGATGGGGGCGCTGGGGTTGGCGTCGTTCCTGCCGTGTATGGTGCGCGGGGTGAAGGCGTCGGTGAATACCCGCAAGGAGATGATGGCTGCGCGCGCCCGCGGTGAGAAGCCCTCTTTCGACGGGTCTGGGATTCAGCCTGAGCCGGTGAACCACACTCGGCATTCCCTGTTCGGGGTGCTGGCGGTGGTGCTGGCGCTGACCCTGGGTATTGCGGTGGATCCGAGCTCAGTGGGCTTTAACCTTATGGGCGGCTCAACCGCGACCGGCACGGGGCAGACCACCACGGTGAAGGTGAAGGCCACCTCAAACTACCGTTTCACCCCGGACACTGCGCAGGTGCCGGTGGGTAACCGCCTGGTAGTTGAGGTGACGAACGAGGATCAGGGCATGACCCACGATTTGACGTTCAATAACGGCGCTAAGACCGGCACGATTAACCCGGGTGAGACGAAAAGCGTGGATGTTGGCGTGATTACCGCCGACTCTGAGGGCTGGTGCTCTGTTGCCGGGCACCGCCAGCAGGGCATGCTGTTCCATGTGAAGGCCACCGGCTCTAACCTGCAGGCGAATGGGCACCACGGGGGCGGCGCCTCCGGCGGTGGCGCGGGGTCGAACAGTTCGGGGTCGAATGTGATGACGGCCCAGAACGGGAACGTTGATCTGCACGCATCCCCCGGGGAGGGCTATGAGCGGCGTGACCCGGTGCTGCAGCCCGTACCTGCGGGTGAGAAGCGTGACGGGAAGACCGTGCACAAAATAACCATGGACGTGCAGGAACTTAACCGCGAAGTCGCCCCCGGGGTGGACGTGAAGGCGTGGACGTTCAACGGCTCGTATATGGGCCCGATTCTGCACGGCAAACTGGGTGACGTTTTTGAGATTACCCTTGAAAATAACGGGTCGATGGGGCATTCGCTTGATTTCCACGCGGGCATGGTCTCCCCCGATAATACGATGAAAACCATCGCCCCGGGCGAGAAACTGGTGTACCGTTTTGAGGCGACCGGCACCGGCATCTGGCTGTACCACTGCTCGACTACGCCCATGAGCCTGCACATGGCCTCGGGCATGTACGGGGCGGTGGTGATCGACCCGCAGGATATGGACCCGGTGGACCACGAGTATGTGCTGGTGCAGAACGAGACGTACCTGAGCGACACGGGCCAGACTGCGGAGAACGGCAATAAGCTCACTGAGGTTTCGTCCGAGGGCATCGCGGCGGGCACCCCCACGTTCACCATGTTTAACGGGCACGCCACCCAGTACATCAACCAGCCGTTGGAGGCAAAGAAGGGTGAGCGGGTGCGTATCTGGCTGATGGCGGCGGGGCCGTCAAAGGGCATGAGCTTCCACGTGGTCGGCTCGCAGTTCGACACGGTGTATAAGGAGGGCGGTTACCTGCTGCGGCGCGGTAAAGACCCGTACGGGGTTACTGGCGGGCATTCGCAGGCGCTCGATCTTGACTCGGCGCAGGGCGGGTTCGTTGAGATGCAGTTCCGCGAACCCGGCACCTACACGTTCGTGAATCACCAGTTCGCCGAAATGGAACGCGGAGCAATGGGCAAAATTAAGGTAACAGACAAGTAACCTCCCCCCTGCCGCCACCCCTAGCTGGGGGTGGCAGGGCGTCCCCGTTCATACGTGACTTCTACGTGAGAACGAAGCTTTTAGCCCACGTGAAATCTCCCGAGGCGCTCTGCCTACTACGAAACTCCGGCCC
>ERZ773072.569-NODE-569-length-20168-cov-10.413166_pt1 | contig 20168 bp, 23 predicted proteins | sample MGYA00580617_ERZ773072 | MGnify/ENA primary metagenome ERZ773072 (study PRJEB29015, sample SAMEA2737970) | human oral metagenome | biome: human oral; feature: human-associated habitat; material: dental | place: China | collected 2122 ...
AGGAGTGAATTAATGAGAGGTTTTAAAAATAGTATCAGTAACAAGCTACAAGGTGTTTTTCTAACTATCATTTTGTTAGGCGGTTTAGCAATTGCTTTGGTGGAAAGAAGATTATTGATTTCGTTAATTCTTATCGTGGCTATTATGATTTTATCATTTACAAATATGATATGGCTTAGACAATTAGATCAAAATGTACATTGGGAAAATAGGTCAAAATAGAAATTTAAAGGAGTAATTTTATGGAAATGACAGACAAACATATGAATGAGATATTTTTCGAGGAAGTACCAGTAGATGAGCTTTATGGGAATGCTCGAGATTTCATTGAAGGTTTCGGTGTTGGAATTGGTATTGTAGCTGCTGCTGCAGGAATTGTAGCTTTAATTTAAAGGAGTAATTTTATGGAAATGAAAGATAAACATATGAATGAACTATTTTTTGAAGAAGTAAAAACAGACGAACTTTATGGAGATGGGTGGTTTATTGGAGGTGTTGCAGGTGGTGTTTTAGTTGGCGGAGCTATTTGGGCAGGCATAGTTTTAACTTAAAGGAGGAAGTTTATGGGAATGACATATAAACCATTTGAATAAAAATTAAGATTAGTAGTGGGTAAATCTCCTTCGGTATATTTATCCACTACAGAAATTATAGGGTCAAAAAGTTCCAGAGCCAATCAAGACTTTAGAACTTTTTCAATATACTTGGTTATCGGATATTTACGATAAAATAAAACTTTTGGCAATTATTGTCAAAAGTTTCAGATTGTAGACAAAGTCTTGAGAAAACACATTTCTCAGGGCTTTTTGTCGTTTTTAGGAGTATAATAGAGGTAGGAGGTGCAGCTGATGTTTCATAAAAACCAAGTAGATTTAGAGCGGCAACAGCTGGAAATGTGCATGACAGCCAGCTTTTTCCGCTCCTCTTTGCCAAGCTGGAACTTTTTGAGCCCCAAACTATTGTCATGGACTCTGGTTTTAAGACGCCCAGTATTGCCAAGTTCCTGCTGGACCAGGAGCTAACGCCAGTTCTGCCTTACACCCGACCAAGGGGAGATAAGCACATGTTTCGCCCTAAAGATTTTGTTTATGATGAATACTATGACTGTTATCTCTGTCCGCAAAACCAGGTATTAAGCTACAGCACAACCAATCGTGACGGCTACCGAGAATACAAAAGCGATTCCTCTATTTGTCAAAACTGCCCTCTTTTGACTGTCTGCACCAGAGCTAAGAATCATCAGCGGGTCATCACCCGGCATGTTTGGAAGGATTATTTAGATAGATGTGAAGATATTCGTCATACCTCTGTGATGAAGGAATGGTACAAGCGGCGCAAGGAGACTATTGAGCGAGACTTTGGGACCGCCAAAGAATATCACGGTATGCGCTACACTAGACAGATTGGTAAGGCCAAAATGGAAGATCAGGTTGGTCTGACTTTTGCCTGCCTGAATCTCAAAAAACTGGTGAAAATGATTGCCTAGAGGGGCTTTTTATTTTGCCTGAATCGCAAGATCTTAGCTATATGACTAGTGTACAAGGAAAATCAGATAGAAATGATGAACAAAAAAAGACAAACCACTTCGAGAAAAGTAGTTTGTCTACGGTCTGAAGTTTTTTTATTTTGTTTGGAATTATAGCTAAGGAACTCATCATCAGTTGCTACTTAGAAATCAACTCTATCAAGAATTTTTATCAAATGTACAAAGAGCAGGTTGAAAGGTGTGATTCTTTGATCACCTCGCTTTCTTTGTTTTTAGTAATGTAATCTCAAAAAATAGGTCAGGGAACTTCTCCGACCTATTTTTGAAACTAGTTTCAGATATGATGGAGGATTTTCTAGAAACAGAAACTAAATTCTTAATATTGTAAAGGATTGAAAAAGGGAAGGCGCTGTGCTATTATCTTTGTAAGAGTTTACAAAAATAATGGTGTTGGAGGATGAGATGCGCAATCCAGATTTATTAGCAGAAGCAAAGGATTACAGAGGTAGAGATGAAGTTCCAGCAGATTTTGATGCTTTTTGGGATCGTCAGATTAGCAGTTTGAGTGGCTTGCCGGATTATCAGCTGATTGAAAAAGACTTTCAAATCGCTGGGGTAACCTGCTATGAGCTGGTTTTTGAGGGGACGAATCAAGGGCGAACCTATGCTCGTATAGTCCTTCCCAAATCGAGTAAAAAAGTTCCGATTATCTTTCATTTCCACGGTTATATGGGGCGTGGCTGGGATTGGTCCGATATGCTAGCTTATACGGTTGCTGGCTATGGTGTTGTATCTATGGATGTACGCGGCCAGTCAGGTTATTCCTTGGATGGAGGGGCGCCTGTAAGGGGCAATACGGTCAAGGGTCAGATTATCCGTGGGGCAGTGGATGGACCAGAGCGTCTCTTTTATAAGGATGTCTATCTAGATATTTACAGCTTGGTTGAGATTGTGGCGAGTTTGGACCTTGTGGACGAGGATCATCTATCCAGTTACGGGGCTTCTCAGGGCGGAGCCTTGGCTTTGGTGGCAGCGGCTCTCAATCCGCGCATTAAGCAGACAGTGGCTATCTATCCTTTCTTGTCAGACTTTCGGAGGGTGCTGGAGATTGGCAATACCAGCGAGGCCTATGATGAGCTCTTTCGGTATTTTAAATTCCACGATCCTTTCCACGAAACGGAGGATGAGATTATTCAGACCTTGTCCTATATCGATGTGAAAAATATGGCTCACCGCATTCAAGGGCGGGTGCGGATGATAACGGGACTGGCTGACGATGTTTGCTATCCGATTACCCAGTTTGCGATTTACAATCGGCTGGAGTGTGCTAAGGAGCACCATCTCATGCCAGAGTACGAGCATGAAGCCATGAATGTCTATGTCAATGATAAGGTCTTCAACTGGCTTTGCGGCTCAAAGATTGACCATCCTTCTTTGCTGGAAGCTTTTAAAGACTGGTAAAAATAGATAGTACCAAGAAAGAAACTAAGCCTGAGATTATGAGAATCTCAGGCTTTTTATGATAAATTATTCAACATCTATTGTAACTTTTTTGTTCAAAAACACTTCGAAGACTGAAAGTAGTTTCAGCTTTTAAGAAAGGAAGTCGGTTTTTAGAAACTAAAATCTAAATCTCAAAACGCATTGAAAGCGCTTTATTTTTTGTATATAATGACATTATAAAAAGAACGGAGAAAACATAGAAAAAGGAGAGATTATTTATGTCACAGATTAGCAAAGATCAATTAATTGCAAAAATCAAAGATGGCATTATCGTTTCCTGTCAAGCTCTGCCTCATGAGCCCCTCTATACGGAGGCTGGTGGGGTCATCCCTCTCTTGGTCAAGGCAGCTGAAGAAGGTGGGGCAGTTGGTATTCGAGCCAACAGCGTGCGAGACATCAAGGAGATTAAGGAAGTAACCGAGCTCCCGATTATCGGGATTATCAAACGGGACTATCCGCCACAGGAGCCTTTTATCACTGCGACTATGCGGGAAGTGGATGAGTTGGCTGCCCTTGATATAGAGGTCATCGCTCTGGACTGTACCCAGCGGGAACGCTATGATGGTTTGAAGATTGAGGACTTTATCCGCCAAGTCAAGGAGAAATATCCGCAGCAACTGCTGATGGCCGACATCAGTACCTTTGAGGAAGGCGTGGCAGCTGTAGCAGCTGGTGTTGACTTTGTCGGTACAACCTTATCAGGCTACACTTCCTACAGTCCCAAGGTAGACGGACCAGACTTTGAACTGGTCAAGAAGCTTTGTGATGCGGGAGTAGATGTGATTGCTGAGGGCAAGATTCACTATCCAGATCAAGCCAAGCAAATCCATGATTTGGGTGTCCGCGGTATTGTAGTAGGCGGAGCCATTACTCGGCCAAAGGAAATCACCGAGCGTTTCGTTGCGGCAGTAAAATAAAGTGAGGTAAAGCAATGACGACCTTAAAGTTAAATAAGCTCTACAAAAAATATCCTAATAGTGATTTCTACTCTGTAGAAAATTTCGACTTGCAAATCAAAGATAAAGAATTTATCGTCTTTGTTGGTCCTTCTGGATGTGGAAAATCTACGACCTTGCGCATGATTGCTGGGTTGGAGGACATCACCGAGGGCGAGCTCTATATTGATGAGACACTAGTCAATGATATTGCTCCCAAGGATCGTGATATTGCCATGGTCTTCCAGAACTATGCTCTCTATCCGCACATGACAGTCTATGACAACATGGCTTTCGGGCTCAAACTTCGCAAGTATAGCAAGGAAGATATTGACAAGCGGGTTCATGAAGCAGCTGAAATTCTTGGTTTGAAAGAATTTTTAGACCGCAAACCAGCGGACTTGTCTGGCGGTCAACGTCAGCGGGTTGCCATGGGACGGGCCATTGTCCGAGATGCCAAGGTCTTCCTGATGGATGAGCCTTTGTCAAACTTGGATGCGAAACTACGAGTATCCATGCGTGCTGAGATTGCTAAGATCCACCGCCGTATCGGAGCGACCACTATCTACGTTACCCACGACCAAACCGAGGCAATGACCCTAGCTGATCGCATTGTTATCATGTCAGCGACGAAAAACGAAGCGGGAACGGGAACTATCGGTCGTATCGAGCAAGTCGGAAGTCCACAAGAGCTTTACAATGAACCAGCGAATAAGTTTGTTGCAGGCTTTATCGGCAGTCCAGCTATGAACTTCTTTGAAGTGATGGTATCTGGTCATCAACTGACTGATGGTGATCAACTCAATCTTACCCTGACAGGTGGTCAAGAGAAGCTTTTGACAGAAAAAGGCTACCAAGGTAAGAAAGTCATCTTGGGTATCCGACCAGAGGATATCTCAGCGGACTTGATTGTGGAGGATACTTTCCCTGGCGACGTAGTAGATGCGGAAGTTGTCGTGTCAGAGTTGCTGGGTAGTGACTCAGTGCTCTACTGTAAGGTGGGCAGCCAAGAGTTTTCAGCCAAGGTAGATGCTTCCAATTATCTGGAGCCGGGTTCGAAGCTTCGCTTCACTTTCAAATTACCTAAGAGTCATCTGTTTGACAGTGAGACTCAAAAACGAATTACTTTGTAAAACAACCTAAAATGAACTGACTGACTTTATTTTAGGATAAAAGAAAGGTCACAGAAAAGGAGTGATTGTACTTTTAAAAGTTTAGGATTTTAATCAAATATTGGTGGACGCTTGTCCAGAGAAATAACACAGGAAAAACGAGGCTGGGGCGCCTAATGAAAGAGGTCCGTCCCATTCTCCAATAGGCAGGTAGAAGCTGTTTAGGTCAGCTTGGAATCTTAATTTTAAAGGAGAAAAACAAATGAAAATGAAGAAATTGCTTTGTTCATTGGTAGCAGGAGCTGCAGTGCTTACGTTAGCAGCTTGTGGGGGTGGCGGCTCAGATAAAGCGGCTAGCTCTGGTGATAAATCTGGCAAGACAGAAATTACTTGGTGGGCATTCCCAGTCTTTACTCAAGAAAATGCCAGCGATGGTGTGGGAACTTATGAAAAATCCATCATAGAAGCATTTGAAAAAGCAAATCCAGACATTCATGTCAACTTGGAAACAATTGACTTCAAGTCAGGTCCAGAAAAAATTACGACAGCTATCGAAGCTGGAACAGCACCAGACGTACTCTTCGATGCACCAGGCCGGATTATTCAATACGGTAAAAACGGTAAGTTGGCAGACTTGAACGATCTCTTCACAGATGATTTCGTCAAAGATGTTAACAACGACAACATTATCCAAGCCAGCAAGGCTGGAGACAAAGCTTATATGTATCCAATCAGCTCTGCTCCATTCTACATGGCAATGAATAAGAAAATGTTGGAAGATGCAGGTGTTCTCAACCTAGTTAAAGAAGGATGGACAACAGCTGACTTTGAAAAAGTATTGAAAGCGCTTAAAGAAAAAGGCTATACACCTGGATCTCTCTTCAGTAACGGTCAAGGTGGTGACCAAGGAACTCGTGCCTTCATCGCTAACCTCTATGGTGGATCTGTTACAGATGAAAAAGTAACTAAATATACAACTGATGATCCGAAATTTGTCAAAGGTCTTGAAAAAGCAGTGAGCTGGATCAACGATGGCCTCATGATGAATGGTTCTCAATACGATGGCGGAGCAGACATCCAAAACTTCGCTAACGGTCAAACTTCTTACACTGTTCTTTGGGCACCAGCACAAAATGGTATTCAAGCTAAACTTTTGGAAGCAAGTAAAGTAGAAGTGGTAGAAGTACCATTCCCATCAGACTCAGGCAAACCAGCTCTTGAATACCTTGTAAACGGCTTTGCAGTCTTTAACAACAAAGACGACAAGAAAGTAGAAGCAGCTAAGAAATTCGTGCAATTCATCGCTGATGACAAAGAGTGGGGCCCTAAGAACGTTGTTCGTACAGGTGCCTTCCCAGTTCGTACATCATTTGGCAAACTCTATGATGACAAACGTATGGAAACAATCAGCAGCTGGACTCAATACTACTCACCATACTACAACACCATTGACGGCTTTGCAGAAATGAGAACACTTTGGTTCCCAATGTTACAATCTGTATCTAATGGAGATGAAAAAGTTGAACCTGCTTTGAAGACATTTACTGAAAAAGCAAACGAAACGATTACTAAAAAATAAGCAAGTTTAAAATCCGCCCCTTTTTCTGTTGTCAGTCTCTAAAAATGGAAAAAGGGGTATTTTGTTAGAAAATCTTGAAAGAGGGGTACCTCATTGTGAAAGTCAATAAAATCAGAATGAAAGAAACCCTAATATCATATGCGTTTTTAGCTCCAATTCTTATATTCTTTACAGTATTTGTTTTGGCGCCTATGATAATGGGATTTATCACTAGTTTCTTTAATTATACAATGACCTCATTTACATTCGTTGGGTTTGATAACTACATTCGAATGTTCAATGATCCAGTTTTTGTTAAGTCACTCATAAATACAGTTATTATTGTAATCGGCTCTGTGCCGGTAGTTGTGCTCTTCTCTTTGTTTGTGGCTTCACAGACCTATGAGATGAATGCTGTTTCTCGCTCCTTTTACCGTTTCGTCTTCTTCCTACCAGTTGTTACAGGTAGTGTTGCCGTGACGGTTGTGTGGAAGTGGATCTACGATCCGCTGTCTGGTATTTTGAACTTTGTTTTGAAATCTGGGCACATCATCAACCAAAACATTTCTTGGTTGGGCGATAAACACTGGGCTCTGATGGCTATCATCGTTATTTTGCTGACAACATCTGTCGGTCAGCCGATCATTCTCTACATTGCAGCTATGGGAAATATCGATAATTCTCTAGTGGAAGCTGCGCGTGTGGATGGGGCAACAGAGATGCAAGTCTTTTGGAAAATCAAATGGCCGAGTCTTTTACCAACGACACTTTATATTGCTATCATCACAACTATTAACTCATTCCAATGTTTCGCCTTGATTCAGCTGTTGACATCAGGCGAACCAAACTATTCAACTAGCACACTTATGTACTATCTATATGAAAAAGCCTTCAAGCTATCTGAATATGGCTATGCAAACACCATGGGAGTCTTTCTAGCGATTATGATTGCGATTATCAGTTTCGCTCAGTTCAAGATCCTCGGTAACGATGTGGAATATTAAAGAAAGGAGCAGGAATATGAAACCTCAAAAAATTAGTTCATTTAAAGTGTTCTCATCTGTGATTTTAGCACTTTTGACCGTGCTCTTTATCTTTCCATTCTATTGGATTCTGACTGGAGCATTTAAATCTCAGCCGGATACAATTATGATTCCGCCTCAATGGTGGCCACAAAACCCGACAACAGAGAACTTCCAGCAATTAGCCGTTCAAAATCCAGCTTTGCAGTGGATGTGGAACAGTGTCTTTATTTCACTGGCGACCATGTTCTTGGTGTGTGCGACATCATCTCTAGCTGGTTACGTTTTGGCTAAGAAACGCTTTTACGGGCAACGAATTCTCTTTGCCATCTTTATCGCGGCTATGGCCTTGCCTAAGCAGGTTGTCCTAGTACCTCTAGTGCGGATTGTCAATTTTATGGGAATCCACGATACTCTTTGGGCAGTAATTTTACCTTTAGTTGGCTGGCCGTTCGGGGTCTTCCTTATGAAGCAGTTTAGTGAAAATATCCCGACAGAGCTTCTAGAATCAGCTAAGATCGACGGTTGTGGTGAAATCCGGACCTTCTGGAGTGTAGCCTTTCCTATCGTCAAACCAGGCTTTGCTGCTCTGGCTATCTTCACCTTTATCAACACTTGGAATGACTACTTCATGCAGCTCGTAATGTTGACCTCGCGGAACAATCTGACGATTTCGCTAGGGGTTGCGACTATGCAGGCTGAGATGGCAACCAATTACGGTCTGATTATGGCCGGTGCGGCTTTGGCGGCAGTACCAATCGTAGCAGTCTTCCTCATCTTCCAAAAATCCTTCACTCAAGGGATTACTATGGGAGCTGTCAAAGGATAAGGTACTCAATAGAGGAAATAAAACTATGATTTTTGATGATTTAAAAAATGTGACTCGCTACAAGGGCCTTCATCCCAATCTGGATAAAGCGATTGATTATCTCTATGAGCATCGCAAAGACAGCTTTGGCTTGGGACGCTATGAAGTGGATGGAGACAAGGTCTTTCTCTTGGTTCAGGAAAATATCCTCAATCAAGAGGCCAATGATCAATTTGAATATCATAAAAAATATGCAGATTTTCATCTGTTAGTAGCAGGGCATGAATATTCTGTCTATGGTAGCCAGATGGTCGATGGGGCAGTTGCTTTTGATGAAGAGGCGGATATCGGCTTTGTTCATTGTCAAAATCGTTATCCTCTCTTGCTGGGTTACCATAATTTTGCGATTTTCTTTCCAGGAGAGGCCCATCAGCCAAATGGCTATGCGGGTCTGGAAGAAAATGTCAGAAAGTATCTTTTTAAAGTTTTAATAGACTAGCCCTAGGTTAGCGAGATTTTTGAGTGTGCCAGGCTAGCAGAGAAAGGAGAGACTTATGTCAGATAAAGGAACAGGACTCATCAGAGCTATATTTGATACGGATAATTTTTTCATGCAAATCTGTGAGAAAATCCTGGATTTGATGACGGTCAATCTTCTCTTTCTCTTGTCTTGCCTGCCCTTGGTGACCATTGGGATTGCCAAGATCAGTCTCTATCAAACACTTTTTGAAATCAAGGGAAACCGTCGGGTAAAAGTGATCAGAACTTACACTCGAATCTTTCGAGAAAATTGGAAGCAAGGACTCAAACTGGGCTTGCTGGAATTGGCTTTAGTCGGCATTAGTCTCTTTGACCTCCTGCTTTTTCGGACGCAGGAAGCCCTGCCTTTCCAAGTTTTAAAGGCGGTTTGTTTTGGAATGATTATTTTTACAATCCTGCTTTCTCTTTGCGTCTATCCCTTGGCTGGTAAATTTCTCATGTCTTTTAGAGACGTTTTACAGACTAGCCTAGTGATTGTAAGTCTGAATTTTCCTTGGTTTGTTATCATGATGGCGGTCATAGCTGCGCTCCTTGTCATCATCTACAGTTCAGGCTTTGTGTTGCTGTTAGGATTTTCCCTCTTTGCTTTTATCGGCTTTGCAGGTCTGGCTTTTTTGCAGCTTCCTATTTTGGAAAAAATCTTCGCTAAATATAGCAGTCTATAATCTAAAATTAGTACATTTGGAGAAAATTTGAAAATGAAAGATTTAAAGAAATATCACGGTGTCATCCCAGCTTTTTATGCTTGTTATGACGAGGAGGGTGAAATCAGCCCGGAGCGGACTCGCGCTTTGGTGGAGTATTTCATCGACAAGGGCGTGCAAGGTCTCTATGTCAACGGCTCGTCAGGCGAATGTATCTACCAGAGCGTGGCCGACAGAAAAGTAATTTTGGAAGAAGTGATGAAAGTTGCTAAGGGTAAACTGACTATTATTGCTCATGTAGCCTGCAATAATACTAAAGACAGTATCGAGTTAGCAAAACATGCTGAGGCTCTAGGAGTTGATGCCATTGCGGCTATTCCACCGATTTATTTCCGTCTGCCAGAATACTCTGTCGCTCAGTACTGGAATGATATCAGTGCAGCTGCCCCACATACTGATTTTGTGATTTATAATATTCCGCAATTGGCTGGCGCAGCGCTGACTCCGAGTCTTTATAAGGAAATGCTGAAAAATGAGCGCGTGATTGGGGTGAAAAATTCCTCTATGCCAGTTCAGGATATCCAAACTTTTGCAGCACTTGGAGGCAGTGACCATTTGGTCTTTAACGGTCCAGATGAGCAGTTCTTGGGCGGTCGTCTCATGGGAGCGGCAGCTGGAATTGGTGGCACCTACGGGGCTATGCCAGAGCTCTTCCTCAAGCTTAATCAACTGATTGCAGACAAGGAACTAGAAAGAGCCAAAGAGTTGCAGTTTGCCATTAACGACATTATCGGCAAGCTAACTAGTGCTCACGGCAATATGTATGCTGTTATCAAAGAAGTTCTCAAGCTCAACGAAGGACTGACTATCGGCTCTGTCCGTGCTCCTCTGACACCAGTCGTAGACGCAGACCGTCCAGTCGTAGAAGCAGCAGCGGCCTTGATTCAAGAAACTAAGAAGCGCTTCCTCTAAAAAGAAAGAAGGATGCTTATGGGAAATTATGTTACGATTGACATTGGCGGTACCAATATCAAATACGGCCTGATAGATGACCAAGAAACGCTATTAGAAGCCCAGGAAATACCTACGGAAGCCCATAAGGGTGGTCCAGAGATTATGCGTAAGGTTCAAAAGATAGTTTCTGATTATGTGCAGGCTGGTTCAATTGAGGGGATTTGTATCTCCTCAGCTGGCATGGTCAATCCAGACAAGGGAGAAATCTTTTACGCTGGTCCTCAGATTCCTAACTATGCTGGGACGCAATTTAAGAAGGTCTTGGAGGAGGAATTTTCCATTCCTTGCGAGATTGAGAACGACGTCAACTGTGCCGGTCTGGCTGAGGTCATGTCTGGCCATGGTAAAGGAGCAAAAATTGCTGTCTGCCTGACAATTGGGACAGGGATTGGTGGCTGTCTAGTAGCGGATGGGCAAGTTTTTCACGGCTTTAGCAACTCAGCCTGCGAAGTGGGCTATCTCCACCTGCCGGATGGGGCTTTTCAGGATGTAGCTTCTACCACAGCCTTGGTTCAATATGTCGCTGACTTGCACGGAGATGATCCCTCTCTCTGGAATGGCCGCAGGATTTTCAAAGAAGCGACCGAGGGCAATACCTTCTGTATCAAAGGAATTGACCGCATGGTAGGCTATCTGGGGCAGGGCATTGCCAATATCTGCTATGTTGTCAATCCGGAAATCGTCATCTTGGGCGGTGGTATTATGGGACAAGAGGCCATCCTCCGGCCGCGTATCCAAGCGGCTCTCAAGGATGCTCTGGTGCCGAGCATAGCTGAGAAGACCAAACTAGCCTTTGCCTATCACCAAAATACGGCAGGCATGTTCGGAGCCTACTACCACTTTAAAAATAAACATCAGTAATCCAAGTAAACCTGGGGAGTGACCTGGTGATGAAAATACCTAACGAAAAAGCTATTTCGATGGTCGTCATGCTTCTCATTCTGTTGGTTATAACGAGCATTTTGAGTGTGACTAATAAATTTATTCTAAGGAAATATACTCATAAAAAAATAAGAATAAGGAATGATTTGCATAAGATATTTCAACAGTTTTGTGAGAGGGAAGAAGTAGATGAACCTAAAATTGTTGAATCGAATTCTTTTTGGTATCGACCAATAACGCATACAGTTGGAGTAAAAAATTTAGAGAGTAGCTTTTTGCTAGATGCTTTTGCTTTTGTACATGAATTATATCATTCCAAAGATAGAAATAGGCTTTTAAAAATACAATCTATTGTATCTATTTATACTTATCTGACATCAGTATTGTTGAAAATAATAGCACTATATTCAATATGGTTTGGAAAAAATATTTCATTTTTAAAACCAATGTTAATAATTGATGTAATCATATTGCTAGTATGTTTATTTCTTACATTGCTTATAGAGTCATATGCCTCTAAAGAAGCAATTTCATTTTTAAAGGAAAATAAGTATTTACAGGAAAACCAATTAGTTGAATCGATGGTATTCTATGCTAAACTTAGCTATTGTTATCAGTTTATTACATATATTTTATTATCACTAATTCTATTCTATCTTATGTGAATAAGTTATATGCTTGAAAAAGGCTCTTTGTCAACTGTAGTGGGTTAACGAAAAGTCATACCCTGGAGAGGACCGAATTTGTTCTCTCCTTTTTGATATTCAAAGCGATGAGGATTCTAGTTTTAAAATTGTCAAAGTTTCGAAAGCCGAAAGCGTTTCGCTTGATAACCTTGATGAGATTATTAGTAGCTTTAGTTTTGCGTTTGAGTAGGGCAGTTCAAAAGCGTTGATAATTTTATCTTAGTCCTTAAGAAAGGTTTTAAAAACAGTCTGAAATCTAGGATTTATACAAGAAATTGTATCTTCAATGAGTCCAAAGAAATGCTCAGCTTGTTTCTCTTGAAAATGAAAGAGTAAGAGTTGGTAGAGATCATAATGTTCTCGTAGTTCTTGAGAATAAGCGAGCAACCTTTCCAGAATCTCTTGATTTGTCAAATGCATGCGAAAAGTCGGACGATAAAAGCGATTATCGCTGAGTTTCCGACTGTCTTGTTGGATCAGTTTCCAGTAGCGTTTCAGCGCTTTATATTCGTGCGATTTTCGATCCAATTGCTTCATGATTTTAACACGAATACGGCTCATAGCACGGCTGAGATGTTGTATAATGTGAAAGCGATCGAGGACGATTTTCGCAGAAGGAAAGAGCTGTCTGGCGATGTCGTAGTAGGGACTAAACATGTCCATGGTAACGACCTTGCCACGGTTTCGGACTTGTCTGGAATAGCGCAGAAAGTGATTGCGAATGGTTGCTTGTGTTCGTCCATCGAGGATTGTGACGACCTTGAGCGAGTCAAAATCCTGCGCAATGAAGCTCATCTCTATCTGCCGATTGAAACAGTCACTTCCCTGACTGTTTCAACACCCCAGCTCATGTATTCTGGAAGCCAGGTCAGGTCTACCTTACATTCGAACTTCTTTAGTTTTCGAATAACTGTGGAAGTGGAGACAGCTAAGCTTTCAGCGATGTCGGTCATAGAAAGCTTCTCCAGCAGTTTTTGAGCGATTTTCTGGTTGACTATGGTTGCGATTTGATGGTTTTTCTTAACCAGAGAAGTCTCAGCAACAGCTGTTTTTCCGCAATCCTGACAGCGGGAACGCCGTTTCCTTAGGCGAATGAGTATCCTGTATCCAGCACACTCCAGATAAGGAATTTTGGATTCTTTTTGGAAGTCATATTTAGCCATCTGACCATGACAGCTGTAGCATTTAGGAGCAGGATAATCCAGCTTCGCGATGATTTCCTTGTGTGTTCCAGCATCTAGAACATCTAAAATAGCGATGTTAGGGTCTTTGATTTCCAGTAAGTTTGTGATAAAATTGAGTTGTTCCATATGAGTCTTTCTAATGATGGTTTTGTCGCTTTTCATTATAGGTCTTATGGGACTTTTTTCTACAACAAAATAGACTCCATGATTCCTGCGGCGGATTTACCCACTACAGATATTATAGAGCCGGTTCTTCCATCGACAGTTAGACGACTTTCAAGTGGCTGGGGTGAATTGGGTCTGGTTCAGATTTTAAGGAGTTACGTAGGAAACCAGTACAACCAGAATCTTACTCTAAGTCAGTTTAGTCATTGTTTAGAGTAAGGCTGTAAAGAACATGCAAAAAATCCAACAGGTTTCTGCTGGATTTTATTGATGCCTACGGTAATAACCGTTAAGTTTGTGATTTTCCCAGTAACTATTGAAGATTTTTTCCTTTCTCTCACGGTCTATTTCTAGGAAAAAGGCATAAAGTATGTCAATCATCAGCAACATTGGGAACTGAGCTGAGATTCGTTGGATGAACTGGGGTTTATTTTGAATTGCAACTGGGATGATTTCTGAAAAATCTTGTTTAATCAAATCAGGCTGGCCAGTGATTAACACGGTCTTGGCTCCCATGCCCTTAGCATCAATCAGGCTGTCAATAATGGATGGGGTTTGACCTGAAAGAGAAAAGCCGATTACTAGGCAGTTTTTGTCTAAAATGCTCGTTGTCCAAGCAAAGCCATCCGCATCTGTCAGAGCTTCACAAATAACCCCTAAGCGCATGAAGCGCAGTTTCATATCGCGAGCGACGAGCCCCGAGCTTCCCGTGCCAAAAAAATAGACACGATCCGCTTTTTCAATCAGCTGGGCTACACGCTCCAATCTTTTTTCGTCAATCAAGTCCTCAGTTTGTTGCCGAATTTGAATATAGTTGCGTAGCACTTGGCGGGACGAATCATTTTTCAGATTTGTATGCTCCGTTTTGCTGATTTTCAGCTGTTGGAGATATTGGAAGTTGAACTCCCGATAGCCCTTAAAGCCACATTTTTTTGCAAAACGGGTCAAGGCCGCCTGTGAGATGTGCAAGGTTTGCGCTACTTCGAGGGAGGACAGATCCCCTTCTATATCGGTCGGATTCAAAAAATAGTCGGCAATCCGCTTTTCGACATCGGTCATAGTGTCGTAACAGCTTTCGATGATGGCCAAGATATTTTGCTGGTGTCTCATGATGGGTCACTTTCTTTGGTCAAAATAATAAAAACGTATTTTCATTATAACATAGTTTAGCAGAAATAAAGCGTTTACAAAACCGATAATTGTCAGATCTGGCTTTCCATTAAAGTATGAGCAGACTGTAATCTCAACATTTACAGATATTATGACCGCCTTTTTCTGAAGAGGTATTTCCTGAAGTTTGCGTCGGATGAAAGAAAAAGTGATATAATTTACACAAGTAATGTTCCAAGTTTGGATCTGAAGCAAGGGAGATAGGAGCTGATGGCAAGTGTAGATTCTAATCCGTTCAAGCATTTTTATCCAGCTTTTGGAAATCAGTAAAGCTAGATTGTGAGGTTTTTTATGCGAATCAATGAACTAGGTCAGCCCATTGGGGAGGGGTTGCCGGACTTTAAGCCGGGAGATCTTCCCAAGCTGGAGCGAATGGAAGGTCAGTATGTTGTCATTGAGCGGTTGTCCAAGGACAAGCATGGAGCGGATTTATACGAAGTATATGGTCCAGATTCACCTGCTGACATGTGGACCTATCTCTTTCAAAATGCTGCTCAGAGTCAGGAGGAGTGGGATAGCTTGCTAGATCGGATGCTGGCAGCTCAGGATCGTTTCCACTATGCCATTGTGGACAAGGAGAGTGGCAAGGCGCTGGGAACCTTCGCTTTAATGAGGATTGACCGAGGCAACCGTGTCATTGAAGTGGGGTCTGTAACCTATTCGCCTAAGTTGAAGCGCACCAGACTGGCCACGGAAGCCCAATATTTACTGGCTCGCTATGTCTTTGAAGAGCTGGAGTATCGCCGCTACGAATGGAAATGCGATTCACTCAATCAGCCCTCAAGGCGAGCGGCAGAGCGGCTTGGTTTTACCTACGAAGGCACTTTTCGTCAGGTGGTCGTCTATAAGGGGCGCAACCGAGACACTGATTGGCTCTCCATGATTGACAGCGATTGGCCTGCCGTTAAGAGTCGTTTGGAGAAATGGCTGAGCCCAGACAATTTCGATGAAAAGGGACAGCAAATAAAAGCCTTGTCTGAGTTTTAACATTTGATTGAGAGTGGGCCAGAAATCGGTAATTCGTTAGAATTCGATTTCGTTGTCCCACCTCCGCACAGTTGAGTAGGGCTGTAAAAGCTGATGAAATCAGCGTAGTAGAGCCCACTCAACCACTGCGTCTTGCTTGACAATGCAAAGACAATTGAGAGGCTAGGACTTTTGTCCCAGCCTCGCCACCTTTTGCCCAAATGGAACTGAAAGTTTAGGGGAAAGAGAGGGACACTTGCAAAGCAAGCCAAATCATACAGCCAGCTCCCTCTAATGAATATCAGCTTTTTCCATAACTGGAAGATCGCTAAGTGACAAAAATGTAAGATTAGCGTCCAAAATGAAAGATTAGCTTATGGAAACTTGTCGGGCTTTTCGGTATGATAATAGTATCGTTTTTAGTTTGCTTTCAGTAGGGGGTGGCAGCTCAGGTAATCTTAGAGCAGAGCTAGCTGATAAAGTATTGAAAGATAAGCTAAATAAGCATTTTACACATAAATAAAAAAGAGGTTCAAGTATGACATTATTAGATGTACAACATGTGAAAAAGATTTATAAGACTCGCTTTCAGGGCAGCCAAGTAGAGGCCTTGAAAGACATTCACTTTACAGTGGAGAAAGGTGAATATGTGGCCATCATGGGTGAGTCGGGCTCCGGGAAATCCACCCTGCTCAACATCCTAGCCATGCTAGATAAGCCGACCGAAGGCCGTGTTTTCCTCAACGGAACTGATACGGCAACCATCAAAAATAGTCAGGCTTCCAGCTTCCGTCGGGAGAAATTGGGCTTTGTCTTTCAGGATTTCAATCTGCTGGACACCCTATCGGTCAAGGATAATATCCTCCTGCCTCTGGTTCTCTCTCGTCGTCCTATTACGGAAATGATGCAAAAGCTGGTCACAACCTGCAATGAGCTGGGAATTAACAAACTCCAAGAGAAGTTTCCTTATGAAATTTCTGGTGGTCAGAAGCAACGGGTGGCAGTAGCCCGTGCCATTATCACCGAGCCTGAGATTCTGCTGGCAGATGAACCAACAGGAGCCTTGGATTCCAAGTCTTCGGCTGCTCTTTTGGATGTCTTTGACGATATCAACGACCGCGGCCAAACCATTCTCATGGTAACTCACTCGACTTCAGCAGCTAGTCGGGCCAAGCGGGTGCTCTTTATCAAGGACGGAATTCTTTATAACCAAATCTTTCGCGGCAACAAGACCGAGCGGCAGATGTTCCAAGAAATTTCTGATACGCTGACAGTCATGGCAAGTGAGGTGGGTGATTATGTTCAAACTAACCAGTAAACTAGCTCTTTCAAATCTTGTTAAGAACCGCAGCCTTTATTATCCCTTTGTTCTATCCACGATTGTAGCAACAGCGATACTCTATAGTTTTATTTCCTTGACTTATAGTAGTAATATGGAGACAACTTATGGTGGGACAGCGGCGCGTATGACCCTGCAGTTTGGGATTTGGGTTATTCAGATTGCGGTATTGATTCTTGTGACTTATGCCAATAGTTTTGTCATGAAAAATCGCTCCAAAGAGCTGGGGATTTATAGTATACTTGGTATGGAAAAAAGGCACCTACTCACTATGACCTTCATAGAGCTGTGTCTTTTATATACTGGGGTTGTCGGACTAGGAATTATCTGTGGAACGCTACTAGATAAGCTCCTTTATGCCCTGCTCTTGAAGTTTATGGGGATGCCTGTTGTGTTGACCTCAACCTTCCAATGGTCTAATATTTGGTTGACTTTAGTCAGTCTGGGACTAGCTTTTGTTATCATTCTTTTTCTTAATTCTATGAGGCTTTTGCGCTATAGCTCACTCCACCTCATGCGAGAAAAGAAAGCAGGAGAAAAGAAGGGGAAATTCTTAGGTTTGCAGACCCTTTTGGGAGTCGTTCTCATGGGAGTTGCTTATTATATAGCCTTGACAGTTACAAAGCCTGTTGCAGCCATTGCCAATTTCTTTCTTGCGGTCCTCATGGTTGTTGTAGCAACCTATTTGCTCTTTAATGCTGGATCCATTACACTTTTAAATTTTCTAAGAAAACGTAAAAGTTACTATTACAAGCCTCAGAACTTTATTTCAGTATCTAACTTGATTTCTAGGATGCGTAAAAATGCTGCAGGTCTGGCTACGATTTCCATCCTTTCAACCATGCTTCTGGTGACCTTGGTAGGAACCATTAATATCTATGTTGGCGGCAAAGACTATATTGATACTCTCTATCCAAAAGACTATAATGTCACAGTATCCTTGCCAGATACAGTAGATAGAAATGAACCTCTACTAGAAAAAGTAAAAGAAATTGCTCAAGAATCTGGTCTTAAAAATCCGACTTACTCCGACTATCTTTATCAAACGTCGATGCTTTCTGAGGTGGCGGGGAATGAAGTAACTGTTGGCGACCGTAACTTTATGCAAGCACCTCAATCTTTCAGCAAGGCGGTAGGTAGCTTTATGCTTGTAAGCCGTCAGGATTATGAGAAGATGACAGGAGAAACATTAGACTTAGCTGATGGTGAAACACTTATCTATGGTAGAAACTTATCTTTAGATAAAAATCAACCCTTACGTATCAATGGCAAGGATTGGAAAATCAAGCAAATTTCCTCACAAGATTTTACTCATGGACACTTACCCAATGGGCATATCATGGTTGGGGGTGCTATGTTAAACATGGTTGTCAATGATATAAAAGAAGTCGGTTTGGACGCTTTGCATGAATATTATATTGGTATCTCTAGTAACACGAAGAGCAACCAGGAGTTTTCTGATAAGGTGCAAAAAGCAGTAACAGAAGAGATGGACCGTCTGCAAGTTGGTGGTTATGCAGTAAGCTTTGATAGAGAAGTGGCAGAGCAAAATCAAAAGCAGGTGACGGGAACCTTACTCTTTATAGGTCTGTTTCTCTCAGTCATTTTCTTATTGGGGGCTGTTCTGGTGATTTACTACAAGCAGATTTCTGAAGGCTATGAAGATCGTGATGGATTTGTCATCTTGCAAAAAGTTGGTCTTGATGAGAAGCAAACCAAGCGCACTATACGTAAGCAAATCGTAACTGTGTTCTTCTTGCCACTTATTTTTGCTTTCTGCCATGTTGCAGCTGCTTTTCATATGCTTAGTTTGATTGTGGCGCTTTTAGGTGTGACCAATACGCCCTTATTAATTCAGACAACGATCATAACTTGTAGCGTCTTTTTACTAGCTTATATTTTAGTATTCTTATTAACTTCACGTAGCTATCGAAAGATTGTTACACGCTAGTCTATTATCCCTGACCTCTGGTCGGGGCTTTTTTGATGTCTAGATTTTCACCTCTTGTCTCCCTCATTTTACCGCTTGTCCAAAAAGCTGAGATTTTTCAAAAAAGACTTGCTATTATAGTCTCAGAAGTTAAGGACAGGAGAAAATATCATGTTAGTAGAAACAAAAAATCTTAGCAAGATTTATGGCGATAAGGTGGCTGTTAATGGTCTCGATATTCAGATTGAGAGAGGCAGTTTTACCGCTGTCTTGGGCCCTAATGGAGCAGGCAAGTCTACGACTATCCAGATGCTGATAGGTCTCTTGAAGCCAACGTCCGGGCAGATTTGCTATGCTGAAAAGCTTAGGCTGGGTGTGGTTTTTCAAAACAGTGTGTTGGACGCTCGGCTGACAGTTTTGGAAAATCTGACTATCAGAGCTAAGCAGTACAAGGAGATGCCTGCAGGTAGAATCGAACGCTTGGTCTCTCAGCTTGGTCTTTCAGCCTTTGCCAAGCAACCGTATGGGACGCTGTCTGGTGGTCAAAAGCGTCGGGTGGACATTGCGCGAGCTCTGCTCAATAGCCCTGACCTACTTTTTCTAGATGAGCCTACGACAGGGCTGGACATTCAGACTCGGGAGAGTATTTGGAGCCTACTCAAGCAGATTCAGAAAGAAGAGCAGATGACCATTGTCCTGACAACCCACTATCTTAATGAAGCAGACGATGCGGATAAGATTTATATCGTAGATCATGGTCAGGTTATTGCCCAAGGATCTGCAGACCAGATTAAGGGAAACTACGCCCGCAATATCTTACGGATTTTAAGTCCAGATGTAGCAGGTTTAGAGAAAAGTTTGCCAAAAGACTGTGCTTGGGAGCAAGTCAAGGAAGGGGAATTTATCCTTCACCCTAAAACGACTCAAGAAGCACTGACCTTATTGGCTCAGGCAGGTCCCTATATTGAACAATTTGAATTCCAACCCGGAACCATGGACGATGCTTTTATGGCACTGACAGGAAGAGAGGTACGCTAATATGCTCGCTTTGATTAAACGCAATTTTTTACTTTATTTTCGCAACCGCAGTGGGGTAATTTTGTCCCTCTTTGGAGCCATTATTCCCTTTGTGCTTTATATCGTTTTTTTGAAAAGTAATTCTGGAGGTTATTCCAGCCAGCTGATGGACTTGTGGCTGATTGGCGGTGTGTTGGCAGTTACAGC
>ERZ773072.571-NODE-571-length-20125-cov-20.818137_pt1 | contig 20125 bp, 14 predicted proteins | sample MGYA00580617_ERZ773072 | MGnify/ENA primary metagenome ERZ773072 (study PRJEB29015, sample SAMEA2737970) | human oral metagenome | biome: human oral; feature: human-associated habitat; material: dental | place: China | collected 2122 ...
GCTCGAAGGGGTCGAGAGAGAAACCCTGTTCGAGGATTGTGCGGCTCCATTCGCGGGCGCTGAAAAGCGAATGATCGCGGTAGTTACCGCACGAGTAGGCGTCGGTGCCGGGCACGTCCTCCCAGGTGACGTCCTCGGCGATCGCGTGCAGGGACGAGGCCAGGGCCTGCGTCACCTCACGCACCGAGGGGGTCCCCCACATGATGAGGTGGAAGCCGGTGCGGCAGCCAAACGGCGAGCAGTCGATAACGCCGTCGATGCGGTCGCGCAGGAGGGAGGCCAGGAGGTGCTCGATCGTGTGCAGGCCCGAGGTCGGGATCTCACCGGCGTTGGGTTGGAGGAGTCGCACGTCGAAGTTCGAAATCTGGTCTCCCTTGGGCCCGGCCTCGACGTTGATGAGGCGCACGTAGGGCGCCTTCACGGCGGTGTGGTCCAGGGCAAAGCTCTCAACTTCGGCCATCGGTTAGTCCCTTTCAGTGTAGTTTTGCCGACGCTGCTCCAGGCGCATGAGCTCCCGGAACGTCTCGGAGTAATTGGGGTCTTCCTCGTTCAAGCGCGACAGGGCCGCGCGGGCCTCGCCGAGCTTGCGGGTCAGGTCCATACGCACCATGGCGGCGACGACGCCTCGGCAGTATGAGCGCACATCGGCCTCGCCCGCGACGGGCAGGGGCGCGACGGCCAGCTCGGTGACCGCGGGTCCGATGAACTCACCGGCTGTCTCGAGGATCACCTGGACGAAGTGGCGCGAGGCCGCCAGCGTCGCATTCTCGCCCGGACCGAAGTGGGCCTCGGCCTGGCGCATCATCTGCGTAAAGGCGTCGAGTCCGCCGACCGCGCGGATAGCGTCGTGGACGGCGCGGTGCGTAGGCACCGTGAAGGACTGCCCGTCGAGCTCTTCGAAACCGGATCCGACGGCGTACAGGGGATGCTGGAGGACGGCCTCGAGCGCCTGTCGTTCCACGCGGCTGACCGGGTCCTCCGGGCCGCGACGCTCGCGGGCCGGGGCGGGACGACCCGCGCCCGCCATCTCGATCTCGCCGGGGCGCGCCTCGTGCGAGACGACCTCGACGCGACCAGCCGCCCGGATTGCCTGCTCAACCGTACGCACGTCCATGCCCAGCCACCCGGCCAGCTGGCGGGTGTACTCCGCGCGCAGAGCGCGATCCTTGATGTGGGCGACGATGCCTGCGGAGGCACGCAGGCCCTGCACGCGGCCCTCGGCGCTGCGCAGGTCCATCTGCGACAGGACCGAGCGGATGGCGAACTCAAAAAGCGGAATGCGCGAGTTCACCAGATCCACGATCGCCTGATCGCCCTGGGACAGACGCAGGTCGCAGGGATCCTGGCCGCCGGGAGCCACCGCCACAAACGTCTGCGCCGCGAAGTTCTGATCCTCGCCGTAGGCGCGCAGCGCCGCCTTCTGCCCGGCGCTGTCGCCGTCGAAGGTAAAGATGACCTCCGAGCCGTGCGCGCGGCCCGTGGAGAGGACGACGCCGGCGGCGGGGTCCGCGTGGTCCCCCAGGAGACGGCGGATGATCTTGACGTGCTCGGAACCGAAGGCCGTCCCGCACGTGGCTACAGCGTTCGTCACGCCGGCAACGTGGGCCGCCATGACGTCCGTGTACCCCTCGACGATGACGACCTTGTGGTCCGTCGCAATCGTCTTCTTCGCCAGATCCAGGCCGTACAGGAGCTGAGACTTCTTGTAGATCGGCGTCTCGGGCGTATTCAGGTACTTGGGGGACTCCTTGTCGGAGTCGTCCAGGCGACGAGCGCCAAAGCCGACCGTCGCGCCCGTAATGTCGCGGATCGGCCACACGAGACGCCCGCGGAAACGGTCGTACACGCCTCGATTTCCCTGCGATCCCAGGCCAGAAATCTGAATCTCCTGGTCCGTAAAGCCCTTCGAGCGCAGGTGGCGCGTCAGGGAATCCCACGAGGCCGGGGCGTAGCCCACCCCAAAATGCGCACACATCGCTTGGGAGAAACCGCGCTCGGCGAGGAAGGTACGCCCCCTGTGCGCCTCGGGGCTGCCCAGCTGTTTGATGTAGAACTCCTCGGCCACGCGGTGTGCGTCCAGGAGGCGCTGGCGCTTGCCTGGCTCCTCAGTGCGCACGCGCGCGCCGCCCTCCTCGTAGTGCAGGGTGATCCCGGCCTTGGCGGCCAGCATCTCCACGGCCTCGGTGAACGGAAGGTGATCGATCTTTTGGACGAAGGAGATGACATCGCCGCTCTCACCGCAGCCGAAGCAGTGGAACATGCCCAGGTGGGGGCGGACGTTAAACGAGGGGGTGCGTTCGTCGTGGAAGGGACACAGGCCCTTGAGGGAGCCTATGCCCGCGGGCCGAAGCGCTACGTGTTCGCCGATGATCTCGTCGATCTTCACTGCGTTACGCACCGCTTCGATGTCGTCCTTACGAATCAGACCCGCCATGTCCCTCAGTCTACCGATGCCAGCCCGCGTTCGCGGACCGATCTTCCCTAGAGCTGAGAGGAGAGCATGCCGCACCAGCGGGCATGCCAGGTGGAGGCCGACACGTCGGTGAGAGCAGCTACCTGGTCGATGACTGCGCGCAGGCGCACGCCGTCGTCGGAGGCGGCCCGCCACTGCGCGGCGAACACCGGTTCGAGGGCGTCGGCCCCGGCCTCGTACAGGGCATCGACGAGGTCGGCCAGGAGCGTGCGCTGCTGGTAGTAGACCGGCTCGGTCTCGCGCGGGCTCATCACGTAGTGGACCGCCATGCCCTTGAGGATCTGGATCTCGGCGCGCACCTCGCGCGGAACGACCAGGTCCGCGCGGTATCGGCCCAGCGGCTCATCCCCGAAGGTCTCGCGCGTGGCCGCCACCGTTGCCGAACAGAAACGGCCGATCAGCTCACTCGTCGCGTCCTTGAGGTGCGCGAGCGAGGCGTAGGAGCCGTCGAAGGAACGCAACCACACGGGCATCGACACGATGCGCTCCAAGGCTTCCTCCAGGTCCGAGCGAGCCACCGACGCCCCGTACCAGTCCAGGGTCGAGGCCACGACCGCGGAGCAGTGCGCGTCATTGAAGAGGTCGGCGGGGTCCAGCTTGCGGGTCGCGACCGCGTCTTCCACGTCGTGCACCGAGTAGGCGATGTCGTCGGACAGGTCCATGATCTGGGCTTCCAGGCAGCGCCTGCCTGCCGGGGCCCCCTGACGCATCCACGCGAACACGGGCGCGTCGTCGGGATACACGGAGTACTTGCGTTGCGACTTAGCCAGGTCCGGGCCGCCTGCCTTGACCCACGGGTACTTGCAGATCGCGTCCAGGGTCGCGCGCGTGAGGTTCAGGCCCGCGGGCACCGAACCCGCGCCGATCACCTTCGGCTCAAGGCGGGTGACGACGCGCAGGGTCTGCGCGTTGCCCTCGAAGCCACCGATAGAGGCGGCCGCGGCGTCCAGGGCGCGCTCACCGTTGTGCCCGAAAGGTGGATGGCCGAGGTCATGGGACAGACACGCAGCATCCACGACGTCCGGGTCTGCTCCCAGTTCCTTGCCGAGCTCGCGGCCCACCTGTGCGACCTCGAGGGAGTGGGTGAGGCGAGTGCGCACGAAATCGTCCGAGATCGGGCCCAGCACCTGCGTCTTCTCGCCGAGACGACGCAGTGCGGACGAATGAAGGATGCGCGCACGGTCGCGCTCAAACTCGGTGCGCTCGGAGGACTTGTGGTCCTCGTGCACCCAGCGATCGGAATCGGCGGACGCGTAGGAAGGGCGCACATCGCCGTCAACACCGGGGATTGCCAGAGATAACTCGTTCACGGTGACATGGTACGCGGACCTCGCCGGGCGGGAGGCGGCCACGGCCTCGCGCCCCGACACACGAGGATGCTCACACCGCCCGCGTTTGGCGGCTGGCCAGCGCGCAGGCGAGGCGTTTTCATGAGAATCTCCTCATGAAGGCACAATGGGACTCTCACGGTCCGCTGTCACTCTGGTAGCGATGAAAGGAGCAGACGTGTCAGAACGCATGCGATTGATCTGCGCGATCAGCCTGATCGCCGCCATCGGTATGGGCGCTTTTGTCAGCCTGCGGGCCCTTGCCGCGGGCGGGGAGCGGTCGATGAGCGAATCCGGGCTCACCATCCCCGCCCAGTCCACGCAATCGAGTCCACAATCCGAACCCGTGACACCCGCCACCACCGAGCCCTCAAGCGCGCCCGAGAACTCACCTGAGCCTGCTCCCGAACCCACGCAGGACGCCGCCCCTCCGGCACCGGTCCCCTCGTCCCCGCACTACGTCGCCCCCTCCGGCCCTCAGCGCGCCGTACCTGACGATGACGACGATGACGACGACGACAAGGATGACGATGACAACGACAAGGATGACGCCGATGACTGAGTGAGGCGGGGGCCGGCTCTTACACGAGCCGGTACCCCATGCCGCGCACGGTCTCGAAGTGGTCCTTGCCGATTTTCTGGCGCAGATACGACAGGTACACGTCGACCACGTTGGAGGCACCGTCGAAATCGATTCCCCACACGGCCGAGAGCAGCTGCTCGCGGCTGAGTACCTGACCCGCATTGCGCATGAAGGTTTCCAGCAGCGTGAACTCGCGCGCCGACAGGTCCACCCATTCCTGCCCCACGCGCGCTCGACGCGTCTTCAGGTCGAGGATGAGCTCTCCGCGCTCGAGCGCCATCGAGCCCGCGGTGACCGTTTCTTCCCGCAGGCGCAGGCGTACGCGAGCCAGGAGTTCTTCGAAGGAGAAGGGCTTGGGCACGTAGTCGTCTGCCCCTCCCTCGAGGCCCGCAACCCGATCTGCGACCGAGCTTCGCGCCGTCAGCATGATCACGGGCATCGCCACGCCCTGGCCTCGGATCTGTTCGAGTACCTCGAAGCCATCGATGTCGGGCAGGCCCACATCGAGGAGCATGAGGGCACCGCGTCCTTGCAGGGCGGCCTCGACAGCCTCCGATCCCGTGGAGTAGATCTCCGGGACGAATCCAGCCGAGCGCAGTCCTTTGGCGACGAACGCGGCGATTCGCTGTTCGTCCTCAACGATCAAAATGGTTGTCATGGTGTTTCTCCTGACGCGCCGCAGGGGCGCAGCGGGATGACGAGGGTGAAGGTGGACCCCTCCCCCGGTGTTGATTCGATGTCCAGGTGCCCGCCGTGCGCGCGGGCGATCGACTCGACGATACTCAGGCCCAGTCCAGAGCCGGCAACGTGTTCGGTTCCGGAGCTGCCACGTACGAAACGCCCCCGGATACGCTCGATGTCGCCCGGCGCGATCCCCACGCCCCTGTCACGCACCCACAGGCGCACCCACTGGCTATCCGACGCCGATCCGATCCCCACGTCCGTGCCCGCCGCAGAGTACTGGACCGCGTTTTGGGCCAGCTGCAGCCACGCCTGGGTGATGCGCACGGGGTCAAGGCAGCACGTGAGAGGGGCCGAGGCCTCAAGGTTCCACCGGCGCTGGCCCAGGGCACGGGCCTTGTCGAGCACGGCCTCGGTCAGGGCCTCGACATCGACGGAGGACGGCGTGACCGTGTCCGAGGCGCGGGCCAGTTCCAGGAGGTCGCCGACGAGGGTGCCCATCCGGTCGATCTCATCGATGACGAGTAACCGCGTTTCGACGACGTCGTCGCGGTCGGAGGGGTCAAGGAGTTCCATGTGGCCGCGCACGACCGTGATCGGCGTGCGCAGCTCGTGACTGACGTCGTCGAGGAGCTCTCGCCTGGCCATGACCGCCGTCTCCACGCGGTCGAGCATCCTGTTGACAGCCCCCGCCAGGCCCGATAGGTCATCGTTGCCGCGCACGGGAACGCGCGTCGTCAGGTCGGCCTCGCCAATGGAGTCGGTGGCCCGCCGCAGCTCGCCGATGGGGCGCAGCAGGCGCGTCACCGCGAACCACGCGAAGGGAACGACGAGGGCGAGGGTACCAACCGCCGCGAGGACATACAGGACCATCGCGGAGCTGCTCGATTCGCTGTATTCCCGTATGTCGATAGCGTGGACGAGCGCCGCGCTGCTGGAGGTTCCCGCGATTGGAACGACGATGAGGCGATACGTCGTCCTTGTGGTCGTATAAGTCTGAATGATCGTGGTCGTCCCCGTGGTCAGGGGTGCCACGTGAGCCATGAGCTCGGCGTCATCCTCGAGGTGGAGACGCGGCTCTTGGGTCGGCAACCAGTAGAGCACGCCATCGACAAATCCGACTTCGCCCGCGTGAGCACCCGAAAAAGTGCGCGCCAGGTGGAGGCGCACGATCTCTGAAGGATCGGTGAGAGCCCCACCCGTTTCCGGGTTGGTTCCGTCCTCGATCAGGTGTTGAAGCGCGACCTTGGATTGACGCAGGCTGTCGACCGCGCGGGCGTCAAGGGCGCGCTGCTGCAAGATGAACACGAGGACGCCGGACACGGTCAGCGCAGCACCCGCGACCAGGATCACCGCTGCGATGATCCTGGTGCGAATACTGATGGCGACCCCCGTCCGAACGGGCTTGCTGCTCATGGCCTCATTGTGAGGCTTGTCCACACAACGCGCACACCGACGTCCATCACGGTCATCGCCCGAGTCCCACGTGGGTCCAGCCGGCGGCGTTCCAGGCCTCGCGGTCCAAGGCGTTGCGTCCGTCGACAATCGTGCGCGTGCGCACCAGGGGTCCGATGTCCGCCGGATCCATGTCCACGAACTGGCTCCACTCGGTGGCCAGGAAGACCAGGTCCGCATCGGTGAGCGCCGCGTGCAGGTCCTCGACCATCGTCAGGTGGGGCTTATCGATGGCCGCGTTGGTCAGGGCGATGGGGTCGGTGACGCGCACGTTCGCTCCGCGCTCGTGCAGGCGTGAGGCCACGTCCAGGGCGGGCGAGTCGCGCACGTCGTCCGTGTCGGGCTTGAAGGATGCGCCCAGGACGGTGATGGTCTTGCCCGTGACGCTGCCTCCCAGGGCGGCCTCGGCAGCGGCGACCGCACGGGTTCGTCCCCGCGTGTTGATCGCGTCGACTTCCCGCAGGAAAGCCACCGATTCGCCCTTGTTGAGTTCTTCGGCGCGCGCCACGAAGGCGCGGATGTCCTTGGGCAGGCAGCCACCCCCAAAGCCGATGCCTGCTCCCAGGGCGCGCCGACCGATGCGTTCATCGTGTCCGAGGGCCTGAGCCAGCATGGTCACGTCGGCTCCCGTCGCGTCGCAGATCTCGGCCATCGCATTGATGAAGCTGATCTTCGTGGCGAGGAAGGAGTTGGCAGCGACCTTAACGAGCTCCGCCGTGGAGAAGCTGTCGACGATGACGGGGGTGCCAGCGTCGAGGATCGGGCGGTAGGCCTCGTCGAGGGCGTCGCGGCCACGGAAGGCGCTATCGGCGTCGGCCGAGAGGCCGTACACGAGGCGTGAGGGGCGCAGGGTGTCCTCAACCGCGTAGCCTTCGCGCAGGAATTCGGGGTTCCAGGCGAGGGCGGCACCCGTGCCAGCGAGCCTTTCTTCGACCGTGTGCGCGGTGCCCACGGGGACGGTCGACTTGCCGACGACGACCGTTCGCTCGGTGGGATCGAGCAGCTCGAGGATCATATCGACCGCCCCCATCAGGTGGCTGAGGTCGGCGGCTCCACCGTCGTCGGACTGCGGAGTACCGACTGTGATGAAGTGGATGCCTGCACCGGCCAGGTCGCGCGGGGTGGGCTCGGCGGTGAAACGCAGGCGACCCGCCGCGGTCTCCTGGGCGAGCATCTCCTCCAGGCCGGGCTCGTGGAAGGGAGCCTTGCCCGCGCACAGGGCTCGCACTTTCTGACGGTCCACGTCGATGCCGACGACATCGTGACCGAGCGAGGCCATGCATGCTGCGTGGACGGCGCCGAGGTATCCGCATCCGATAACTGTCATTTTCATAGGAGTGCTCTTTTCTGTCTTGGTGGGTGTACTAGGGGGTCAGCGTGGAAGAAGAGAGTGCGTGGTGTGTCCAGTGCTGAAGCCAGGAGCGAGCTCCCGGGCGGAAGGAATGGACGAAGATGAGGCGCAGCCGCGCGGAGCGGAGGTAGGCGTCGATACGGGCGCTCGTGGTTGGCATGGACGAGGCGACGTCGTCGAGGAGCCCGATGATGGTGTCGAGGGTGTGTGCGCTGAGGAATCCGCGCAGATGGTGAAGTTCCGCGTGGGCTCGCAGGTTCATGAGATCGAGGGCCGGGTCGGCCATGCGGACTCCGTCCAGGTCAATGACGCCCAGGGTGTGGCCGTCCCACAGGAGCTGTCCGTCGTGCAGGTCGGCGTGGGAGAGGACGCGCGAGGCGTCGGTGTCGTCTGCGAGGCGGGCGGACACGTCCAAGACGGCCTGGGTGAGCAGCGGGTTGTCCGGTACCGTCTCAAAGGCACTCGCCTGGCCGGCCCAGCGGGCCAGAATGCGGGCCTCGTGGGCGCCGGTGTGCGCTTCGAGTACGTAATCACGCATGGCCTGCCAGGCCTGCGTCAGGGCTTTCCATCCGGGCAGCCCCTCGTCGCCGAGGTCGCCGAGGGATCGTCCTGGCAGTCGGGTGTAGGTCACGGAGGTCGAGGTCCATTGCGTCACGTCGGCGACTGCGAGTCCCCACGAGCGGTAGGCTCGTCCGGCGACCATCGTCTTGCGTGCGATTCGTTCTCCGCCCTTGCGCACGTGCTTGGTGACGAATCGATCCGCGATAACGACGGCGCGTCGGGCGTGGCGGTGGACCACGAGTTCGCCCTGCCCCACGGGGATCTGGCCAAGGACCGGGTCGCAGGCGTACAGGGACATGGCCACGCCCGAGGGGGTTACCAGTCCCGCCCTGATGTGCCCGCGTCGGTCGACGAGCTCGACGGCGATGCCTCCGTCTGCGGGCCATGCTCGTTTGAGCCCGTCGATCGCGAGAACGTCGGTGATCAAAGACATGAGCTGTCCTCCTCGATGAGTGTGAGGGTGTGGGTGATGCGCTGAGCCCAGTCGGGGCGCGCTTCACGCAGCGGGTCTGCGAGCCGTAGGGCGAGCGCGTGGATGCGTGCGGCGAGCAGTTCCCGTTCGTCGGGCAGAGTCCCTCCCGCCTGCTCGTATCCGTGCAGGAAGTGCGCGGCCTGTTCCACTTGCGCGCTGGCCATATAGGACGCGACGTCGAGCGCCGCGGATCCCATGCGTGCCCGATCGAAGTCGGTGAGAAGGACGGAGCCGTTGGAGCCCACGAGCACCTGGTCCGGTGAGGCATCGGCGTGAATCGGGACGAGGGGCGCATCGACCGGCTCGGGCGCGCAGTCCGCGAGCGCCTCGATCCGCTTACCGAGGTCGCCGTCCAGTTGGCCGATGATCCGGGCGTGCAGGGGGAGGGTGCGTCGGGTTGAGGGAGCGGAGGCGCTCAGGGCAGTAGCGAGGTCACGCGGGGGTTTCGCGCAGTGCAGGCGTGCGAAGAGCGCTCCTGCTTCCTCATGCCATGCCCTCGCCTGGTCGGCTGTTGCTTCGGGTGAGGACAGGTCGAAGCCGCCTGCGTCGGCCAGGACGCTGACGTGCGGGTCTGCTCCGTCATCGAGGCGCTCGGGCACGGGGACGAGCGAGCTGAGTAACGCATGGAGTTCGTGTGCGCGCGTGTCGGCGGCCGCGTGGATGCGCACGACCGCTCCCCCGCTGCGCGCCACGAGGCGGCGCAGGGGGTTGTGTCGCAAGACCTGCCACCTCGCGGGGTCGACGATGCCCGAGGCGTGGGCGCGCCCGATGTGCGCCATGAGGTCCGGGTCGGAGGCGATGGAACCCCACTGGAGCCACAGGCCGTCATCGAGGGTACGGCTGGCGGTGGCAAGCCCCATGCGCTGGGCCTTGGCTGCGCTCTTGTGTCCCTTGGCGATTGCTTCTGGCCACAGGAGGCGCGCCCAGCCGGCGGCAGTTCCGTCCGCGGATGCGAAGGCGGCGATGATGGAGACTCCGGGCTTGATGCGCACTCGGGTGGCGACGGCCTCGTCTCCAACAAACTCGGAGAGTTGAGCGCTGTCCGTGAGGAAGGACAGGGCACGGGTCGACGTTGTCATGGCCTCTTCCTTTCGGTGGAGTTTGCGGTGGCGCTGGAGGCCCACTCGCGGAACGCATCGGAGGTGGCGAGGAGCTGATCGGGGGTGCCGTCGAGGAGTACTCGTCCGTCTTCGATCCACACGACGCGGCTGGAGCGCAGTGCGACGGGCGGGTCGTGGGTGATGGCCAGGGCGGTTCGACCGGCGACGAGGCCGTCGATGGCGTCCAGGACCAGGCCGGTGGACTCGGGGTCGAGTCCGGTCGTGGCCTCGTCGAGGATGATGATCGGGGTGTCGCGTAGCAGGGCGCGAGCGATCGCGATGCGTTGGCGCTGGCCACCGGAGAGGGTGCCGCCGCGCTCGCCGACCTCGGCGTCGTATCCGCCGGGCATCTCCATGATGAAGTCGTGGGCGTTGGCGGCCTTAGCGGCGGCAATGATCTCGTCGTCGGAGGCTCCTTCGCGGCCCAGGCGAATGTTCTCGCGGATCGAGGTCGCAAACAGGACGGCATCCTGGTGGAGCAGGGTGACGTTGGATCGAACTGCCTCCACGGTCAGCTCGGTCAGCGGGTACCCGCCCATGAGGACGCGGCCGCTGACCGGGTCCTGGGCGCGCACGGCCAGCGAGACGAGCGTCGATTTTCCCGACCCGGAGGGCCCGATGATCGCCACACGCTCGCCTTCACCCACGGTCAGGGACAGGGAGTGGAGGATCTCCACGCCGTCGTACTGGGTGACGACGCGGTCGAATACCAGGTCTGCACCAATCTCCGAGGGGCTGAGGGCACCCGGGGTGCTCACGATGTCCTGGCGGACCTCCATGAGGTCGGCGACGCGTTCACCCGAGGCCCCGGCTCGCGAGATGCGGCCCGTGTACTTGGCCATGTCGCGCAGCGGCTTCATGGCTGTGCGCAGGTAGGAGGTGAACAGGACGAGGTCACCCACGCCCATCGCTCCGCCCAGCACGCGCAGGCCTCCGCCCACCAAAACGACCGCCGTCGCGATGCCCACGAGCAGATCGGTGGAACGTTCCAGGCGAGCAGCCAGGCGCAGGGATTTGACTCCCTGGCGCACGGCCTTGCTGTTGGTGCCTCCGAAGCGGTCCGCGATGTAGTCCTCGAGACCGTAGGCCTGGACGACGGGCATCGAGGCCAGCGACTCCTGGGCGGTGTTCGCCAGCTGCCCCTCCCCCTTACGGGTGCGACGCGCGGCGGCGGTGATGCGCTGGGAGGAGCCTCGCGACACGAAGAGGAACAGCGCGACGGCCACGACCACGACAACGGCGAGAAGCGGGTCGAGGACGATCATGACGACGAGCATCACCAGCAGAGTCGCGGTGTTCGCGAGCAGCGGCAGGCCTGCCGTAATGGCGACCTCCTGGAGGCGGTTGACGTCGCCGACGATGCGCTGGACCGTGTCGGCGCTGCGGTTGCGCGCGTGGAACTGCTGAGACAGGCCCTGCACGTGGCGGAACACGCGGGATCGCAACGACTGCGCAACCCGGGATCCGACCAGGGCGAAGCACACGGTTGCCGCATAGTTGGACGCCGCACGCAGGCCGACGATGACGACCAGGAGCGCCGCGCAGGCGAGAATCATGGGGGCGGCCGACCAGGGGCCGTCGCCGCGATGCAACGCCACCTCGACGACCGAGTCGACGACGATCTTCATCGGCCAGGGCTCCATAACCCGGAACACGACGTCGAGCAGCAGGGCCGTCATTCCACCGGCGATCAGGCCGCGGTGCGGGCGCACGTCGGGTCCCACCAACCGCAGGGTGCGCGCCAACGCCCCCAGGTTGTTCTTTTTGTTAGCCCGACTCATCTCAGGCCTCCACCAGGTCCAAGGCACGCCCCACGACTCCCGACCACGAGTGGCGCTCGACGGCCGCCTGCCGAGCACGCACGCCCAGGTCGGCGCGCAACTGCGGGTCGTCGGCCAGCGCGTCGATCGCGCGGGCCAGGGCCCCGGCGTCGGAGGGCGGCACCAGGACGCCGCATCCGAGCAGGGCCACGGGAATCTGGCCGAGCGCACTGGCGACGACGGGCAGTCCCGCCGCCATGTACTCGTAGACCTTCAGCGGTGAGAAGTAGTGATCGGCCGCGTCCTGGGGCTCCGGGTACGGGGCGACCGCGATCGCCGATCCCTCGAGGTGCGAGGGGACTTCGTGCGGGGCCACGCAGCCCCGAAAGTCAACCTCCACGCCCGCGGCCCGCGCCGCCGCCTCCAGCGACTCACGCTGCGGCCCATCGCCGATGATCCGCAGGGACCACGGCTGGGAGGCCAGGCGACGCGCCTCGATGAGGTTCTCCACCCCGTGCCAGGGCTTGAGCGTGCCCACGAAGGTCACGACCACGCGGCCGTCTTCCTCCGTCACGGGGGTGATGCGCGTCGTGTCGACGCCGTTGGGCACGGTGTGGGCACGATCCGTTCCCGTCATCTCCTCCACCCAGGCACGCACCGGGTCCGACACGCAGATGATCGAGCGAGCCCCGGTCGCCTGCTCGTTGAGCGCAGCGCGCGCCCCGGCCTCGTCGTCGAGACGCCGATGCCGACGCTGCTCCTCGATGAGGGGGGCGTTAACCTCGAGGATGCCGGGCACGTCGCATTCGCGGGCGAGCCGGGCAAGCGCTGTTGAGAACAGCGAGTAGCGCTCCCACACGAGGTCCGGAGCCTTCTCTCCCAGCGCTTGCGCGATGGCCTGCGAGGCTTCGGCCTGGGCGCGTTCGCGGTCGCCCTCATCGCCTGCGTGAAGCGGGTAGGCGACGGTGGGAACGTGAGCGAGGTCGGCGGGAACACGGTCCCCGAGGCGCACGGCGTGGATCTCGACGTCGTGCCCGCGTCGGATCAGCTCGCGCACGACGTCCTGGATGTGGACGGATGCTCCCTTGGTTCCGAACACCGGGATTCCGGGGTCGGCGCACACGTATGCGATGCGCATCAGAGGGTCTCCTTCTCACTCTCGAGGCGGGCAAGGGCGGCTCCCTGGCGGCGCGAGTCGTAGAACTGTTCGATGAGGACTCGGGCTCCGCGCGCCAGGTCGACGACGGGGGTTGCGCCGGAGGCGACGTCCGCGAGAGCCTGCGCGATCGCGGGCGGAGATGCCGGCGGGATGAGGACGCCGGATCGGTCGTTGATGATGACTTCCGGGATGGCGGTGACTGCGGTCGCGACGACGGGGGTGCCCACGGCCATGGATTCGAGGATCACGGTGGGCAAGCCGTCGATGTTGCCGTCCGCGCCGGGCACGCAGGGCGCCACGAACACGTCGGCAGTTTCGAGGGCTTCACGCACCTCGTTTTGGGTGCGGGCGCCGAGAAGTCGGCACGTGTCGGCCAGTCCGAGGTCGTCGATGCGCCGGGCGAGGTCCTCCTTCAGGTCCCCTTCCCCGATGATTGACGTGTCGACCGTGATGCCGCGGTCGCGCAGGATCGCGAGCGCGTCGATCAGGTCAGCGAAGCCCTTCTTTTCGACGAGGCGCCCCACGGCGACGGCGCGCACCGTGTCGGATGCGGGCGCGGGATCGCGGTAGGAGAAGCGCGAGAGTTCCAGGGCGTTGCGTTGTAAGACAAGCCTGGCTCCCGTGCCTTCCAGGAGTTCCTCCAGGTAGTCCATGTTGTATTGGGAGATGGCGATGACCTGGGTCGCTCCGGCGCAGATTCTCCGCAGCAGGTTGACGTCGACGGACTCGTGGTAGATGTCCTTGGCGTGGGTGGTGATCGTGTAGGGGATGCCCGTGAGGGACGAGGCGATCCAGGCGGTGCGTCCGGCCAGGGAGGCGAAGTGGGCGTGCAGGTGGGTGATGCCGTCCGCTCGGGCGGCCAGTGCCAGGGCGATACCCTGGGCGACATCATCGGCGCACAGGTCGGCGATGTCGGGCGCGAGGCGGGCGAATCGTGCGCGCATCTCCTCGTCTTGGAGTCCAGCGGTGAGGGTCTGCCACATGTCGGAGGCCTTGCGGGGGCGCGGCATCCAGCGCACGGGCGCTTCGACGCGCGCGATCTCGGGGTGGAAGCGAGTGTCGGTCGTGGGGCGCAGTGCGTAGATGCACATGTCTTGACCGAGGTCTTGGCGGGCGAGGATCTCGGTGACCACAAAGGTCTCGGAGAAGCGCGGGTACACCTTGAGGACGTAGCCGATGCGGGTCATTGGGGGTCTCCCTCGTGAGTGTGGGTGGTCAGGGTGGTGGCGGCACTAGCGGCGGCTGCGAGTCCTCCGCGGGCGATGTGGGACCGGTCGGTCCGTGCTGTGACGGCTGAGCGAAGCCAGTGGGATAGGGCCTGGGGTGTGGCTTCGTCCTGGCTGAGGGTGTCGACGAGGCCAGCGGCGGCCAGAGCGCGGGCTCGGATCGTCTGTTCGAGGCGGGGCGTGGAGCGCGGGACGATGAGGGCGGGGGTGGTGGTGCCCAGGATTTCGCACACCGTGTTGTAGCCGCCCATGGAGATGACCGCTGCGGCCTCACGGATGCGGTGGACCAAGCCCGGGCAGGTGCGTTCGACGGTGGTCGTGGGACCGGCTGCAGCGCGGGCTTTCCGGAGGGTTTCCTCGTCGAGCTGGGGGCCTGCGACGATGAGGTGGTCGTGTCCGATCGGCAGTTGGGTGCGGGCAGCTGCTTCGATGATGCGTCCCCCGTCGGAGCCGCCTCCGACCGTGGTCAGCACGAAGGGTCGGGGAATCGGACCGGGATGGGGGTCCACGTCGGTGCGCCCATCGGCTAGGTAGCCGGTGAAGATCGCGCGAGAGGCGAGTTCCTCGGGCACTTCCCCCGTGGCTGTGGCGTCGTGAATGCTCGGGTCTCCATAGATCCAGACCTGATCGAACAGCCCCTCCAGGCCCCTGGCGCCTCCCAGGTCCTCCCATTCACGGGCGGCAACTGCAGGCTCGTCCAGGATGTCGCGCAGCCCCAGGACGACGCGCGTGCGCGGGTGGTGGGATCGTAGAGCGCGCAGCGGGTCCTCGAGTTCGCGTCCCACCCCCAGCGGATGGCGGTCGACGATGGCGAGGTCGGGGGCAAAGGCGACGAGAGCGGACTCGAGAATTGCCGAGCGCAGGGCAAGCGTGTCGGACAGCGCCCCGGGCAGGCGTCGGGGAACGTAGGAGCCATTCGCCTTGGCTATGCCGGGAATGGCCAGCCAATCGAACCCTTCCGGGAGGGTGAAGAGCGGGGAGAGTGCCAGTCCGGAGACGATGAGTCCGCGTACGTTTCCTTCTCCCACACGCGCTGCTATGTGGTGCGCGAGGGCGAGGTTTCGCTTGACGTGCCCCAGGCCCTGGGAATCGTGGCTGTACAGGAGCACGGACAGTGGCGGTGTCACGGCGTCGTCCCTTCCTACTTGTCTGTGTCGTTGACCGGATAACACCAGGATGTCCAGTCATGACAAGAAGGGAATGAGAGGATGATGAGAACCCTCTAATACGTGTTGAACAGCTGCGACACCTCGATGACGCTACCCGGGCAACTGCGGTTTGACGGCGAAGGAATCACGCAACGTCGTTACTGCACAAGCAGGCAATTGACGAACAGATTACTGTGAGATACCCCTGCGAACCTGTCACCATTTGTTCAAACATGATAATTGTCAAGTGTCGCATTCAGCGTCGAATCCCCATCCACGGAAGGAGGCCCCCGTGTCCAACACGGCACAGGAAATCCTCGATGCGGTCGGTGGCCCCGGCAACATCACCCACTTCACCCACTGCGCGACGCGTCTGCGCTTCGAGCTCAACGACGCGTCCGTCGTTGACAAGGACCGAGTCGAGGCCATTGATGGTGTCCTCGGGGCCGTCCCGCAGTCGGGCGACCGCTACCAGATCGTTATCGGCGGCGCGGTCCAGTCCGTCTTCAACGAGATCAACAACCTGCCGTCGATGGCGGGAGGCGCTGGTGCCGCCTCGAACGACGATGTCAAGGCCGCCGCCCGCGCGAAGGCCCGCGGAAAGAACGCCTTCGTCGATGCCTTCTTCGAGTACCTGTCGGACTCGTTCCGCCCGCTGCTGCCCGTCCTGCTCGGTGCCTCCCTGATCCTGGCGTTCCTGGCGGTCCTCGACTCCATCGGCTTCGTCGACACGCGCGCGCAGACCATCCCCGCGTGGCTGGGCTACGTCAACTCCATGTGGCGCGCGGTGTTCTACTTCCTGCCCGCGATGGTCGCGTACAACGCGTCCAAGAAACTGGACATCGACCCCTGGGTCGGCACGGCCGTCATCCTGTCGCTGCTCACCCCGGACTTCCTCGGACTGAAGAGCACCGCGTCCTTTGCTGAGACGGTGTGCTCCGAGAACGCCCTGGGTACGGAACAGTGCGTGACGCACATCGGCAGCATTCCCCTGCAGCTCGCCGACTACGGCGGCCAGGTCTTCGTGCCCCTCCTGATGGTCCCGATCCTGGCCCTGGTCTACAAGGGCCTGAAGAAGATCATCCCCGCCAACGTCCAGATGGTGTTCGTCCCCTTCATTTCCTTCGCGATCATCATGCCGCTGACCGCCTTCCTGATCGGCCCCCTGTCGATCTGGATCGGTAACGGCCTGGGCGGCGGCCTGGCCTGGCTCAACGGCCACGCCCCCATCCTCTTCGCGATCATCATCCCGATCATCTACCCCTTCCTGGTTCCGCTCGGCCTGCACTGGCCGCTCAATGCCCTGCAGCTGGCCAACATCGCCTCGACGGGTTCGGACTTCATCCAGGGCCCCATGGGCGCGTGGAACTTCGCGTGCTTCGGCGCGACCGCCGGTGTCCTCTTCCTGTCGATCCGCGACCGCGACACCGACATGCGTCAGACCGCGTCCGGCGCGCTGGCGGCCGGCCTCTTCGGCGGCATCTCCGAGCCGTCCCTGTACGGCATCCACCTGCGTTTCAAGCGCATCTACCCGCTCATGCTCACCGGCTGTGTCGTCGGCGGCCTGGTTATCGGCATCGGTGGCGGCGCCACCACGAACACCTTCGTGTTCACCTCCCTGCTGACAATCCCCGTCTTCTCCCCGATGGCCGTCTACGGCCTGGGCGTCGCCGCCGCGTTCTTCACCGCGTTCCTGATGGTCATCTTCTTCGACTACCGCACGAAGGAGCAGAAGGCTGAGGCTCGCGCGAAGAAGGAGGCCGCGAAGGCTGGCGTGTCCGCCGCCCCCGCCCCGGCTGCGGCACCGGCCGCCGAGGCCGCCCCGGCTCCCGCGTTCAGCGACGAGGCGAAGGCCGACCTGACGCTGTCTGCTCCCATGGAGGGCACGCTGGTCGCGCTCTCTGACGTTGCCGACGAGGCCTTCTCCGCCGGCGCGCTCGGCCCGGGCATCGCAGTGTCTCCCGCCGCTGGCGCGGTCGTCGTCGCCCCGTGCGACGGCAAGGTCTCCGTGGCCTTCCCGACCGGACACGCCTACGGCATCAAGTCCGCGTCCGGCGTACAGGTGCTCATCCACATCGGCATGGACACCGTAAAGCTGGAGGGCAAGGGCTTCACGCCCCACGTCGCCAAGGGTGACGTCGTGCGCCGCGGCGACGTCCTGGCTGAGGTCGATTGGGACGTCATCCGCGAGGCCGGCTACGACACCATCACCCCGATGGTCGTGACGAACAAGAAGAAGTTCGGCGCGATCACGCCGGCCGCCCCCGGCCCGGTCGCTATCGGCCAGACCGTTGTGACGGTGGCTCCCAAGGAGGCGTGAGCATCCCGGTGTTTCGCTGACGCTGTGGGGGCGGGCCGGCCCGCCCCCACACGTGTATCCGCCTGGTGTTCAACCGACGCTAAGAACGCTTACGGGTATAGAACATGCCATCTCGCTGCGGGTCCCGGGTGGCTTGTCTCGCTGCGGGTCCCGGGTGGCTTGTCTCACTTCTTCGCTTGTTGGTGCCTGGGCGGCCCACCCGGCCGTGGCCACGCCGCACGGTTCCCCAACAATGTCGCACGTAATTTCCCTGTCAACCTTTCACGCATTGAAATAGGGGCATTGCAATTCCAACGTTTGTGCGCCATGTCGAAAACTGACCCGGGGAAATTACGTGCGACTTTTGGGTGGAGCCTCCCCGGGTGTATCCCGGAGGTCCGCTCCCCGGCCAGAGGCCTCGCGAGAAACTCTAGGCCTCGGAGCCCTCAACGACGTCGAGGACCGCGCGCACCTGCTCGATGGTGAACTGTCCGGGGGCGCTGCCCGCAGCGCCGGGCAGCGTCGCGAAGGTTGCCGCGGAGCCCAGGGACGAGCCGACCAGGCGCGTAGGAGCACCGCTGGGGCCCATGGCGATGCCGATGACGGGGCGGTCGTAGGCCTCGCGCGCCCAGGCCTGCGCCGCCAGCACGCGGGCCGCATCCGTGGCACTGTGGGCCATGCAGGCGAACTTGAGGACGTCGGCACCCGCATAGTTCATGTCGGCCAGCACCTCGGCGAGTTGATCGTCACCGGGGGTGGCCTCGAAGTCGTGGAAGGAGGCGACGACGACAGCACCGGCCGCGTGTGCCCGCTCGATCAGGGCGCTGGCTCCGTCGCGCGAGATCTCCACGTCGACGCCGCCCACCAGGGGTGCCAGCGCGGCCACGAGGGCGCAGTACTCCTCGTCGTCCAGGTAGGCTTCGCCTCCCTCGACGGAGGTGCGGATGGTCGCCAGAACCGGCAGCGGCGAGGAATCCGCGATGTAGCGGGCCATGCGCACCAGGTCGTCGGCGACCTCGTCGGCGGCCATGAAGTGGGATCCCACCAGGGATGCCAGGTAGGTGTCGGCTCGCCATTCGACGATGTCGGCGCGGCACGAGGCCAGGGCACCAACCTGCTCGTTCAAAGAGCGCGCGTCCCCGGAGAGGGGGACGATCACCTGGGTGCGCGCGCCGAGGGTCGCTTTCTTGGCGGCTCGCCCGATGGTGACGAGGCTAGGAGCAGGATCGGGGTCGGGCGTCGATGGGTACGACATGGTTCCTTCGCTTTAGTAGCCGATTTCAGCCAGGTGCAGGCGTGAGCGCTCCGCATCTGTCAGGTAGGGGTGGTCCAGCCAGCCGTCGGGCAGGTGGGGCGTCTTTTCGCCGCCGGCGCGCCCGCGAGGTCCGCGTGCGGCGGGCGGGAACTCCTGGTCGAGGTCGAGGTCCGCGAGGCGCTCGTGGAGCTCTTGCAGGGTGGAGACCATGGACAGGGCGTGGCGTTGGGGGCCACCGACGGCGAATCCGCGCAGGTACCAGCCTATGTGCTTGCGCATCTCGCGCAGCGCGCGCCCCTCGTCGCCCTGGTCGACGACGCACCAGGCGGCGTGACGCTCGATGACGGAGACAACCTCGGCGAGGCTGGGGCCGGGCGGGATGGACCCGCCGTGGTAGGCGGCGACGATGTCGCGGAAGATCCAGGGGCGTCCCTGGGCGCCGCGCCCCACGCTGATGCCGTCACAGCCGGTGCGCTCCAGCATGGCCAGGGCGTCGGCAGCCTCGAAGACGTCGCCGTTGCCGAAGACGGGGATGTCGAGCAGGTCCTTCAGGCGTGCGATTTCGTCCCAGTGGGCGTGTCCCGCGTAGTGCTGGTTCTGGGTGCGCGCGTGCAGGGTGAGGGCGGCGGCGCCGAGCTTTTGCGCACTCAGGGCGGCGTCCGTCGCGGTCTCGTGCTCGGAGTCGATGCCGATGCGGATCTTGACGGTCACGGGGATCTCGCGCCCCGCGCGCTCCCCGGCCTCGTCGCAGGCGCGCACGACCGCACCCACGAGGTCGGAGAAGAGGTCGCGCTTCCAGGGCAGGGCCGCTCCCCCGCCCTTCTTCGTCACCTTGGGGACGGGGCACCCGAAGTTCAGGTCGATGTGGTCGGTCAGGTCGCGTTCGACGAGCATCGTCGCGGCCTTCGCCATGACGGCGGGGTTGACGCCGTAGAGCTGCAGGGAGCGCACGCGCTCGGCGGGGTCGGGGCGCACCATTTCCAGGGTGCGCTCATTCTCCTCGACGAGGGCGCGGCTGGTCACCATCTCGGTGACGTACAGGCCGGCGGGCGCGTCCACGCGCGGGATGGCGACGTGGCGCGGCTCGTCGGAGCTTTCGCCGGGCGCCTTCGGGGACGAGGCCGTGGCCCCCTCCCCCGACTCGGCCGCCCAGGAGGGGATGCCGACGGGTCGCAGGTGGTCGGGCAGACCCGACTCGCCCATGATGCGGCACAGGCGTCGGAAGGGCACGTCCGTCACCCCGGCCATGGGGGCCAGGACGACGGGTGTCCACA
>ERZ773072.588-NODE-588-length-19696-cov-4.613869_pt1 | contig 19696 bp, 19 predicted proteins | sample MGYA00580617_ERZ773072 | MGnify/ENA primary metagenome ERZ773072 (study PRJEB29015, sample SAMEA2737970) | human oral metagenome | biome: human oral; feature: human-associated habitat; material: dental | place: China | collected 2122 ...
AACGCTTGCACCCTCCGTATTACCGCGGCTGCTGGCACGGAGTTAGCCGGTGCTTATTCATATAGTACCTTCAGCTACCCTCACGAGAGTAGGTTTATCCCTATATAAAAGAAGTTTACAATCCATAGAACCGTCGTCCTTCACGCGGGATGGCTGGATCAGGCTTCCACCCATTGTCCAATATTCCTCACTGCTGCCTCCCGTAGGAGTCTGGGCCGTGTCTCAGTCCCAGTGTGGGGGATCACCCTCTCAGGCCCCCTAAAGATCATCGCCTTGGTAAGCCGTTACCTTACCAACTAGCTAATCTTGCGCGTGCCCATCTCTATCCGCCAAAGCTTTCAATATCCCCAGATGCCCAGAAATATATTATGCGGTATTAATCTCCCTTTCGGAAGGCTATCCCCCAGATAAAGGCAGGTTGCACACGTGTTACGCACCCGTACGCCGCTCTCATTATTCATTAGCAAGCTAATAAATAACTCCCGCTCGGCTTGCATGTGTTAGGCCTCCCGCTAGCGTTCATCCTGAGCCAGGATCAAACTCTCCATTGTAAAGTTTTTTAACCTGGACTCACTCAAAGTTCTCATACTATTCGTATGTACGCTCTAGTTTTTCCTTACTTGGTTGTATCTGTTTTCTATCAATGATCTCTATTCCTTACAAATCCCAAAAACTATATCCCGTTCCAGATTTGCGAGTGCAAAAATAATACTTTTTTATTTACTAGCAAATTTTTTCAAAACTTTTTTAAAACTTTTTTCCTAAAACCCTAAAAATCGCCCTCCAAATACCACCTATGTAGTATATAAAACCTGCCTTATATCAAATATCACTCCTGCTCCCCCCTCAATGGGACCGCAAAAATAAGAACAATCACCCTTATCTAACAAATACTTTCCCACATCCCCATATAAACAACTGATTATAACTATGAAAAATTTTAAAAGAAAAAGAAAAAATATGAAAAAAGAGTACAACTCATCAGTTATACTCTTATATATTGGATAATTTCTGTTTACTATCCCAAAGTCCCTACATTATTTAGATCTTCAAAAGAGCGAACTAATCTTTTCACGAAAGTTTCTTCACCTTTTCTGAGCCACACTCTTGGATCGTAGAATTTTTTATTTGGCTTATCATCTCCTTCTGGGTTTCCGATTTGAGATCTAAGATATTCTATTTTATCAAGCATATAATCTCTGATACCTTCTGTATAGGCAAATTGAAGATCCGTATCAATATTCATTTTAACCACACCATAGCTGATAGCTTCTCTAATCTCCTCCAAAGTAGAACCAGAACCTCCGTGGAATACGAAGTTCACTGGCTTATCTTCGGTATGGAGTTTTTCTTTTACAAACTTCTGAGAGTTATCTAATATTTTAGGGGTGAGTACTACATTTCCCGGCTTATAAACCCCGTGTACATTACCGAAAGCTGCCGCAATGGTAAAGTTAGGAGAAATCGCTTTAAGTCTTTCATAAGTATAGGCTACATCTTCTGGCTGAGTATAGAGCTTAGAATTATCCACATCGGAATTATCCACTCCATCTTCTTCGCCACCAGTAACACCGATTTCTACCTCCAAAGTCATATTCAGCTTAGCCATTCTCTTAAAGTATTCACAAGAAATATCAAGGTTTTCTTGTAGGGATTCTTCGGAGAGGTCGAGCATATGAGAGGAGTAAAGTGTCTTACCAAACTTCTTATAATACTCTTCATTTGCATCAAGGAGACCATCAACCCAAGGGAGAAGTTTCTTCGCACAGTGGTCTGTATGGAGGATTACGGTAGCTCCATACGCCTCTGCAAGGGTATGAATATGCTTAGCCCCAGCTACTGCACCGAGTATCGCAGCTTTTTGGGCATCATTGCTAAGTCCTTTCCCCGCATTGAAAGCCGCTCCACCATTAGAAAACTGAATAATCACTGGGGAATTGAGCTTCGCTGCGGTTTCCATCGTTGCATTTACATTGCTGGAACCGATAACATTTACTGCAGGAAGTGCATAATTGTTCTCTTTTGCGTGTTGGAAAATCTCTGTAACCAAGTTACCTGTGGCAACACCTGCCGGAAAAATTCTACTCATAATCTTTTGTTTTATGTCATTAAATAGTTTAAAAATTTATGCTCGTAAAGATATACTTTTTCCCTATATCTGAAAAATGATATTTAAAAAGTTTCAGATTAATGATTATTTTAACATTATAGCAGTGAAGCGCTATAGTAGGCGGCATACTTAGACCGTAGCCGGTGAGGCGATTATTTATTCTGATGTCTCAGAAGCCTTCTGCAATCTCGCGGAACCTCCCAGCAATGTTGCGGAACTCTCCCGCAATCTATCTTATCTATTAAGTAAGATGAATGTAAATATGTGTAGTGCCGACTACGGCATCCGCAATCTAGCTTATCTATTAAGCGAGATAAAAATTAAAGGGAGCAATGCTCCCTTAGTTTTCTTTTGATTAATTCCTCTTGTCTTTCCCCCAGAGGAGTTTCTGGCGGATGGTATCATAGAAATTCAGATGCTTCGGCTGGATGAGTTTCATTTTAAATGATGCTTTTCGGATGACGATTTCAGTATCGGTATCCAAGTGGATAAGCCTTGAATCTAAGGAAATGGAATATTGGGGTACTCGGCTACTCACTTTGAATTTCAGCTCTACACTGTCGCTCACCACCAGTGGGCGCACATTCAGGTTATGTGGTGCAATGGGAGTAACGACGAAGTTTTTATTATCTGGTGAGAGTATCGGTCCTCCACAGCTCAGCGAATACGCCGTAGAGCCCGTAGGGGTGGAGACGATGAGCCCATCGCCCCAAAAAATATTGAGAAACTCATCATCAAGCTGAGAATCTACAGTAATCATAGAGGTGGTTTCGCGTCGGGAGATGGTGATATCATTGAGCGCATAAGGGAAGAAATCGCCTTTGGGCTGTACAACTTCTATTACGGAGCGCTTGCTGATGTTGATATCTCCTCTGAGAACCTCATCGAGCTGTTTGAAGATTTCCTCCTTAGTAAAACTCGCGAGGAAGCCCAGCCTGCCTGTATTTACACCCACTACGGGGATTTCGGTATCTTCTATAAAGAGCAATGAATTTACGATCGTGCCATCTCCACCAAAAGTAAAGAATATATCAACGCCCTTATCTAAGAGGTCTGTTTTCGTTTCAAAAGTTTCAAACTGATGGGAAAACTCCATAGCCTCCGCCGCTGCAGAATAGATAACGGCGCGTACCTTTCGCTTATCAAGCTCTGAAATAAACTTACTCAGGTACAAAAATGTGTTTAAATCCTTCTTCTGTGTGTAAATCGCTGCTACTTTCTTCATTATAAATCTAAATTTCAATGTATTTCTGGAAGAAATCAAATCGGTTTTTCACTAATGATTCTTTCCTGTCATTATAATCTTTATTGATGATGGAATAACCGAATCGTTCCAAATCTTCCTCTATATTGCTCAGATGATGATTGCTGATTTTTAAGGTTATTTTCACTTCATCTTCATTAATATCACTTACATAAATGCCGTAAATCTTAGCATTATTCTCTTCTACAATCCTCGTAATCTCTGCGAATGAGTAATGTTTATTATAGGTTTGAAGTAAAATAACGGCTCCATTCTCAGAAAACAGCGGATACTTGGAGAACTCATCAAAAACATCATCGCAGGAGATATAGCCGAGATAATTTTCACTTTCTGCCAAAATAGGAACCACATTAGCATTGAAAGTATAGAAGAGTTTCACTATATCTATCAAGAAAGCATCTTCACGAATAGCAAATTTCTCAAAATGAATCTCCAAATCCTTCAATCTTCCCTCAGGAGCATCATTGAGGAAACTTCTGGACAGTGCCCCAACAAATACTCCAGCCCTCTCTACAAAGAGATGAGAATAGCCAAAATCATCAGCAAGTGGTAAAATTTCCCGTACCTGTGTTTTCTCATCAAATGCAGGATAATCCTTAGAAATATAATCTTTTACAAACATTCTACAAAGTTTGGAGGAAAAATATTTTTATTCTTTTTTCAATTTTTCTTGCATTATATAGATTATGGACTCTATATTTGCACCCTTTCATTTTTACTTTTTATTAGATTTATTTCAAACTGCAAGACCAATATTGGCTTTTGCAGTTTATTTTTTATAGAGTGCCTTGTAGAAGTCCCACATTACAATCCCTCCACATACCGATACATTCAGTGAATGCTTGGTTCCGTGCTGAGGAAGCTCTATAAAAGCATTGCAATGATTGAGGATTTCGTCAGAAATACCCTCTACCTCATTTCCCAACACTAAAGCATACTTCCTTTGTGGATTGATTTCATAATCTGAAATCATAATAGAATCCGTGGTCTGTTCTATACCTAACACATCATATTTCTGGGTTTTGAGGTCTAAGACCGCTTCTTTTACAGATTCATAATAGAGCCAATCTACGCTTTCAGTTGCTCCGAGTGCTGCTTTATGAATTTCCCTATGCGGGGGTCTCGGGGTAATACCACAAAGGATGACTTTTTCTATAAGAAAGGCGTCTGCTGTGCGGAATACTGCTCCTACATTGTGCATACTTCGGATATTATCGAGTACAATAACCAAAGGAATTTTAGCTAATCCTTTAAAGGTCTGCACATCTACCCTGCCGAGCTCTTCCAATTTTAATTTCTGTGTCAAAATATTTGTTTTGATGAATAAACCACTGCAAACTTATAAAAATATACCGCTATACTCAATAAAAAAGCACCTCGATACAAGAGGTGCCTATATATTAAATTTCTTCTTCATTGTTTATCGTATAGCGGGATTTGAAATCTTTGTCGTGCTTTTCAGAGATTACATCTTCTCCTTTTTCGCTTACAATAAACTCTGTAGATTCCTTAAACAATTCTAAAAATCCTTTGAAATCCTCTTTATAGAGGTAGATTTTATGCTTTTCAAAACTCGCTTCCCCACTATCCGAAAAACTCTTTTTACTTTCTGTAATCGTCAGGTAATAGTCTCCTGCTTTTGTTTCGCGTACATCAAAGAAGTAGGTTCTTCTCCCTGCTTTTAATACTTTGGTAAAAATTTCATTTTCGTGGCGTTCCTTATATTCACTCATTGTACGATAATTTTAGAAATCTGACGAAACAAATATAAAAGATTTCCATAAACTATAAAAGTTTTTATAGATTTAATTTATTTCAGCCGAGTATTCATTAGTCTCTGCACTAAGATTCAGTATTTTATTTGCTTTTTCCGCACTGGACATCCTGTGGGTAATGATGATAAGCGTACGGTTTTTTGCCTCCTGCTCTATATTTTGGAGGATATTTTTCTCCGTTTCATTGTCTAATGCCGAGAGAGAGTCATCAAAAATAAGAATATCTGGTTCCTTTATCAGTGCTCTGGCAATGCAAACTCTTTGCTTCTGTCCTCCTGAGAGCATTACTCCACGCTCGCCCACCATTGTTTGATAGCCCTCCTTAAAGGTTTCTATATTCTTATGTATATCGGCTACTTTGGCATAATGCACCACTTTTTGGTGGTTGGGCTCATCAAGGGCAAAGCCTATATTGCTCTCTATGGTATCTGAGAAAAGGTAATTTTCTTGTGGCACATAACCGATATGCTTTCGGTAGAGGTCAAGATTATGCTCTTTCAGGTTTTTACCATCAATAAGGATTTCTCCTTCGGTGGGGTCTATCAGGCGACAGAGGAGAAGGGCAAGGGTAGTTTTCCCACAACCTGTTTTCCCCATAATGGCTAAACTACTACCTGCACTGAGCTTAAAACTGAGGTTATCCAGCGCTTTTATCCCCGTATTGGGATAGACATAAGATACATTTTGGAATTCTATATCGCCTTTTATAGGATATTCATCAAAGTTGGTATTGATGATTTCGGATTTCATATCGAGGAATTCATTTACCCTTTGCATAGAGGCTTCTGCTCGTTGATTCACCGAAGTAATCCACCCCACAAGGGAAAACGGCCAGATGAGCGTATTTACATAAAGGAAGAAATCTGCAATTTTCCCCATGCTAATCTCTCCTGCCATATATTTGATACCCCCTACATAGAGCACCATTACATTAATCAGCCCAATAACGAAGAGTATCACGGTATAGAATACAGCTTCCGTCTTTGCAAGGTTCAAAGCCTTATCTTGATAGTCCTTCACCCGAGATACATAGCCTAAATTGATATAAATCTCTTTGGCAAAAAACTTTATCACCCGTATCCCAGAGAAGCTATCGGTTACGAAAGTAGAGATTTCCGACTGGCTTTTCTGCATTCTCTTGGATTTTGCATTAATGATGGAGCTCACCTTATATATAGTATAGGAAAGGAAGGGGAAAGGCAATAGCGCCCAGAGGGTAAGAGTAAGGTCTGTTTTCAGCATATAAATACTGGTGATGATAACCAGCACAGCAAGATTTACCACATACATCACCCCTGGACCTAAATACATTCGGATGGCGACTACATCCTCGCTCAGCCTGTTCATCAAGTCACCAATAGTCGTTCGTTTAAAATCTGTAACCGAAATCTGCTGATAGTGTTGATAGATTTTATTTTTGAGCTCATACTCTATCTTCCGAGAGGCTACGATGATGGTCTGCCTCATCATAAAAGTAAAAAAGCCCGTGAGCAATGATGCTACCACATAAATCGCTACATATTTCAGGATTTCGGCATTAAAGCCCAACTTGCCCGATTCCGCCAGCTCATCTACCGCTCTCCCCACAAACTGAACCTTATAAATCATAAAAAAATTGCTCGCAAGGATGAACAAAAGCCCAAAGAAAAGCAATGTTCTGTGCTTCCAGAAGTAGGGATTAAGCGTGTTTAATGCCTTCATAAACTAAAAATATCGTGCAAAAATAAGAAAAGCTACTGGCTTCTGGCTATTAGCCTGCTATACTGTGGGCAGATAAGTATCTCTCCTGCTAAGGGGTAAGTTGCATTCAAGATAAAATAACCTTATTTTTGTGCGCATTCATAATTTTTTACAATGATAAAACTCGCTATTGCCTGCGACCACGCAGGTTTTGAATACAAAGAATACTTAAAAAAAGAGCTTTCTGCTCAGTTTGAAATTACCGACTATGGTACCCACTCAGCAGCTTCTGTGGATTACCCCGATTTTGTGCATCCTGCAGCAATATCGGTAGAGAAAGGCGAAAACCAATTTGGAATCCTCGTATGCGGAAGTGGGCAGGGCGTGCAGCTCACTGCTAATAAACACGCAGGCATCCGCTGTGCCCTCTGCTGGATGCCCGAATTGGGTGCCCTCGCTCGGCAACACAACAACTGCAATATGCTCGCACTACCTGCACGATTTATTGCAAAGGAACTCTCTTTAGAAATTGCAAAAACATTCCTCTCTACTCCATTTGAAGGTGGAAGGCACCAATCACGAGTAGATAAAATATCGGCTGGTTGCTAAAGAAAGGAAAATGTATTTTTCTTTCTTTCGTTTAATAATCTAACCCATAAAAAAACTTTAATGGAATTATATTATTCATTCTCCATTCTCATCGTACTCGCTACGATGTTTGAGTACATCAACCATAAACTCCTCCGCCTCCCAAGCACTATCGGTGTAATGGTTATTGCAATTTGTGTATCCATTATCCTGATTCTCTTTGGAGAGTCTCTCCTCCCTAAGACCACTCTCAGCCTACATAAAATCGTAAGTAGTGTAGATTTTACTGAAGTCTTAATGGGAGCAATGCTCAACTTTCTCCTCTTTGCTGGAGGAATACATATTAATATAAAAGACCTGCGCGAGCAAATTGCCCCTGTGGTAATGTTTGCCAGCATAGGGGTGGTGATTTCCACCTTTGCCGTAGGTTTTGGAGCCTATTATCTACTACCCTTCGCGGGGGTAGAGATTCCACTCATCTATTGCCTTGTTTTCGGAGCGCTTATCTCACCTACCGACCCTGTAGCAGTGCTCAGCATCCTGAAAAAAGCAAAGGTCTCCAAATCATTAGAGACAAAAGTAGCGGGCGAGTCATTATTTAATGATGGTGTAGCGATCGTTGTCTTTACCGTACTGCTTCAAATAGCTGTAGGAAAGCAGGTGGACCTCACCCTTGAAAGTATACTGATGCTCGTAGTACAGGAAGCTGGGGGTGGGCTCCTACTCGGTGCCGTCCTCGGCTTCATTGGTTCTAAGATGATGCAGAATACCAATGACTATATTCTCTCTGTACTTATCACCCTATCCATCGTAATGGGGGGCTACCTCATCGCCCACTCTATGCATATCTCTGGACCGCTCACAATGGTTGCTGCAGGACTTTTTATGGGGAACTTCAGTCCAAAATTCAAGATGAAATCCGAAGTTCGCGACTACTTGGTAAAATTCTGGGAGTTGATAGACGAGATAATGAATGCCGTACTCTTCCTCTTCATCGGTCTGGAGCTCCTGCTCATCAAGAACCTCAATGAGTACCTCTTCGCAGGAGGCATCTGCATATTGGTTGTACTCCTCGCAAGATGGGTTTCTATTTTCTTCCCTACCAAACTGATGTCTTTCAAGCACAGATTTACCCCTCAGACCGTAAAAGTTCTGGTATGGGGAGGCCTTCGTGGCGGAGTATCCATTGCCCTTGCACTCTCCATCCCCAAAAGCGAATACAATCATATTATCATCAGTATCACTTACTGTGTAGTGGTCTTCTCCATCATCTTCCAAGGGCTTACCATTGATAAAATTGCAAATCCAAAAAAGATAGCCCAAGAGGAAACCAAACAAGAGGAGCTGGAAGAGATGAAGAATTAGGGTGATGAATTAGAGTTTATGCTTCCCTGTTTGGGTAATGGTTTCGGCAGTCCAGTCTATTTTCTTTACGAAAGGGAGTTTGCGTACGGGGCAATCCATTATTTGGCAGACTTCGCAGGAGGAGGGTTTGCAGTCATCCATATGGAAATTAAACTCGATTTCCCTGTCGGTATTCTCTGCAATGGAAATGATAAGCTCCTCCATCTCATTATGTGCTTGCCGAAGCTCAAAGTACCAAGGGAGGGTAAGATGGGCATCGATATGGAGGTGGCTACCAAACTGCTGAATCTTCATATTATGCACATCTATCCACTCGGGTTTGCGATGCTCATTTAGAAATTCTGCTATATCGGTGATGATTTTGGTATCTGCCTCATCCATTATCCCCCTCATCGATTCCCGTATGATTTTATACCCTGTGATGATGATATATCCCCCAAAAACACCTGCTACAAGGGCATCTATCCAATAAAAATGGGTGAAATGCACCACCACTAAACTCAGAACTACACCTATGGTCGTAAGGGTATCGGACTGAAGATGTTTGCCCGAGCTCTGCAAGACTAATGAGTTTTCTCGCACTCCTTTTTGATAGGAAATATAGCCCATCAGATAGTTGATAACCGCTGTAATCGCTACGATGAGCATCCCCCAATCCAACTGATGTAAAATGTTTTCAGCAATAAATGAACTGACCGACTGAATGATGATGACTACACCAGCGAAGATAATCAGCGCACCCTCTATCCCCGAGGTGATGAACTCTATTTTGCCGTGCCCATAGGGATGGTCTTTATCCATAGGCTTTGAGGCTACATAAAGCGAGTAGAGCCCCATAAATGCCGCTACAATATTGACGATACTCTCCATAGCATCTGAGAACACAGCATCTGAGGCAGTGATTTGCCACGCGATGAGCTTTCCAATGAAGAGGAGCACCCCAATGATGGCTACACTTCTTTGAAAGGAAAAATTCTTTTTGTTTATCGCTTGTTCTTTCATATTTAAGATAGGATATAGAATTTGGTTCTCACTTCTTAATGCTAAATGTTTGTCGAAACTAATAAAAAATCCCGCTAAGGCGGGAAAGTTTATACCAATTTTTGTTTTACAAGATGCTCGGCTATCTGTACGGCATTGGTTGCTGCTCCTTTTCTCAGGTTATCTGCCACAATCCAGCAGTTTAGGGTCTTAGGCTGGGAAGGGTCTCTTCGGATTCTCCCTACGAAGACTTCATCTTTACCTTCGGAGTAGAGAGGCATAGGGTAGAGGGATTTTTCTACATCATCTTGTACTGTAACTCCTTTTGTATGGGATAAAATTTCTCGGACTTCATCTAAATTAAAATCCTGATGAAACTCAATATTTACAGACTCGGAATGACCTCCCTGCACGGGAACCCTTACCGCAGTAGCCGTAAGCTGGAATGAATCATCACTCATAATCTTTTTAGGCTCGCGCATCAGTTTGAGCTCTTCTTTTGTATAGCCCTCGTCACTGAAGACATCGCATTGTGGGAGAGCATTTTTAAAGATTTCGTAAGGATAGACCTTCGGTACGGTGCAATCTTGAGCCGTAACAGAAGATTTTACCTCATCTTGAAGCTGATCTACAGCAGCCTTACCCGTTCCCGTAACCGATTGATAGGTAGAGACCACCACTCGCTTTAATCCATATTTCTTATGAAGCGGATGGAGCACCATTACGAGCTGTATCGTAGAACAGTTGGGGTTTGCGATGATTTTATCGTCTTTTGTAATCTCGGAAGCATTGATTTCTGGGACGACGAGTTTTTTTGTAGCGTCCATTCGCCAAGCTGAAGAATTATCTATGACAAAAGTACCCGCCTCTGCAAACTTTGGTGCCCACTCGAGAGAAGTAGCTCCTCCAGCAGAGAAAATAGCAATCTCAGGCTTTTGCTCCACTGCTGACTGGATAGAGACGAGGGTGTATTCCTCACCTTTAAAATGCACCGACTTGCCGACAGACTTCTCCGAAGCTACAGGGATGAGCTCCGTAACGGGGAAATTTCGCTCTTCAAGGACTTTGAGCATTACCTGACCTACCATACCTGTGGCACCTACTACTGCTATTTTCATTTTGTTGAGATTTTTATTTCCAATTAATCATTAAGCTCCGAATAATCTGCCCATAACAATGCTAAATGCAAAACCAAAGAAGAGAATTGCTACAACCGATAACCAAAAAGCAGACATAGACAGGTGCCCTGCTTTTTTTATCTTTTTATTTACGATGGTCATCAGAATGGCAGCAATGAGCATAGAAGTAGGATGCTCTACAAAAGACTGCCTGAGGTAGGCATCTTTCATTATTTTGCCCATACCCACGGCTTTTATTGTATTTAAAAACTCGGATGTACCGATAAGCATTACAAACCCTACGATAAGCTGAATATGAAAGAAAATCATCACGAAAAGTGTAGATTTTCTTAAGAGTTTGGTTACTCTGCCAGAGTAGCCGAACATTACCGCAAAAAGAGCGACTAAAAACACAAGCACAAGAATAAGCTCTATGTAAGCAAAACCTCCGTGGGCTTTTGTAAGAATAAAATGAAGTTTTCCCATTATCTAAAATTTCAGTGGCAAAGATAAAAAATCCCACCCTAAAAAGAGTGGGACTTCCGATACAAAGTATCTATATAATATGAAAACCAAAATTCTCTTAGAAATTAAAAGCTAGGCTCGCGGACCAAGTTCTACCAAAACCGAAATAAACTTTGTTTGCGATATCTATCCCTTTATACTTGATACCTTTAGCTTCTGGATCTCCTTCCATAGTACTTGAATAGGATTCTGCAATATAAGTAGTATCAAGGAGGTTATAAACATTACCTCTAAGGGTAAAGGATTGCTTATCGTTTAGTTTAAACTTATAAGACAGGCCTAAATCCATAAGGTTGTAGCTTGGCAACTGTAATGCTTTTCTTCCAGTGTCTGTATTAAAGGAGTGTACATCGAGATTAGCATAAAGCTGATCTACATATCTCCAATTGACATCTAATTTCAAATTGGTTACAGGCTGTAGTGTAACCCCAATGGAAGCGGTAAGCTGAGCGGCGTCTCCTACTTTTACTTTATCAAGGTAGAGGTCATAGGTGCTTGAAGTTTTACCTTTTGGGATATAAGGCAGGTTGGCTTCATCGAACATTTCTGCGTGTGCTTTGCCTTTGTAGAACCAGTCTCCTAATGAGAACATACCATTGATGCTAAGGTAGTTTGTAGCTTTGAAAGAAGCATCAAATTCTACCCCTTGGTGGATTTCATTGAGGTTGGTAATCTCTCCATAGTAGCTTTTCCCAGCCTCTCTGTAAGCTCTGGTTCTAAGGTATCTATCATCCCAAGAAGTTCTGTACAGATTCACATTGGCATTAAACTTATGAGATCTGAAACCGTAGCCCAATTCAACCCCAAAGATTTTCTCATTGGTATTTTTAGAACTTACGATATTTTCATTACCTCTATAAACAGAGTTAAAGAAAGGTTGTTTGCTGTAATAACCGACATTACCAAATACATTGTGATGTTCATTGATATTATAGTTTAAACCTGCTTTTACATTGTATCCTAAGATATTTTCAAAGTCGGTTTTAGCTTTCATTACCTCTCCTCTCTTGGATTTGGTTACCCCATCGATAATGAAGTCATCGATACTTCTAAAGCCTTGATTAGAAAGGGAGCCTTGAAGGAATGCAGAGAAGTTATTTGCAGTATATTCTATCTGACCGAAACCACCATACCAAAGGACTTCACCTTCGTTGCTATAACTGATTCTGTCATTAAGAGATTGAACGCTTGCAAAAGGGTTCCAGTTTGGTTTAGATTCAAAAGTATTAGAGATGAGCCTTGAAGGTTCGTTTAGATTTCTCTTATCCAAGTAAGCAGATGCTCCTAACAGGTCTGAAACCACTTGATAGTGATATCCTTTATAGTATCTACCATCTACTCCTAGGCTAAAATTCCAGTTATCATTAATTTTCTGTTGGAAGTTGGATAAAATACCGAACCAGTTATGAGAATTAACAGATGCTCTTTTTACGATAACGCCACTGGTTGGGTTTGAAGCGAGGTTTGCAGCTCTGATAGCATCGAAGTCATAAAGTCCGTCTGCAGTTCTAAATTTGCTGGCATATTGACCGCCGACTCTTCCTAAGTCGCCAGAACCTCCACCTCTACCGAAGGAAGCATAGAGGACAGTGGATAGTTTAGACTTTTGTGCCATATTCCAATCCCAGTTGAGGGACATAATAGGCTTGTGGTAGTAGTTTGTAGCGAAGGAATACTGTCTTGAAACGCCATCTCTTCCTGTCATATATCCCCAGTCGGAGTTATATTTTCTGTTGGGCTTGTCTTCGCTGCCGCCGTATTTAGGATCGAGATAATCTGAAAGGGCAACGGAGGTTTTTCTTTGGTTGTGCCATTGAGGAGCCCCTGTGATGGTAAGCTGGAAATCGTGTTTTTTACTCGGAGCGAAACCTAATGCGAAGTAATAGTTATTTGCCTCGAAGTCTGTACCATCTGCATACATAGCGCCTGCCGTTCTACTCATTAAGAAAGAGGAAGACCAGCCCGATTGAGTTTTACCTGTATTATAAGCAAATAGTGCTTTGTGGTAGCCATTATTACCCAAGCCAACGGTAACTAAACCGCCTTGTTTTTTATCTGCAGCTCGTGTAATTACATTAATAGTACCCCCTACGGAAGCAATTGCGAGTTTGGAAGCGCCGAGACCCCTTTGCACTTGCATAGCGGAGGTAACATCTGCGAGCCCTGCCCAGTTTGACCAATATACGGCACCGTTTTCCATATCATTTACAGGCATACCATTAACCATTACGGCGATATTGGTTTGGTTAAACCCACGGATATTAATCCTGGAATCTCCGAAACCACCACCTGACTTGGTAGAATAAACGGAAGGCGTAGTATTAAGGATTTCTGGGAACTCTTGGTTTCCTAATTTCTCGATAATAACGCTTTCTTTAATGGTAGAAACGGCTACGGGGGTTTTTCTATCCTTAGCAATATCTGCCGTGCCGACAAGTACAACCTCTTCTATGTCTTTGGTGCTTCTGAGGCTGTCCTTGGTACTCTGTGCGAAATAAACACTTGCTGTGGATAATGTAACAGCAGCGAGTAATGATTTACTTAATAAGTCCATTTTTTACTTGTTTTTAATTCTTCAATATTATGCCCCAAAGATGAGATTTTTTTATTAACTATTCTTAACCTCTGGGTAAAAAAAATAAATTTTTATTTCATCAAAAAGTGAGAAATAGCCTGTATATCATTTTTAGAGCATTATGGGAATATCTTAAAAATTTTTCATCAATAGAAATGAATTAACGAATAATTAATATTTTAAAAGAGATTGAGTTTTTAACCCGATTTTTTAATTTCAATGAAAACGCTGTAGTCTTTAGCTCCATTATCTGTATTTGAATACCCAATTTTTAATCTCAATAAGGCGAAAAGAAAATTTAGTGTAGGAGACTTCATCATTTTTGGAGTTAAAAAGATTTAAAAATAATGATTATCTTGGCTGAAAAATTCATCAAAATGAAAATCATAGGGCTTACGGGAGGGATTGGTGCTGGGAAAACGGCGGTAGCAAGGCTTATTGAAAAGGCTGGATACCCAGTCTATTATTCCGACGAGAGAGCGAAAGAAATAGTAACTGATGATGAGGCATTAAAACAGAAAATCAAGGCAGTTTTGGGGGAAGAGGCTTATGATGAGGAGGGGAATTACAACAGAAAATATGTGGCGGAGCGGGTTTTTAACGATGCGAAGCTATTAGAGGAGCTGAATGGGGTGATACACCCTGCGGTGAAGAGAGATTTTGAGAAGTGGGTGGGTGAGCAGGTGGCAGACTTTGGTTTTAAGGAAACGGCACTGCTGTTTGAGCTGGGTTTGGATAAAAGTTGCTATAAGTCTCTATTGGTTACAGCAGAGGAGTGTATAAGGATAAAGCGGGTGATGGATAGAGATGGGAAAACCTACCGAGAAGTGGAGAAAATAATGCAAAAGCAAATGCCCGAGAAGGAAAAAATAGAGCGAGCGGACTTGATTATATACAACAACGGAAACCTCGAGACACTTGAAAAAGAAGTAGAAAATACTCTAAAAAAACTAAATTAAAAAAGCCTTAGGAAAAACCTAAGGCTTTAAAAGGATGTGAAATACAATTATTTCTTGGATTCTTCAACAGAAACTTTTCTGAATTCTTTGAAAAGTTTGCTAAGTTCTAGAGCGGCTTTTCTTGCTCTGGTACCTGCTGCTTTGTTTCCTTTTTCTGCTTGTGCATTCGCTTCTGTGGAGAATGCTTCAAATTCTGCATTAATTTTTTCGATTAAGTCTTTCATCTGTAAAAAATTTATAAAATTGAAATATGTAGATGCAAATATAAATAAATCTAGCTATGAAACAGCATAGGGGTGAGAAAATCTTTCTCTTGGGAGCCTCTTGCTGGGGAATATTCGCGACCGTAGAGGATGATTTGGATGTGTAGCTTGTTCCATTTCTCCTTAGGGAAGAGCTTTTTAGCGTCTTGCTCGGTTTGGATGACATTTTTGCCATCGGAGAGTTTCCACTGCTTCATCAGCCTGTGAATGTGGGTATCTACAGGGAAAGCGGGATGCCCAAAGCCCTGACTCATCACGACGGAAGCGGTTTTGTGCCCTACACCTGGTAGCTCTTCGAGCTCTTCGAAAGATGCTGGAACCTTGCCATTGTACTTTTGTACAAGGATTTCGGACATTTTTTTGAGGTTTTTGGCTTTTTGGTTGGATAAACCGATTTGCTTGATGAGCTCCTTAATCTCTGGGACTTCTAATTTTGACATTTTTTCTGGGGTATCGGCTATGGCAAAGAGGTGGGGAGTGATTTCATTTACTTTTTTATCAGTCGTTTGAGCCGAGAGTGCAACCGCTACAAGCAAAGTAAAAACATCGGTATGGTCTAAGGGGATTTCAATCTCTGGGTAGAGCTTTTCAAGCTCAGTCATTACGATTTCGGCTCTTTGTTTTTTGGTCATATTTTTCTTTTATTTGAGGCAAAATTAGAATTTATGATAGAAACAGGAAACTCATTGCCAACTTTTGAAGGCACAAACCAAGATGGAAAAACGATAAAATCATCAGACTTTAAAGGGAAAAAACTCGTGATATTTTTCTACCCAAAAGCAAGCACACCTGGCTGTACTGCAGAAGCCTGTAACCTGAATGAGAACTATGAAAGGCTTACCGAGCAAGGATTTCAGGTATTGGGAATCAGTGCAGATTCTGTGGAAAGACAGAAGAAATTTCACACGAAAAACAATCTACAATATGACCTCATTGCGGATGAAAAGAGGGAAATCATCACGCAATTTGGAGTGTGGCAACTCAAAAAATTTATGGGTAAGGAGTTTATGGGAATTGTGCGGACGACCTTCCTGTTTGATGAGAAGGGCATCTGTACGGAGGTAATCACCAAAGTGAAAACCAAAGACCATAGCTCACAGATTATTCCATAACCTTGCGAAGATCGGAAATGTATTCGTAGGCGGTAAGGTCAAACTTTACAGGAACGATGGAGATATACCCTTCGGATAGTGCGATTTCATCTGCATCTTGGCTATTGTCCATATTATTAAAATAGCCTGTAAGCCAGTAATATTTTTTACCGTGTGGGTTTATTCTTTCATCAAAGCTTTCTTCCCATTTGGCTTGTGCTTGTTTGCAGACTTTTATCCCTTTGATTTCCTTTTCTGGGAGTTTGGGGATATTTACATTGAGGACGATACCTTTGGGAATTGGGTTTTCTAAAACATTTCTTACGATCTGCTGAATGTATTTTTTCGCCTGAGAGAAGTCAGCATCCCAGCTAAAATCCAACAACGAAAATCCAATCGCTTGAAGCCCTTCTACTCCTGCCTCCACAGCAGCAGACATCGTCCCTGAATAGATGACATTAATAGAGGAATTGGCTCCGTGATTAATACCCGAAACCACCAAATCTGGCTTTCGGGTAAGGATTTTATCTAATGCAAACTTTACACAATCTACAGGAGTACCGCTTAGAGAGTAGTTTTTCTGGTTTTCATCAAGCTGAATTTCTTCATAGGTAAGGGTAGAATTAATGGTGATTGCATGCCCTTTTCCACTTTGAGGAGAATTGGGTGCAACGACTACAACCTCTCCTATCTCGCCCATAAACTCTGCTAATTTTCTAATACCTGGCGCAGTAATACCATCATCATTAGTTACCAAAATCAAAGGTTTCTTCATCTGAAAAAAATTTGAGCAAAAATATCAAAAAAATACTTGCTATATGAGAATAAATCTTACTTTTGGTAATTCATTTTTTAAAATTAACTTACAAACGAAATACATTTAGGATTTATGAATATTATAAAGAAACTGAGATTAAACAAACTCCTCTTATTCTTACCCCTTACTACCCTTATTTTCTGCTTTAACTCACCTAAAAATGATGATGATAAAATGCAAACCATTATGGTGAGTGTAATGAATACCCTGCAATACTGGCATTATAGCCCCAAACCGATTAATGACGCTTACTCCCGAGAAGTCTATAATAAATACCTTGAAATGATAGACCCAGGGAAAAGATTCTTTATGAAAGAGGATATTAGTGAGTTTAACCAACATAAAGATAAGCTGGATGACTACTTCAAAACGGGAAATCTGGCGTTCTATAAACTCAGTACTGACAGGCTCTATCAACGAGTAGATGAGGTGGATAAAATAACCCAAGAAATTCTCAAAAATCCTATTAATCTCAATGAAAACGATATATATATATTAGATTCCAAGAAGAAAAACTACCCTGCCAACAAGCAGGAACTCTATAACGAATGGAAGAAATACATCAAGTTTAATATCCTCCAAGAAATGGAAACCCTCACTGCCAAAGAGGAAGCCCAGCAAAAGAAGAAAGATTCCGTAATTGCCAACAAACTCTTGGATACCATCAATGTGAAAAAACTCTCACCACAAGAGAAACTCACAAAAGCTACAGATGAAGTGAAAGACTACATCTCCCAATACTTTATTAGGTTTAAGAAAAGAAAGAGAATGAACTGGTTTACGGTCTATATGAATGCCCATACAGAGGTATTTGACCCGCATACAAGCTACTTCTCCCCTACCAATAAAGAAGATTTTGATGCCTCTTTCAAGGGAGAAATCATCGGTATTGGCGCTATTATTCAAGAGAAAAAAGGCAACCTCTTCCTCGGAGAGCTTACCATAGGCGCCCCTGCGTGGAAGTCTAAACAGCTGACCGCAGGAGACAAAATCCTGAAAGTAAAATCTAAACCCTCTGCCGAAGCAGTAAATGTCTCTGGAATGCTCGTAGATGAAGCCGTAAGACTCATCCGTGGAGAGCTGGGAACAAAAGTAACCCTCACCGTAGAGAAGAAAGACAAATCCATAAAAGAAGTAACCCTCATCAGAGAAAAAGTATCCATAGAAGACACCTTCGCAAGAAGCATCATCGTCAATGCGCCCAATGGTAAGAAATACGGGCTCATCAACCTACCGAGCTTTAATGCAGATTTTGAAAACAAAAAAGGAAGAAACGCCTCTGATGACATTAAAGCAGAGATTTTAAAACTCAAAAAGCAGAACATAGAAGGCATCATCCTTGACCTTAGAAACAACGGAGGAGGCTCCCTCACCGAGGTGGGCGATATTATGGGGCTGTTTATGAAGTCTGGCGCTTTTGTACAGGTAAAAGATGGAGAAGGCAAAACCGAAACCTATAAAAGCAAGTCCATAGACCCTATCTGGACGGGTGACCTCATCATTATGCAAAATGAATTCTCAGCATCTGCATCTGAGATTCTTGCAGGACAAATGCAGGACTATGGCAGAGCCATCATCTTAGGCTCCCCACAATCCTTCGGAAAAGGTACAGTACAAACCTTCGTAGATCTCAACAGATTCCTAAACTCCTCTGATGATTTCGGTTCATTAAAACTTACCATACAGAAATTCTACCGCGTAACGGGGGAATCCACCCAAAGAAAAGGCATAGAGGCTGATATTAAAATGAAAGACTTCTTCAGCTACGCAGAAATCGGTGAGCGGTTTGATGACTATGCCCTTGCTTGGGACAAAATCTCCCCAACCCCTTTCAAGAAAGTGAATGAAATAGACCTAGAAACGCTCTCAAAAGCAAGCTCTAAAAGAATAGATACCAATAAAACCTATCAGCTTCTGATGGAATCCTCCAAATGGAAAGAGGCGATGGATAAAGAAGAGAGCATTACGCTCAATCAAAAGAAATTTGATCAGCTGATGAAAACCCGAAAAGCTCAAATAGAGAAGTTCAATAGTTTGGATAAATTCAGAAACGGCCTCACCTTCTCCATCTTCCCCGAAGAAATAGAGCGAGAGAAAAAAGACGAGGCCTTTAAGAAAAAGACCGAAAACTGGATTAAAAACCTGCAAAAAGACCTCTTCGTAGAAGAAGCCATACACATCATCACCGATATGCAGAAAGCCAAATAAACTCAAAGCCACTTTCCTAATAAGTGGCTTTTTTATTTTAATATAGCTTCCATTTCCCTTAAAAAACACCTCTCTTTAAGTAGAATTAAGGTTAAAGGATTTCCTCTCTCCGTTTTTAGAAAATGATGGGAGGCTTTACAAGGTTTTGGAGCTTTCAGCTCGCCTGAAAGCTTCCCGACATAAAGGTTAGCGCTTTCACACGAATTATTCGCAATAAAACAATGAAAACATTACATTTTTAATAATTTAACACTGCCCAAAAAGCCTTATTTCCCCCAAAAAAGCAATAAAAAAGCGGGTTAATGAATATTAACCCGCTTTCAAATAATTAAGCTATGAAAAACTTACCTTACTGAACGATGAGCTTAGCCGTTTGC
>ERZ773072.589-NODE-589-length-19670-cov-20.240683_pt1 | contig 19670 bp, 16 predicted proteins | sample MGYA00580617_ERZ773072 | MGnify/ENA primary metagenome ERZ773072 (study PRJEB29015, sample SAMEA2737970) | human oral metagenome | biome: human oral; feature: human-associated habitat; material: dental | place: China | collected 2122 ...
TGACCAGTGCCTTCATCAAATCGATGCGCGGCTCTGACGTGGACGCGTCCCTCCATTACCTCGCGCGGATGATTGAGGCGGGGGAAGACCCCCGCTTCATTGCGCGGCGCATCATGATCGCGGCCTCTGAGGAGATCGGCATGGCGGCGCCGGAGGTGCTGTCGACGTGCGTTGCGGTCGCGCAGGGCGTGGCTCTCATCGGCATGCCCGAGGCGCGCCTGCTCCTCGCCCAGGCGGTCGTGGCTGTGGCGACTGCGCCCAAGTCCAACGCGACGTACCTGGCGGTCGATCGCGCCCTCGCGGACGTTCGAAAGGGGCGTGGGGGAGCGGTGCCCGAGCACCTGCGTGACGCTCACTATGCCGGAGCGCAGGCGCTGGGGCACGGGGAGGGCTACCTGTACGCCCACGATTATCCCCATCACGTGGCCCCCCAGCAGTACCTTCCCGACGACCTGGAGGGGACGCACTACTACGAACCGACCGAGAACGGGCATGAGGCGATGCTCACGAAGCGACTCGGAGCCATTCGCAATCTGCTGAAAAGACGCTAGGATGGAACAGTTGTCCGCTCACGCGGGCACCTGGGGCCTTAGCCGATGAACCCACTCGGGTACTGGAGTTGGCCCCATGTCGGGGATCCGCCCCGACATGACATGAGAAACAGGAAGAAGATTTCATGGCAACGAATCGTTCCCGCAAGCAGGTGCGCGAGTCCCGCGCCCTCGGCCTGGCCCTGACCCCCAAGGCCGTTCGCTACTTCGAGAAGCGTCCCTACGGCCCCGGTGAGCACGGCCGCACCCGCCGTCGCCAGGACTCCGACTACGCCGTTCGTCTGAAGGAAAAGCAGCGTCTGCGCGCCCAGTACGGCATCCGTGAGTCGCAGCTGCGTCGCACCTTCGAAGAGGCCCGCCGCACCGCCGGCCTGACCGGTGAGAACCTGGTTGAGCTGCTCGAGATGCGCCTCGACGCCCTGGTCCTGCGCGCCGGATTCGCCCGCACCATCCAGCAGGCCCGTCAGGTGGTCGTCCACCGTCACATCCTTGTGGACGGCAAGATCGTGGACCGTCCCTCCTTCCGCGTCAAGCCCGGCCAGACCATCCAGGTCAAGCCCAAGTCGCAGACCACGGTTCCCTTCGAGATCGCCGCTGAGGGTATTCACCGCGACGTGCTGCCCGCCGTCCCCGAGTACCTGGACGTTGAGCTGTCCCGCCTCAAGGCGACCCTCGTGCGTCGCCCCAAGCGCGCCGAGGTCCCCGTGACCGTCGACGTGCAGATGGTCGTCGAGCACTACTCGCGCTGACCTTTGTCCTCACCGCGCCCCCGAGCACGAGCTCGGGGGCGCGGTTGTACGTGTATCCCACAGTGCGCTTATGCGTGCCGATGTGCCGTGATGGGTGGGTACCGACTAACATAAGGCACTATGCGTACTTCTGAAATCCGCACCCGTTGGCTCGACTACTTTGAGAAGCAGGGCCACGAGGTGTGTCCCTCCGTCTCACTGGTTTCCCCGGAGCCGTCGATCCTCTTTACCATCGCCGGCATGGTTCCGTTCATCCCCTACATCATGGGCGTTGAGCCTGCTCCGTGGCCCAGGGCTGCGTCGGTACAGAAGTGCATCCGTACCAACGACATTGACAACGTCGGCAAGACGACCCGTCACGGCACGTTCTTCCAGATGAACGGCAACTTCTCCTTCGGCGATTACTTCAAGGAAGGCGCCATCAACTTCGCCTGGGACCTGCTGACCGGCTCGCGCGACGAGGGCAAGTACGGCCTCGACGGTGACCGATTCTGGGTGACGATTTGGGACCAGGACGAGGAGGCCCTCGACGTCCTGACGAAGCAGATCGGCATGGACCCCAAGCACATCGTGCGCCTGCCCCGTGTGGAGAACTTCTGGGACACGGGTCAGCCCGGCCCGGCCGGCCCCTGCGCCGAGTGGCACTACGACCGCGGCCCCGCCTACGGTCCCGAGGCCGTGGGTGGCACCGTGGACCCGGGAGGCGACCGCTACCTCGAGGTGTGGAACCTGGTGTTCGACCAGTACATGCGCGGCGAGGGTGCCGGTAAGGACTACCCGCTGCTCGGCGAACTCGACAAGAAGGCGATCGATACCGGTGCTGGACTGGAGCGCCTCGCGTTTGTCATGCAGGACAAGCCGAACATGTACGAGATCGACGAGGTCTTCCCCGTCATCGATGCTGCGATGCAGATGAGCGGCAAGCGTTACGGCCTGGGTGCTGCGGGCCCTGAGGCCGGCGCGGCCTACGACGATGACGTGCGCATGCGTGTGGTGGCCGACCACGTTCGCTCGTCCCTGATGCTGATCGGCGACGGCGTGCGCCCGGGTAACGACGGCCGCGGCTACGTGCTGCGTCGCCTGATTCGCCGAGCCGTCCGTTCGATGCGTCTGCTGGGCGTCGACGAGGCGACGATGCCGACGCTGCTCACCGCCTCGAAGGACGCGATGAAGGCCTCCTACCCTGAGCTGGAGACGAACTGGAAGACGATTTCCGAGGTCGCTTACGCGGAGGAAGATGCGTTCCGTCGCACGCTGAGCGCCGGCACGACGATTCTGGATGCGGCCGTGGCGAGCGCCAAGGAGACGAAGGGCGCGCCCGTCATTTCGGGCGAGTCGGCCTTCTCTCTGCACGACACCTACGGTTTCCCGATCGACCTGACCCTCGAGATGGCGGCCGAGCAGGGCGTGAGCGTCGACGAGGAGGGCTTCCGCACCCTCATGGCCGAGCAGAAGGAGCGCGCCCGCGCTGACGCTCGCTCGAAGAAGACCGGCCACACCGACGTGCGCGTGTACCGCGAGATCGAAAAGGAGATGGGCGGCGGCTCGACCTTCCTGGGCTACACGCAGGAGTCCTCGCAGGCCCGCGTCCAGGCGATCCTCGTGGATGGCAAGCCGGTGCCGGTGGCCGAAGCTCCAGCCGCCATCGACATCATTCTCGATCGGACCCCCTTCTATGCCGAGATGGGTGGCCAGCTGGCAGACCACGGGACGATTCGGTTGCCCGGCGGCGACACAGTGATCGACGTGACCGACGTTCAGGCTCCGATCCGTGGGCTGACCGTCCACCGCGGTCACCTGCGACAGGGCGGTATCGCTCTGGGCGATTCGGTGATTGCCGAGATTGACTCCGAGCGTCGCCTGGCGATCGCTCGCGCACACACGGCGACCCACATGGTCTACGCGGGACTGCGCAACGTCGTGTCCGAGCACGCGGACCAGGCGGGTTCGGAAAACTCGCCCTCGCGTCTGCGCTTCGATTTCCGCCACTCCAGCGCGCTCACCGACTCTCAGGTCAGCGACATCGAGGCGCTGGTGAACGAGAAGCTGGCCGAGGATATGCCCGTGACCACCGAGGTCATGAGCATCGATGCTGCTCGTGACGCTGGAGCCATCGCCCTCTTCGGCGAGAAGTACGGCTCCGAGGTCCGGGTTGTCACGATCGGTGACGGCTTCGACCGCGAGCTCTGCGGCGGCACCCACGTGCCGACGACGGGCCACATCGGTCGAGTCACAGTGCTCGGCGAGGGCTCGGTGGCCTCGGGCGTGCGCCGCATTGAGGCTTTGGTTGGCACGGGCGCCTACGAGTTCCAGGCGAAGGAGCATGCGCTCGTCTCCCAGCTCTCCCAGCTCGTGGGCGGACGCGCTGACGAGCTGCCCGAGCGCATCGAGTCGCTGCTGGCCAAGCTGCGTGAATCCGAGAAGAAGCTGGACAAGATGCGCGCCGAACAAGCGAAGCGTCGCGGCGACGACCTGGTCGCAGCGGCGGTACGCGTCGGAGCGGTTGACCTCGTGGCCGCCGCGGTTGACGGCATCCCGACGAAGGAGCTGCGGGGTCTGGTCCAGGACCTCCTGGCGCGCCTGGGCCACGAGCGCAGCGCGGTCGTCGCTCTGGCCGGCACTGAGGGTGGAAAGGTCGCCCTGGTGGTTGCCACCAACGAGCGTGCGCGCGACCTTAACCTCGACGCGGGTGCGCTTCTGCGCGCAGGACTCGCGCACGTCGATGGTCGTGGTGGCGGCAAGGCTGACATCGCGCAGGGCGGCGGTACTAAGCCTGAGGGCATCCAGGATGCCCTCCGCGCAATCCGTTCGGAGATCGAGTCGCTGTGAGCCTGCGCAGGGGTATCCGCATCGGCGTGGACGTCGGCACCGTGCGTGTCGGCGTCAGCCGGTGCGATCCCGACGGCATCCTCACGATGCCCGTCGTGACCCTTACGCGCGCCCCGGATTCATCTGATCTTGGCCACCTCGCGGACATCGTCGCGCAGCATGAGGCCATCGAGGTGATCGTGGGCCTGCCGCGGCATCTGCGTGGCGGAGAAGGTATCTCCGCCAAAGGAGCCCGCAAGTACGCGCGTCGCCTCAAGAAGCTCGTTCCGTGCGTGCGCGTGGCGATGGTCGACGAACGGCTCACCTCTAACCAGGCGCACGAGCGCCTGCGCGCATCCGGTATCCCGGAGCGCGAACACCGTAGCGTCATCGATCAGGTTGCGGCCCAGATCATTCTGGAACAGGCCCTGGAGCTCGAACGCATGAGCGGTCGTGCGCCCGGGGAGGAGATCATCCTTGACAATAGCGAAGGAGCGAACCAATGAGTACGCCCCCCACGTATCCCTTCCGCTCGCGCCGCGAGATCCACTCCGGTCAGCCCAAGGTCTACTCCGACGCTCCCAACGAGGACGTGACCCCCACGCCAGCGGACCCGACGCCTACTCCGGTGCGCGGAACCATCCCGCCCGCCCAGGCCTCGCACGAATCGAGCGACGCGGGCCCGTCGCGCCAGACGATCCCGGCCGTCGCTGCGGCCGATTCTGCTCCCACCCCGATCCCGGGCGAGCCTTCTCCTGCGCCCGACTACACAACGCTTGGCGACTCCGAGCTTCGGGGTGAGCGCCCCGCATGGAAGCCGACCGAAGCACCGTTCGAGACGACGGGTATGCGCTCTCGGCGTATCGCCAGCGAACGCCGCGCCGCTCGCAAGCGCAAACGTCGGCGCCGTATTCGCTCATTCGTCGTCATCGTGCTCGTGCTGGGCCTCGTTGGGGGCGCGAGCTACATTGCGTACTCGCAGCTGATGAATACTTCGACCGTCGCCTCCGACGACTACCCGGGGCCGGGCACGAGCGACGTCCTGGTGACGATTGATGACCAGGCGACCGGACGCGAGATTGGCCAGAAGCTCTACGACGCTGGCGTTGTCCGCTCTGTTGGGGCCTTCGTGCGTCAGTATGAAAAGAACAGCGCTGCACGCACCATCAACCCGGGAACCTACCGTTTCAAGCTGCAGATGAGCGCCGCGGACGCGCTTGCGGTTCTGCTCGACCCTATGAACCGCGTTGACTCGACCGTGACGGTCCTGGCGGGCGAACGCATGTCGGTTATCAAGAAGCGCATCGTTGAGGTCATGGACGTTTCTGAGGCCGAGGTTGACCAGGCTTTCGCTGACACCGAGGCTATCGGACTTCCCGCCGAGGCCGGCGGCTCCGCCGAGGGCTGGCTCCACATTGGCGAATACAAGGTGGACGAGGGGGACACGCCGACGAGCGTTATCGCCCGCATGGTCGCGGCCACCGTCAGTGAGCTGGACAAGCTCGGCGTGCCCGCAGCGGACCGCCAGACCGTCCTCATCAAGGCCTCTATCGTCGAGGGCGAGATGGGCACGAACTCGAAGTACATGCCGATGGTTGCCCGCGTCATTGATAATCGACTGGCCGACACGGAGGGCGAGACGAAGGGCGTGCTCGGCATGGACTCGACGACGCTGTACGGCGTCGGCAAGGAGGGCGGCCTGCCCACCCAGGCCGACCTGGATGCGGACAACCCCTACAACACGCGCCTGCACGCGGGCCTGCCTCCCACACCGATCAACCAGCCCAGTCTGGAGGCCATCAAGGCCGTCCTGAAGCCGGCTGACGGCGACTGGCTCTACTTCGTGACGGTCGACCTGAACACGGGTGACACCCTCTTCGCGTCCAACGCGGCCGACCACGAGAAGAACAAGGAGAAGCTGGTCGAGTACTGCAAGACCCACTCCGACCAGTGCAGTACCCAGTGATGGCGGCCTGGGCTGGGGTCATCGGCTCCCCGATCTCGCATTCTCTTTCCCCGGTGATTCACCGCGCGGCCTGGGAGCAGCTCGGGATCGAGGGCTGGGAGTATCGGCGTTGTGAGGTCGACGAGGTAGCCGTGGGTGACTTCATCGCGGGCCTTGACGACTCCTTCCGTGGCCTGTCGGTGACCATGCCCTGCAAGCAGGCGGTCATGCCGTTGCTCGACGCTGTGGACCCGTTAGCCAGCGCGGTCGGTGCCGTCAATACGGTCGTCCCCTCCGCGGGGATGCTCGCCGGATTCAACACGGACGTGACAGGCATTGCCTCGGCTATCAGGCGCGGGTGTGACGAGGCGGGGGTGCCGCTTCCGTCAAGTGCCCTGGTCCTCGGTGCCCGTGCGACGGCCTCGTCTGCGTTGGCGGCCCTCGGCGAACTCGGGATCACGACGACCACGGTTGCGGCACGGCGATTCGGAGGCCACGGCTCGGTGATCGCGGCCGCCTCCCGGCTCGGCGTCGGCGTCGAGCAAGTGTTGTGGTCGGATACGCACGCAGTTTCCGCCGCGGCGGCCTCCTGCGACGTCCTCATCTCGACCCTGCCCGCCACCGTCGCGGATCCCCTTGCCGCCGTCCTTGCTCCCCGTGAGGATCAGATTCTGCTTGACGTGATTTACTCGCCGCGTGAGACCGCCCTGCGTGCCGCCTTTGAACGCGCGGGTGCAGTTGTCGCCGAGGGGACAGACATGCTGGTCTACCAGGGGGCCGCTCAGGTTCAGCTGATGACCGGGCGCAGCCCCGATCCGGCGGTCATGCGCGCAGCCCTGGAGGATGAGTTAGCGGGGCGCACACGCGCGAGTGGGGGAGATGAGCACCCGTGATCGTCGAGTGGCTCCCACCGCATATCAGCGCGGACCTGTCCCTCGTCTCGGGCTTTCTCACGTGGATCATCATCCTGGGCTGGCTGTGGCATTCCGGGTGGAAGATCCAGCGCCGATACTTCATCGAGGTGAGCCAAAAGCCGCTGTCGCGCAACGAGATCGTGTGGGGAGCAGGCATCGTCGGTGCCTTGTTCTTTGTTGGTGCCCAGATGCGACCGGGAATGCCAGCGGTGATGACTGTTGCCATGATCGGTGCCCTGAGCGGCTACGTGGACGCGCGCACACATCGGCTTCCCAACATGTACACGGTGGTCATGGGGGTCGGCGTTGTCGTCGGCGCCCTCGTCGGCACCCTGATTTCCCCGATGTGGCCCGAGCGCCTCGTGGGCTTTGCCGTGGGCGCGCTCATCTGGCTCGTTCCCATCGCGATCTTGAATCGTCTGCCCGGTGGGATGGGTGGGGGCGACGTGAAGATCGCCCCCGTTCTCGGAGCCATGGTCGGGTCCGTCGGGCTTCACGCCGCAGTGTTCGCGCTCGCCCTGTCCTTCGTGTCCGCCGGTTTGGCCGCCCTGTGGCAGATCGTCGTCGGATCCGCCGGCACGAAGTCGCGGGTCGCGATGGGCCCGTGGATGATCGGCTCCGCTCTTCTCGGCGCGATCGCCTGGGGAGTCGTACCCGACTGGCTGTAGGACGGGGTCACGCGCCTCATCGTGGACCCGTCGGGCCGCAGACCGTCCGTGATGGGACAATGACACGGTGAGTATTACGACGCCTTCGCATCAGTCCGAGCCTGTCAGCCTCGAATGGGGCCAGACCTGGCCCCCTCGTGAGGTCTTCACGTCGCTCGCCGCGTCGCGGCGCGTGATTCCCGTCGTGCGCCGCGTGCTAGCCGATGAGCTCAGCGCTGTCGGCGTCTACCGTCAGCTTGCTCATGGCGACTACGGCAGCTTCATCCTTGAATCCGCCGAGCACGGGGGCTCCTGGGGACGTTGGTCTTTTGTTGGAGCGTCGAGCGCAGGGGCCATCGTGGCCCGCGACGGTCACGCCCAGTGGGTGGGCGCACACCCGCAGGGTGCCCTGGCGGAGGGCACGTTCCTGGAGGTCGTTCACTCTGCGCTGGAGCAGTTGGCCGCCTCACCCATCGAGGGGCTTCCGCCGATGACGGGTGCTCTGGTCGGTTCGCTGGGCTGGGGCATTATCCCCGAGTGGGAGCCGACCCTGGCCGCGACCGCCCCCAAGGAGTCCGATGTCCCGGACGCGACGCTCGTGCTCGCCACCGAGGTCGCCGCGATCGACCACGCGACGGGGTCGGTGTATCTGATGGCCATTGCCTGGAACCTGAACGGCTCGGCCGAGGGCGTCGACGGCGCCTACGACCGCGCGATCGAACGTCTGGACGCCATGACGAGCCAGTTGGCCTCGCCCATTGCCCCGGCGGTGCTGGGGTCGAGCGACCAGGAACCCCCGGCGCTGCGCCAGCGCACGCAGCGCGCCGACTTCGAGTCCTCCGTCAACGCCGCTAAGCGCGCGATCACGGATGGGGATGCCTTCCAGATCGTCCTGTCTCAGCGCCTCGACGTGTCGACCGACGCCAGCGGCGTGGACGTGTACCGCGTGCTGCGCACGGTCAATCCCTCTCCCTACATGTACTACCTCGATCTGCCCGACGAGCGTGGCGGCCACTTCGAGGTCGTGGGTTCCTCACCGGAGACGCTCATCAAAGCGGAGGGGCGTCGCGTGTGGACCTACCCGATTGCGGGCTCGCGTCCGCGGGGCGCCGACTCCGCTCAGGATCGGCGCCTAGCTGCGGAGCTCCTGGAAGATCCCAAGGAACTCTCCGAGCACGTGATGCTTGTCGACCTGGCGCGCAACGACCTGTCGAAGGTCTGCGACCCCGCTTCGGTCGAGGTGTCTACGCTCATGGAACTCAAGCGTTTCTCTCACATCCAGCATATTTCGTCGACCGTGACGGGGCTGCTGCGCCCGGATGCGGATGCACTCGACGCGCTTGTCGCCACCTTCCCTGCGGGTACCCTGTCGGGCGCCCCCAAGCCTCGCGCGATTCAGCTGATCGACGACTTTGAGCCGGCTGCGCGCGGCGTGTACGGCGGCGTGGTTGGCTACTTCGACTTGTCGGGGGACGCCGATCTGGCGATCGCCATCCGCACGGCCTGCTTGAAGGACGGTGTGGCCTCGGTTCAGGCCGGTGCCGGCGTTGTCGCAGATTCTGTGCCCGCCTTGGAGTACGAGGAGTCCCACAACAAGGCTGCCGCCGCTGTTGAGTCCGTCGTGCGAGCATCAACGTTGGCCCCGCTGTCGTGAGACGCGCGGCTGGATGCTTCGCCCGGGCGCCTCTTTTATTCGCTAGCCTTGATGGCGTCCATCTGTTTCTCGGTGAAAGGGGAGCGTTGTGAGCGTTCTCGATGACATTATCGTGGGGGTCCTTGAGGACCTCAAAGAGCGCGAGGATCGCGTTCCTCTCAGCCGCGTCAAGGAGATGGAGAAGAACGTTCCCGAGGCGAAGGATGCCCTGGGGGCCCTGCGCGGCGGGGATGGTGCTGTCAAGATCATTTCGGAGGTCAAGCGTTCGTCTCCCTCCAAGGGGGCACTCGCGCAGATCCCGAACCCGGCTGCTCTGGCATCCGTCTACGAGGCCGGGGGTGCTTCCGTGGTCTCGGTGCTGACCGAGCAGCGCCGCTTCCACGGCTCGCTCGCGGACCTCGATGCCGTGCGTGCGGCGGTCGACATCCCGCTCCTGCGTAAGGATTTCATCGTGACGCCCTACCAGATTCACGAGGCGCGTGCTCACGGCGCGGATCTCATTCTGCTGATTGTGGCGGCTCTCGAACAGAACGCGCTGGTCTCGCTGTTGGAGCGGACGCGTTCGCTGGGTATGGAGGCCCTCGTCGAGACGCACTCGCGCTTGGAAGCGCTGCGTGCTCTCGAGGCGGGCGCCTCGATCATTGGTGTCAACGCGCGTAATCTGAAGACCCTCGAGGTCGACCGCTCGACCGTCGAGCAGGTCATCGACGTGATTCCGCAGGACGTCGTCGCGGTCGCGGAGTCGGGTGTTGCCCAGGCGCACGACGTGTTCGAGTACGCTAAGTGGGGCGCGGACGCGGTCCTGGTCGGCGAGGCGCTGGTGACCTCCGGCAATCCGCTGTCGAGTATCCAGGATATGGTGAGCGCCGGCCAGCATCCGGCGTTGCGCACGGATCGCCGGGCTCGCGTCGCTGCGGCTCGCAAGGAAGGACTGTGATGAGCGCTGAGAACTTTGCCTCCGGACCCTACTTCGGTGATTTTGGCGGTCGATTTGTGGCCGAGTCGCTGATGGGTCCCCTCGAAGAAGTCGAGGCGGCGTGGAAGCGCCTATGGCGCGACAAGTCCTTCCAGGCGCGCTTGCGTGACCTGTTCGCCAACTATGCCGGTCGACCCTCTTTGCTGACCGAGGCTCCGCGTTTCGCGGCAGATCTCGGTGGCGTGCGGGTGTTCCTCAAGCGTGAAGACCTCAACCACACGGGCTCTCACAAGATCAATAACGTGCTGGGCCAGGCCCTCCTCACGAAGGAGCTGGGAAAGACCCGCGTCATTGCTGAGACCGGCGCCGGCCAGCACGGCGTCGCCACCGCGACCGCGGCGGCCCTGCTCGGCCTGGACTGCACGATCTACATGGGGCGCGAGGACACGGAGCGCCAGGCCCTTAACGTCGCGCGCATGCAGATGCTCGGCGCCGAGGTGATCGCCGTGACGGCGGGTTCGGCAACCCTTAAGGACGCCATCAACGAGGCGTTCCGCGATTGGGTGACCAACGTCGAGACGACCAACTACATCTTTGGAACGGCGGCGGGCCCGCACCCCTTCCCGGAGCTGGTGCGTGACCTACAGCGCGTCATCGGCGACGAGGCGCGTGCCCAGCTGCTCGCGACCGAGGGGCGCCTGCCCGACGTCGTCGTGGCATGTGTGGGGGGTGGGTCTAACGCGATCGGTTCCTTCACGGCGTTCATCGACGATCCGAGCGTCGAGCTGCTGGGGTGCGAGGCTGCGGGAGACGGCTTCGATACCGGGCGTCACGCCGCGTCCATCACGGCTGACCAGGTGGGCGTTCTGCACGGCGCACGCACCTTCGTCCTGCAGGAGCGCGACGGTCAGACGAAGGCCTCGCACTCGATTTCGGCCGGTCTGGACTATCCGGGCGTCGGCCCCCAGCACGCCTGGCTGGCTCGTTCGGGTCGCGCCTCCTATATGCCAATCTCGGATGCCGAGGCCATGGAGGCTTTCCTGCACCTGTCGCGCACCGAGGGCATCATTCCCGCCATTGAGTCCTCGCACGCCCTCGCCGGTGTGCGTGCGTGGGCGCGCGCCAAGGCGGAGGCTGAGGGACCCTTCGCGCCGGGGGAGGAGCCCATCGTTATCGTGACCGTGTCGGGGCGCGGCGACAAGGACGTGGATACGGCATCGCGGTGGTTTGGCTACGGCCACGCGAAGCTGCAGGTCATCGACCCCAGCGCCGGTCCCTCCGGCGTGGCTGTCCTTGACGAGAACGAGGAGAAGTGACATGACGCGAGCCCCCCATTCCGCCGTCGCCATTGATGCGGCACTCGCGCGCGGTGATGCTGCGCTGATTGCTTACTTGCCCGTCGGTTTCCCGTCGGTGGAAGATTCGATTCGAGCGGGAAAGGTCCTCGCGGATGCCGGCGTCGACGTTATCGAGCTCGGCTTCCCCTACTCGGATCCGGGCATGGATGGCCCGACCATCCAGCGCGCGACCGTCGCGGCTCTCGAGCGCGGTACCCACTTAGAGGACCTCTTCCACGCGGTGGACGAGCTGACCTCGTATGGTATTTCAACCTGCTCCATGACCTACTGGAACCCTGTTGAGTGGTGGGGCGTCGAACGCTTCGCGAAGGACTTTGCCGCCGTGGGCGGCTCGGGCCTCATCACCCCCGACCTGCCGCCCGAGGAGGGTGCGCAGTGGGAGGCGGCCTCGGACAAGTACGATCTGGAACGCATCTACCTGAGTGCCCCCTCGTCACCCGAGCATCGGCTCAAGCTGATTGCTGAGCACTCGCGCGGCTGGGTGTACGCGGCCTCGTCGATGGGCGTGACGGGCGCGCGTGCTGCCGTCGGTGCGCACGTGGCGGATGTTGTGGCGGCGACGCGTGCGGCCGGAGCCGAGCGTGTGTGCGTGGGCCTCGGCGTATCTAACGGCGCTCAGGCGCGCGAGATCGGCGCATACGCGGACGGCGTTATCGTCGGATCTGCGCTCGTCAAGACTCTGTTTGACGAGAACATTGGCCGCGGCCTGAAGGCCCTCGGTGAGCTCGCGACCGAGCTGAAGTCCGGTGTGAGCGGGGCTCGGGCGTGAGCGCGCTCATCGCGGCCGGTATCCCGTCGCCTTCGCAGGGTGTCTGGTACCTCGGGCCGATCCCGTTGCGGGCCTACGGCATCATCATTGCCGCCGGCATGATTATTGGCGTGTGGTGGACCGCCCGTCGCTACCGCGACCGCGGTGGAAACCCGGACACGCTCTACGACGTGGCGCTGTGGGCGATCCCCCTTGGCGTCGTCGGCGCTCGCATCTATCACGTCATCACCTCTCCGGACGCCTACTTCGGCCCGGGCGGCGATCCGATGCTCGCCTTCCAAGTGTGGCGAGGCGGGCTCGGCATCTGGGGTGGTGTCGCCTTTGGTGCCCTCGGAGCCTTCTTCGCTGTGAAGCGCGCTGGCGTGCGTTTCGGGCCGATCGCGGATTCCCTGGCCCCTGCTCTGCTGGTCGCTCAGGCGATCGGCAGGTGGGGAAACTGGTTTAACCAGGAGCTTTTTGGTGGTCCGACGACCTTGCCGTGGGGGCTTCAGATCGACGCGGCGCACATGCCAGCCGGATACCCCGCAGGCACGCTGTTCCACCCGGCATTCCTCTACGAGTGCCTGTGGAACCTTGCAGCCGCTGCGCTGATCGTGTGGCTCGACCGGCGCCACCGCTTCGCCGGGGGGCAGGTGTTCGGCCTGTATCTGATGGCCTACACGGCGGGTCGCAGCTGGATCGAGATGCTGCGCATCGATGATGCGCACACGGTCCTGGGGCTGCGCCTGAACGTGTGGACGTCCGTGCTTGTGTTCGCCCTGGGTGCACTGCTCTTCGTCATTGCTGGGCGTATGAAGCGTCCGACGCGCGTCGTAGCCGATGACGTCAAAGACCCGGATGCGGCGCGTGATGAGGACGCTTCGTTGGGCGAGGACGCAGGAGAAATTGCTGCGTCCTCCGAGGAAGGCGGCGAGAGTACTGCGATCGCAGCAGACGCATCCGAGGACGAGGCCGCCAGGTAGTCATCGTGCGACACCGGTGCAGCTTGTGTGTGCCTAAGGTCCTGCAACAGCTAGATTCATGGGAATGATCACGTCGGCCGCGCCGCGCTCCTTAGTGATTACTCTGTGACTGGACGGTAAACTAAGCTTTATGCGTCGAGCTAAAATTGTCTGCACTATTGGACCTGCCACTGAAACCCCTGAGCAGCTCCAGGCACTGGTGGACGCCGGCATGGATGTCGCGCGTATCAACCGGTCGCATGGAAAGCCTGAAGAACACGCGGCCGTCATTTCGCGTGTGAGGAAGGCGTCTGCGACGTCGGGCCGCGCGATCGCGGTCCTCGTCGACCTCCAGGGACCCAAGATTCGTCTGGAGACCTTCCAGGATGGGCCCCAGGAACTGAAGATTGGCGATACCTTCACCATCACGACCCGCGACGTTCCCGGCACTAAGGAACTCGTCGGTACTACATTCAAGGGCCTGCCCGGTGACTGCGCGCCCGGCGACCGCCTGCTGATCGACGACGGCAACGTTGCGGTCCGCGTCCTTGAGGTGAACGAAACCGATGTCGTGACTCTCGTTGAGGTCCCCGGCATGGTCTCGGACCACAAGGGGCTGAACCTGCCCGGCGTCGCAGTGTCCGTTCCCGCCCTGTCCGAGAAGGACAAGGAGGACCTGCGCTGGGCCATTGAGCAGGACGCCGACTTCATCGCCCTGTCCTTCGTGCGTTCCGCCGAGGACATCAAGGACGTCCACGAGATCATGGACGAGATGGGCAAGCGCATTCCTGTCATTGCCAAGATCGAGAAGCCCCAGGCTGTCGAGGCGCTGGAGGGCATTATCGAGGCCTTCGACGGCATTATGGTTGCCCGTGGCGATCTCGGCGTCGAGATGCCCCTCGAGGCAGTGCCGCTGGTGCAAAAGCGAGCGATCGAGTTGGCCCGCATTGCAGCCAAGCCCGTGATCGTGGCGACCCAGGTCATGGACTCCATGATTAAGAACCCGCGTCCGACCCGCGCCGAGGCTTCTGACTGCGCGAACGCCATCCTCGATGGTGCCGACGCTGTCATGCTGTCCGGCGAGACCTCGGTGGGTGCTTTCCCGATCGAGACGGTCCGCACGATGGCAGCGATCATCGAGTCCACCGAGGAAAACGGCGGCGAGCGCATCGCTTCCATTCCCGGTTACTTCGCCGACCGCGGCGGCGTCATCTGTGAGGCCGCGGCACGTATCGCCGAGCACATGGACGCTCGCTACCTGGTGACCTTCACCCAGTCGGGCACTTCGGCTCGCCTGCTGTCGCGTATGCGTCGCCCGATCCCGATGCTGGCCTTCACGCCGCTCGAGTCGACGCGCCGCCGTCTGGCCCTGTCGTGGGGCATCCAGACATACCGCGTCCCCGAGGTTCAGCACACGGATGACATGGTGTGGCAGCTCGATCAGGTCGTCCAGTCGTCCCGACTCGCTGAGATCGGTGATCAGCTCGTCATCGTCGCCGGCATGCCGCCGGGCATCCCGGGCTCCTCGAACATGCTGCGTATCCACGAGGTGGGTGACGAAGCCGATTACGCGATCGGTGGCGCACGCTAACTCCTAGACGCGTCGACTGTGGGGTGCTGGCCAGGCCAGCACCCCACAGTCCTTTTCTGCGATGTGAGTTGTTTCTCGTGGACAAAATGATAACGGTGGAATAAACTCTTCGGATACACGTTGAGACGTGTGATGCCGCTCCAACGACGGCGCGGCGAGGCAGCAGGTTGCTGCGGGCACATCACGGAATGCCAGTGCGAACAAGGCACGTTTCCGTGCGCCCACAATGGAAGATGGAGGAAGAAATGAATACGAACATCCGGACCGTGTCGGTCCATGACACTCTGTTTGGTCGCGTGGCCAACAACCTGGAGGTCGCCCAGCTCTCGCGAGCCGTTGAGCCGTGGTTTGCTGACTTCCATGACAGGAGGGTCAAGCAGGCGATCGCCGACCTCGACGAGCCGACCCGCAGGGGGGCGGCAGCCGAGTATCTCGGCCTCGAGCTGAGCGTGGTTGCCTAACAGATACGGTAAGGGGCCGACAAGCGTTGCTTGTCGGCCCCTTTTCTGCGACAGGAAAACTCGTATCAATAGCGGTTCCAGCGTCGCGCTGGTAACTGTTTGCCGGTACCATGGAGCACGTACTCCAGTGGCGGTACCCCGAGTGGGATTCGAACCCACAACAAGCCGGGTTTGAGCCGACCGCCTCTGCCAGTTGGGCTATCGGGGCTTCGCGTGTGCGTGTCCCACAATAGAGCAGCTGAGCAAACCGATCAAACTGAGGAATATGACAATGAGTGAAGAGCAGGCTGAACCGCGTCGCGTCCTCGTCGCAGAAGACGAGGGGTTGATTCGTCTTGACATCGTTGAGACGCTGACGCAGGCGGGGTTTGAGGTTGTCGGCGAAGCTGCCGACGGGGAAGAAGCGGTCGAACTGGCGCTGGAGCTGGAACCCGACCTGTGTGTGATGGATGTCAAGATGCCAAAGATGGATGGCATCACGGCCGCCGAGAAGATTTTGCAGGAGCTGTCCTGTGCGGTGGTTATGCTGACCGCCTTCTCTCAGACGGAGCTGGTCGAGCGCGCCCGTGACGCCGGTGCGATGGCCTACGTGGTCAAGCCCTTTAGTCCCTCCGACCTCATTCCCGCGGTTGAGATCGCGCTGTCGCGTCACGCGGAGATCGAATCCCTGGAGGATCAGATCGCGGACCTGACGGACCGTTTCGAGACCCGTAAGCGCGTGGATCGCGCCAAGGGACTGCTCATGAAGAACATGGGCATGAGTGAGCCTGAGGCGTTCCGTTGGATTCAGAAGACGTCGATGGACCGTCGCCTCTCGATGCGCGAGGTTGCTGACGCGGTCATCAATCAGGTCGACGACTGAGCAAACGACGATAGGCGGGGAGAGTCACGGTGACTCTCCCCGCCTGATTGTTTGGCGGTGCGCTCACTCGTGCGTGGAACGCACGAGGATCCGGTTGGCCACACGGGCGACGGAGACGAGACGTCCCGCCTCATCGCGAATCTCGACGGTGTGCACGGTCGAAGAGCGACCCAGGTGAACGGCGGTCGCCGTTGCCGTGATCGTGCCCTCCCGACCGGCGCTGATGTGCGAGGCATTGAGTTCGGTTCCGACCGCGTATGCCTGCTTGCCGGGGTGCGTTTCGCGCGCGTGGATCTGAGCGGCGAAGGAGGCCGCCGTCTCGGCGAGTGCGGCGGACGCGCCGCCGTGCAGGATTCCGGCGCTTTGGCGGTTTCCGTCGATGGGCATCGAGATGACGGTACGTGCCGCCGAGTGTTCGAGCACTTCCATACCCGTGGCCTCCATGAGCGTTCCGGGCCAGTGGGCGCCCACCCAACCACCCCTGGCGAGGGGGTCGGGCGTGGACGCGGGCGTGTGTGTCGTCTGGTGATCGTGTGTCATGGCATCTAGGGTGGCATGTGTGAGTGACACTGTGCTGATTATTGACGGCCATTCGATGGCATTTCGTGCGTTCTACGCGCTCCCTGCGGATAACTTCGTGACGGCGACGGGACAGCATACGAACGCTGTTTATGGCTTCGTGTCAATGCTCACGCGTCTGCTGGAGACGGAGCGCCCGACCCACGTTGCCGTCGCCTTCGATGTGTCGAGGCACTCATTTAGGACCGAGGAATATCCGGAGTACAAGGGCACGCGCGACGCGACACCCGAGGAGTTCAAGGGCCAGGTGGAGCTGATCCGCGAGGTTTTGGACGCGATGGGTATTGTCTCACTCTCACGCGAGGGCTTCGAGGCCGACGACATTTTGGCGACGCTTGCTCACCGTGCCAGCGCCGAAGGAGCAAACGTTCTCGTCGTGTCGGGCGACCGCGACTCCTTCCAGACGGTGACCGACAACGTCACCGTCCTGTACCCGGGCACGGGCCCGGGCGACCTGCGCCGTATGACGCCCGAGGCCGTCGAGGCCAAGTACGGGGTGCCCCCGCACCGCTATCCGGAGATCGCCGCGATCGTTGGCGAAACGTCGGACAATCTTCCGGGAGTGCCCGGCGTGGGGCCCAAGACCGCCGCACAGTGGATCAACAAGTACGACGGCCTGGACAACCTGCTGGCACGCGCCGACGAAATCGGCGGGAAACGCGGCGCTGCGCTGCGCGAGCACATGGACGACGTCGTGCGCAACCGCCGCCTCAACCGACTCCTGACCGACATGGACCTGGAGGTTAGCCCCGCCGACCTGGCGCGCCGCCCGACCGACGTGGCCGCCATCGACAGGCTCTTCGACTCCCTGGAGTTCGGGCGCCTGCGCGCCAAGGTCCGCGAGGTTGCCGGCATCGGCATGGGACAGGCCAGCGCGGCCGAGCCCACCCCGGACGCCGCGCCCGAGGCGCTGGTCGAGGTGCGCGTGGCCGATGCCACCTGCGACATCGCCGCCTGGGCATCTGATCATCGCGGCCTCGCCCTCCTCGTCGAAGGCGACATGCGCCCGACCCGCGCAGACGTCTCCAGGATCGTCCTTGCCACCGCAGGCGAGGCCCTGGTCGTGGACCCCGCCGAACTGAGCCCCGCGCAGGACCAGGCTCTCGCCACAGTGCTCGCCCAGGCCTCGTCCCTTATCGTCCACGACGAGAAGGGAACGCGTCATGCCCTCGCGTCGAGGGGATGGACTCTCGGGGCGCCTTCCTTCGACACGATGCTGGCCGCCTACCTGGCGCACCCCGACCAGCGATCCCACAAGCTCCAGGATGTGCTCTCGCGCCTGCTCGGCGTGACCATCGAGGAGGGGAGCACCGACTCGGACGCCCTCTTCGACCTGGGAGAAATCGGCGAAGGGCCCACCGCCGCCCAAGTGCGGGCGGGTCGCCTCGCAGCCGCGCTGCACCCGCTGGCCGACACCCTTCGCCGGGCGCTCGAAGACAGCGGAGCCACCAAGCTGCTGGCCGACATGGAGATGCCGCTCTCGCGACTCCTGGCTCAGATGGAAACCATCGGCATCGCTGCGGACATCCGCGTCCTCGACGAGCTCTCCGCCGAACTGGGCGCCGACGTCGAAGCCGCGCGCGACGGCGCCTGGGCGGCAGCCGGGCGCGAGGTCAACCTATCCAGCCCCAAGCAGCTACAGGAGATCCTCTTCGACCACTTCGGGCTGCCCAAGACCAAAAAGACCAAGACGGGATACACGACCAACGCCGATGCGCTGGCGGACCTGTGGGCAAAGACCGAGGAGAGCGGGGGAGCGGGCCACGACTTCCTCGGGTACCTGCTGACCCATCGCGATCGCATCAAACTCAAGCAGATGGTCGACTCGCTGTCCGCGACAGTCGCCTCGGACGGGCGCATCCACACGACCTTCTCCCAGGTCGCTGCGGCCACCGGCCGCCTGGCGTCCTCCGACCCCAACCTGCAGAACATTCCCGCGCGCAGCGCCGACGGCATGCGCATCCGCGGGGCCTTCGTCGCGGGTGAGGGCTACGAGTCCCTCATGAGCGCCGATTACTCTCAGATCGAAATGCGGCTCATGGCGCACCTGTCCGGCGACGAATCCCTCATTGAGGCCTTCAACTCTGGCGAGGACCTCCACCGCACCATGGCCTCCATGGTCTTTGGGACTCCGGTTTCCGAGGTCAGCGGCGAAGAACGCTCGCGCATCAAGGCGACGTCCTACGGCCTTGCCTACGGCCTGTCCTCCTACGGACTGGCCGCCCAGCTCGGAATTCCCGTTCCCGAAGCGGCGGCCCTGCGCGAACGCTACTTCGAGCGCTTCGGGAAGGTCCGCGACTACCTCGAGGGTCTTGTCGCCCAGGCGCGTGCCGACGGCTACACGCAGACCATGTTTGGACGCCGACGCTACCTTCCGGACCTGCGCTCGACCAACCGTCAGCGCCGAGAAATGGCCGAACGTGCCGCGCTCAACGCCCCCATCCAGGGCAGCGCCGCCGACATCGTCAAAATCGCCATGATGAACGTTGCCTCCGCCCTGGAAGAGGCCGGCCTGGCCTCGCGCCTCCTCGTGCAAATCCACGACGAACTCCTCCTTGAGGTCGCCCCCGGCGAAGAACGCGCCGTCGAGGAGCTGGTCCGGGACAAGATGGCGTCTCCCGTCACGCTGTCCGTCCCCCTTGACGTCGCCGTCGGCATCGGCGCATCGTGGCAGCTCGCCGCTCATTAGGGCTGCGATTGGCGACGCACACCACGGAAAGTCGCGCTACATTCGTCACATTTGCGCGTCAAAGGCTGCTAGACTAGATCGCGGTGCCTAGGGACAGGTGCATCCGCATTCGTCCGCAGGCACTGGAACTGTCCATCTACTATTCATTCCGTTTCGGAGAAACTACTACATGACCACGAACACGCCGCAGGTCGCTATCAACGACATTGGTTCGGAAGCAGACCTGATCGCAGCCA
>ERZ773072.596-NODE-596-length-19574-cov-4.572519_pt1 | contig 19574 bp, 8 predicted proteins | sample MGYA00580617_ERZ773072 | MGnify/ENA primary metagenome ERZ773072 (study PRJEB29015, sample SAMEA2737970) | human oral metagenome | biome: human oral; feature: human-associated habitat; material: dental | place: China | collected 2122 ...
CCGGCGGGCAAATTTCCCCACCTTCGGGTGGGGACTTTCATTGAGGCCCCTTGCACCTTTGACGGGGAGAAGAAAACCCTGTATTTCCCCACCTTCGGGTGGGGACTTTCATTGAGGCAGGGTCGTTAAAAGATGAGGTGAGGGGGAGAAGCCCAAATTTCCCCACCTTCGGGTGGGGACTTTCATTGAGGCCGCGCCAAACAAGCCCTTGGAGGGCTGACCACTTTTATTTCCCCACCTTCGGGTGGGGACTTTCATTGAGGCAGCACACCCAAAAACCGCCCCCGCTGGCGGTTGAAAGATTTCCCCACCTTCGGGTGGGGACTTTCATTGAGGCCCTGGAGCCAAAACCTCCGTAGCCGTGAAGTATTATTTCCCCACCTTCGGGTGGGGACTTTCATTGAGGCGAAGTTGTCGCCGCGCTTTTCGTGATGGGTCACCACATTTCCCCACCTTCGGGTGGGGACTTTCATTGAGGCTCGCAACCTCGTGCGTGTAGTAGCGGAAGCCGTCAATTTCCCCACCTTCGGGTGGGGACTTTCATTGAGGCACCGCAACTGACACTACCGGTCGCCCTCTCTACAGATTTCCCCACCTTCGGGTGGGGACTTTCATTGAGGCTCCCGTAAGGGTGGTGCCGGAGTGTTCACGCTTGATATTTCCCCACCTTCGGGTGGGGACTTTCATTGAGGCCAAGAATGGCTACGACCCTTCCGCTTTCCCTGAGAAAGACCATTTCCCCACCTTCGGGTGGGGACTTTCATTGAGGCCCCGGGGTAAATCAAAAATCACGTCTCAGCTGAGAATTTCCCCACCTTCGGGTGGGGACTTTCATTGAGGCCTGACGTTTGGGCGCACCGAGGGAATGAAAGAAGAATTTCCCCACCTTCGGGTGGGGACTTTCATTGAGGCCCAAAGTGTTATCTAGGAGGCCGTATCTCATCAGTAAGATTTCCCCACCTTCGGGTGGGGACTTTCATTGAGGCTGTTGCAATCGCCGTGGTACTTGTAGTTCTCTGATTCCATTTCCCCACCTTCGGGTGGGGACTTTCATTGAGGCACGAGGTCAGCGCGGACGTGGCACTCGACGTCATGGAATTTCCCCACCTTCGGGTGGGGACTTTCATTGAGGCTCGCTCAGGTTCTCCACGGTGAGCGGAAGCGGTTCCATTTCCCCACCTTCGGGTGGGGACTTTCATTGAGGCTCTGGTCGGTGGCGAAGTGCTCGTGGAGTGTGATGCATTTCCCCACCTTCGGGTGGGGACTTTCATTGAGGCCGCTACGGCTTCGGCTGCACCGTCGCCAACCATCATATTTCCCCACCTTCGGGTGGGGACTTTCATTGAGGCACTGACGCTTTGGGCATGGGCCGTGACATTGGCCAGAAATTTCCCCACCTTCGGGTGGGGACTTTCATTGAGGCGCCCTTTGGCTCAGACCCCTCAGCCGAAACACCCAAATTTCCCCACCTTCGGGTGGGGACTTTCATTGAGGCGAGATGAACCCGACTGGCGGCTACTCGAGACCGAATTTCCCCGCCTTCGGGCGGGGACTTTCATTGAGGCGGCAGACCAGAGCGGGGGTTGAGCATCGGGTCCACCATTTCCCCGCCTTCGGGCGGGGACTTTCATTGAGGCATCATCTACCAACAGGATTATGACCCCGGGGCCGGATTTCCCCGCCTTCGGGCGGGGACTTTCATTGAGGCACCGTTCCACACTCACAAGGAGCATACCTGACTAATTTCCCCGCCTTCGGGCGGGGACTTTCATTGAGGCGTGGTTTTTGGCATATTTGGGGGGCGGGGGTGGTCAGATTTCCCCGCCTTCGGGCGGGGACTTTCATTGAGGCATTTCGAGTGAGCGAGTTTCGGCGGTGAAGTATTTCGGCGATTTCCCCGCCTTCGGGCGGGGACTTTCATTGAGGCTAGACGTGCAGTCCTGCGTGTCGTAGAGCAGCGACATTTCCCCGCCTTCGGGCGGGGACTTTCATTGAGGCTGCGTTCTACCTCGACTGCTACACGCTTACCGGATTCATTTCCCCGCCTTCGGGCGGGGACTTTCATTGAGGCCAACATAGACTGCACCGCATCCGGGGCATCCCTCAAATTTCCCCGCCTTCGGGCGGGGACTTTCATTGAGGCGGGTTTGTGGGGTACCAAGCCATGATGTGGTGTCTCATTTCCCCGCCTTCGGGCGGAGACTTTCATTGAGGCGGGTCTGAACGTCGTCGGTGACGGCTTCCTAGACCGTGATTTCCCCGCCTTCGGGCGGGGACTTTCATTGAGGCAGGGCAGGGCTCCCTCCTTTCCCTCCCGCGCTCCCTATTTCTCCACCTTCGGATGACGAAGCTTCGGTAGGCATAGATATTGCGTGGTGTACACTTTGGGTACGTAATCCGCGAGAGTCTCGTGCCGCAGCAGTCTCTGCTACGCCATAACATGCTAGTTTTTAGCTAGCTATTTCTCCGCCTTCGGGCGGAGACTTTCATTGAGGCAGAAGAGTGAGGTCAAAGAGGCGGTCCACCTGACGCAGATTTCCCCACCTTCGGGTGGGGACTTTCATTGAGGCATCGTTGATGACGTTATCGACTGCCTCGCGCAGGTTTTTCCCCGCCTTCGGGTGGGGACTTTCATTGAGGGCCTGTTGAGGCTGATTATGGCTTCCTGGGATTGAGATTTCTCCGCCTTCGGGCGGGGACTTTCGATGGAACCTGCTCCTAAACCCCGGTGCCCAATGCGGGTTACACTGCCCCGTTCTGGGGACTGTTATGGTCTCCAGAACGGGGCAGTTCCCTTTTAAGATCTCAACGCGCAAAAGCAGAGACACTCTCCGATAGCGACTTCCAACCTAGACCAATGGATCACCGATAGCAGAGCGACTCGGTGAAGCGACCGAATTGGAAGCACCCAACCTGTAGGCCGGGGGCGGTGACGAATCTGGTTGCGGGCCGGTTGAAGGGGTGGGATAATGGAAGAGGTTGCAAAACCCTCGAGGTATGTACTTCCTATCTACTCTTCGCACCCGTTGTGGTGAGAGCATTCATTGAGGACTCCAGTAATACTACCAAGGGGCAGCCTTTCTTACACATATCTCTCAAGGTGAGCTAATCGGGCCCTTTGAGAGCTTTCAATGTGATCCCCCTTCGAGAAAAATTCTGGAAGGGGGTCTTAGAATTTATACCTCCAATAATATTCCCCCGGAGCTCGAGGTATTTTGTAATTTTGATTTTTCGAGAAAAAAGTGGTACGTTCGAGTAACTGAGGCTGATGAAGTCGCTTGAACCTCAGTCCGACTCCTGGGAAAACTGGTGCAGTTGGTCTACGTGAAGCGGCGGTAAGGAAGTTGGCGGTAATGCTGACCACTGGAGTTGATTCCATCTCGCAGGCTGCGTCGATGGCCACGGGGGTGACCGTGAATCTTATTGCATTTGTGCTGATTGAGATGGTATTTAAGCCTATCCTGGCTCGTGCGGGACACCTGCCTGAGATGGGTGTTCCTCGAAAGGTACATTCTGAAGAAATGCTGAGCGATGGGGGTGTAGCAAGCGCTCCGTCTCTGAGTATTGAAGAGGAATCTGCGCATATTCATGTCTCGGTTATGAGCCACAGTGGAACTGTGATTACCGTTCTTGTCCCTCATGGACATGTAACTGTGCATGTGTCAGGGGATGCACAAAAGCCGCCCACCACGACGGAAACGCAGTAGACGGCTTTTAAAGTATGTTGATACCGCAATAAGCGGGGTATTTTGAGTTCTGTTGCCGCAGAACTCAATCCCAGAGTATAGCAAGAAAACAGGGCCAGACTCTAGCCCCTTCTATATACTGACCCGCTTATGCAACTAAGTGCCCCTGGTGCTGCGCTGAATAGTGCCTAAACAAGGCGGTTACGGTGCAGAATCAGGGGCATTACCGTCCTTGAAGTAGTGGCGTGACGAAAACGCGCGCACTATTTGAAAAAGCAGAGTAGCTTAAAGCTATACAACAAAAAATTGTGCACAACCCACGCGTCGACGCGAGATGTGCACACACTATCTAAGGAGACAAACATGTCCCAGACCACCATCACCCTCGCCGACCTCATCGAGAACGTCAAGCTCGGCGGCGGCTCCGTCATCACCTCCATCACCGAACTCGAACCCGCAGCAGGCCCCCACGCATCCGTGGCACCCGCCAAGTTCGTTGATGGTAAGGGAAATGACAGTAAGTCTGTCTTTGCATACGAAACCCGCTACATTGTGGAAGAGGTTCAGAACCCGGATGAATCCGAGAACGAGGATGAATCCAAGGAACCTGAAAAGGACGTCAAGGGCCAGCCTCAGAAGGTCGTCCTCATCGACAGCAAGCAGTCCGAACTCAACCGCGCAGAAGCCGCCATCGAACAGGGCCGCCAGTACGGCGACGAAGCAGCCATCAAGATTCCCCGCGCCGTCGTCACCTACCAGACCGAAAACGGCCCCGTAGAATACAGCGACATGGAGCTCTCGCACCGCATCTTCGACGGCCACTTCCGCGCCGGCACCATCGACGACAAGCTCATCACCGAAAACGATCAGTACCGCGCACTGCGCAACAGCACCCCCGCAGACATGAGCGCACTGCTCAACACCGCCCCCGCAGCACTCCTCTTCGGCGCCTGGGACTCCACCCGCAAGAGCAATCAGGTCCGCCTGCGCAGCGCCCTCGTCGGTGAAATCATCGGCGTCCTCGCAGACCAGGAGCCTGGCGCTGAACACCGACAGGCACGCCGTGGCGGCGCCCGCGTCGACGCCGTAGCCGCCAGTGTAAAGCTTGGTGCCAAGGAACTCAGCTCGCTCGTCGACGACCAGGAAGCTGAACTGAGCGACAAGAACGTTGCCGCACGCCGCAAGGAAGTAAAGACCGCCAAGGCTGATGCTCGCATCTCCGCATCCACTCTGGGCCTGGGTAGCATCCCGCCCACGCTCGAAGAAACCGGTGCCGTCGCATGCCGCCGTATCATTCGCTCCTGGGTTCTGAGCCTCGCCACCCTGCGCCAGCTGCGCTTCGGCACCGACGAAACCAAGAACGTTGCTGCGCGTGCACTCCTTGCCGCACTCGGCCTCAACGCCATCGCCCGCGCCGAGCGTGAACTCTACATCCGTGCCAACTGTGACCTGATTGAATCTGCCGCACCCGTTGTCACCCTCGACCAGCGTTTCGGTGAGAAGAAGCCCTTCGCACCCCTGACCGTTGAACACACCGACCAGCTTCTCCTAGAAGCCATCGAGAACGCCAAGAAGTATGGCGTGGCTGACTGGAACGGCCAGACTTTCAAGGTCGAAGGCAACCCCATCATTATCAAGAACGCCACCGCGGAGGACGCAGAATAATATGACGAACCTCGGAATTCTCGCGAGGTTCCCGCTCGGCGTATACCAGGGCCACAAGGCGGACGGAAGCCCCGACGACTACCCCGACCCTGCCCGCTTGCAGGCCGCGCTCCTCAGCGCCGCCGCGCAGGGACCTCACGCAATTATCGAAAACGGTCAGCTTGCCCCCTCGGAAGAATCTCTCAAAGCCCTCAAGTGGCTTGAGGAGAACCCCCCGACCGGGCTGCAGATTCCCGACATATGCCCCGTATACCGCTCACCCAACAAGATGAGCCGATTCATGTACCGCGAAGTGGCATATTCTAAGAAGAACGGGCGGCAGACCGAACCTCGCGCCGTATCCGACGGCTGGGCTGTATCCGATACCATCGGCTGGCAGTACGATAAGGTGCCCGCAGACATCGCGGAAACCATCACCCAGCTCTGCGGCGAAGTACCCTCCCTCGGAGAAGCCAGCAGCTTCACCGCCCTCTACACCGGAGACGTGGAACCCACCCACACTATCGACACTAAGTCGGGTCCCTTCGAAGCAGGCGGCATGCCCGTCCGCGTGCCCATGCCCGGTCGAACCGATGCGCTCATGCGTGCCCACGCAGAAGCGTACCCCGCCAAGGTTCCCACCAAGTCAGAGGATAAGACCAACAAAGAAGACACCTTGCATCATTCCCCGGTACCCACCGCAGGCCTCGGATCCATCAAGTACCAGCCTGTGGAGGCTGAAACTTCCACCAGCCCCTGGGAATACTTGTGGCTCCTCGAAGTAGACGGTGAAGAGCTGAAGCCCGAACAGTACGTCAAGGCATGCTCCCTGCTGCACAAGGCTCTCGTAGCTGCCGCAGGATTCGGTGCGCCCAGTCTTATCACCGGTAGGTACCCCAAGGGTCATAAGCCGGCCAACAGCCTGGCGTTGCAGTACCTGCCTGCCCGCTACCTGCCCGACTATCTGCGTCGGGAGGTGAAGTCTAAGGGAGTCCTGCTCGTCTTGGTCCCGGCAAGCGCCCCGACCGATGAAGCAGTAGAACTCGGTATCGCTCTCAGGAGCGTAGAAACTCTCTACGCTCAGGACTTCCCCCGGCTGACCGTGAAGCTTCGACAGAAGCGCCTGCCCGCGCAGGGTTTCTGGGATGCCCCCAAGACCGGGTACAAGCGCCTGTGGCGTACCCTCAGCGCGGCCGTTCCCGAATCGCGCGTTTTCAACCGCCCGAAGAAGACTGAGACGAAGGCCTGGACCTTCGCTGACGCCGCTCTGCTTTCCATGGCTTACGTGTGGCGTGACAGCTTCGAAGCGCCCGAGGCTGAAACCTCACGCGAACGAATTCGTAGTTTGAGGGACCAGGTCGCTAAAAAGGCTGAAGCCAAGGTCCTGGAAGCCCACCGTGTAACCCAGAACCCCGCCGCCTACGCCTACAAGCTGCCCCGCACTCTGCCCGCAGAGCCGTGGCGCGGCATCGTAGACCTCGGCAACCTGGCAACGGACACGACCCTCGTAGCCATCGGCCAGTCCCGCCACATGGGCGGCGGCCTGCTGGTTCCGTTCGACGTACCCACCGAAGAATATGACCGTCACGAGAAGGAGGAAAAGCATGACTAGCTCCGCTACTATGTTGCCCTCCATCACTCGTGAAGAGTTCGGTGACTTCTTTGCCGCACTCAACGGGGGGCACCGCCCCTTCAGCTGGCAGGAAGAAGTGCTCGACCACATTTGCGAGCACGGCGTATGGCCGGAACGTATTAACGCACCGACCGGCTCCGGTAAGTCCTCCGTGGTTGATATCCACCTCTTCGCGAATGCGCTCGCAGCGGTTGGCGCCGCGCCGCGCGTTCCCCGTCGCCTCTGCGTGACCGTGGGACGTCGTGCGCTGGTCGACAGCCAGGTAGACCGCGCCCGTGAGAAGATTCTCGACCGCATGGGGAAGGCGCTCACTAATGAATCCGGTGAGTCCGATATTCTGCGTAGGGTCGTTGAAGCTCTCCAGAGCTTCCAGACCCGCAACGACAAGGAAGGGAACGACCCCTTCGAAGTTGGCCACATTCGTGGTGAGCTGTCGAACCGTACCCTGCCGGTGACCGATATTTCGGCCTGCGCAATCATTGCCGCAACCCCCGACATGTACGGCTCGCGAGCGCTCTTCCGTGGCTACGGCAGCACCAAGGCTGCCCGCCCGCGTGAGACCGCCCTGCTGACCATGGACACCGTCATGGTGCTCGACGAGGCACACATGAACCGTCAGCTGCTATACACCACTCAGCGTATTGCCGAGCTGCAGAAGCGCGAGGCTAACTTGGGCGTTCCTGGCCTGCAGGTGGTTGAGACGACCGCTACCCCCTCCACTGAGGACAGCGAATCGACCACCCTGGGCGTGGACATTGAGGCTCTCGATAGCCCGAATGATAAAGAGCTGCACCGCCGTGTCTACTCGCATAAGGAACTGGTGCTCCGCCCCATTGATAAGTGGGATGGCAAGCCCGGTAACGCTGCGACCGTGAACGCCGCTGTGGACGCTATCAAGAAGTTCCTTGCTCACCGTGAGGCGGGTGAAGACTCCAAGAAAGCCCACACTGTCGGTTGTATCGTCAACCACGTGCGGACGGCTATCGCCATCAAGGAAGCGCTAGTTAAGAACAAGGTGCTTGAAAAGGAGAAAGAGGTTCAGCTTCTCGTAGGACGCATGCGCCCGTACGACCTGGAGGATCTGCAGAAGAAGCACGATAAGCTCTTCACTACCAAAGGCGATAAGTCCGTGAAGGTTGTTGTGGCCACCCAGACTCTCGAAGTCGGTATCGACGTTGACTTCGCTGACCTGGTGACCGAGCTGGCACCGGCTTCCTCCTTGGCCCAGCGCTTCGGACGTGTTAACCGTCTGGGCCACCGTACGGATTCCAAGGTCGTCGTTATTGAGCCTGCGAGCGGTGACTCGGTGAAGAAGGACGCGCCGCCCTACAAGGCGGTTGACCTGAGCAATGCGTATGCATGGCTCGAAGCGCTCAACGATACTGAGAACCCGTCGGTGAACCCCGCCGCAATGGTCAAGTACCCGCCGGTACAGTCCTCCCCGGAGCGTCTGCTCTACCAGCGCCCGGAATGGCCTGACCTGCTGGAATTCTCGCGTACCGACGAGAACCCCTACGATGAGCCGGACCTTGACCTGTGGCTGCACGACTCCCTGGATGCAGAAACCGCAATGGGCGGTGTTATCGTGCGCGATAACCTTCCGAGCAACACTTCTGCCGCAATGGAGATTCTCAAGACCAGCTACTTTGCGCCGAGCGACCGGGAAACCTTCCCCGCGAATCTGAAGATTCTCCAGGAGATTCTGGACTACCAGGACGAGCACGGCGTGAAGCCGCGTAAATTCCTTTACCGTCAGGGTGAAATTTCCCTGTGGCAGGATGCTGACCAGGGTGAAGAGAGTAGCCAGACGTTGGCTCCCGGTGACGTTCTGATTCTTGATACGGGTAGCATTCCGTTCACGAACCAGGGCATTGCCGTGACTCAGCGTGAGTTGCCTTCTAAGAAGGACGCGCTGAAGGCTGTGCCCTTCCTCGATGATGCCGAGCTCTACGTGTATGAGAAGTGCGCGGACCGTGAGAAAGACTTCGGGGAATACCTGGGCCTCTCACCCGAAGAGGTAGCGGAGCTGCTCGACACTCAGAGCACGGACGGTAAGAAGATGAGGATTGCTTCTGAGCTTTCTACTGAAGCGGAGGACGGTCAGGAAGTTATCTCCTGGTACGCCAAAGTGACCAAGGCGACCGAGAAAAAGTCTGTTGAAGGTTCCGATATCGCTCAGGAGTTGGTGCTGGCTGGTCCCGTTCTTCTGGACGACCACCAGAACGATGTTGCTGAGCGTACCCGCCAGCTTGCCGAGAACCTCGGCCTGGCACCGGAATTCTCTGAGGCACTGGAACTGGCTGCAAAGTACCACGACGAGGGCAAACGCGACCTGCGCTTCCAGCAAATGCTAGGTGCAGACCCGGATGCCGAGGCGCTTGCAAAGAGTGGCCACCGTTCCGTGGCAGAAGCATACCGCGCCCGTAGCCATAGCGCCCTGCCGAGGGGCTGGCGTCACGAGCAGCTGTCTGCACTCATGGTTGCGGCCTCGCCCGAAAAGGTGGGGGAGCACCGCGACCTGGTATTGCGCATCATTGGCTGCAGTCACGGTCACGGCCGGTTCTCCTTCGCCCACGACGCAGGCTTCCTGCTCAAGGAAGGCTACTTACCCGAGGGAACGGACTACGAGGCGCTCAAGGAACAGGCAACCCGACTCTTCAACGTCGGTTACTGGGATAACCTCATGGAGCAGACGAGCCGCACCTACGGCCCGTACGCTACCGCCTACCTTGAAGCTGTAGAACGCGCAGCAGATGCCCAGATTTCACGGGAGGGACACTAATGGCAACGTTGACTATTGCCGGTGACTACACCTCGGCATTGACCCATTTTGCCCTCTACGGGCTGTCCCTGATGGTTGAACAGAAACACCCCGGAACCGTCACTGTCGGTTGGTCTCAGGAGGGTCAGCCTCGCGCCCAGATGCATGCTGAAGGGGTGCCAGAAGAAGAAATTGCCGAGTGCGTGCACTCCTACGTTTCTTCCCTGGCTGCTGAAGATAGCTGGGTGAACGTAGATCAGTCCTACGGCACGGGTAAGGAAGCCGCTGTTTTCTCCCCGTTCTCACCGCGTTTTCGAGGAATCGACGCGGAGAAGTACCCGGACGACTGGGCTTCTCACCAGAAGACCCGACAGGCTCATCTGGATGCGCTGATGGAACGTGACGACCTGCTGTCTCTGCTCTGGATTGCGGGTCTGGGTGAATCTGCCTACTGGCGTTTTGAAGCCAAGGCGCCTCGCCCGGATCACGGTGCGTCCCGCTGGGAGATGAAGACCCGCAACAAGGGCCAGGAGTTCGTCAAGGACCGTCTGCGCCTGATGTGTGCGGACCTGGCCACCTGGGAACCTTCCGCAATGCTCAGCGGTATTACCGGGCAGACCCTGTACGACTCGCTGGATAAGAAGCCGGATTCCCGAACCGGAACCGGTTTCACCGTCCCGCAGCCGACGGACACCGCGCTTGCCTTCTGCGCGCTGGTGGGTATTGCGAACTTCCCGGTGATTCACCAGGTTCACCGAATCGGCGTGACCCCCGGTGCGTACCCGTACAACGCTTTGCACCCGCGGCTCATGGTGCTTCCGGTATCCTCCGGAAGGGTTACGCCCGCCCGGTTGCGAACTGTACTGCGCAGCCACCCCTACCGCCGGGTGGTTGACGAACTCGGCAAGGCGATGGAACGCGGTTCCTTGAGCTCTGACATTTTCGTGTCCGAGCTGGCGGATGAGAAGGCGATTCTTCGTGAGAAGGGCATTCAGGCGTTTGTTGCTTTCCCCATTGCAAAGGTGGGTAGTGACTCGGCTCCTGAACGTCAGGTTCTGAAGGGTAGCGCGATTCCGCTGGGCTAACCTAGCCGCTTATCGAAGCCGGCAAGTATGCCCGCAAAATGCAGGGGAGGGGCCCTCCTGTCGTATTGCCGGAGGGCCCCTCCCTCTGTGTATCGTTCAGCGGATATTCGGTGGCTAGCTCTCTAGCGCACTAGCGTACCCGGGGGAGTACCCCCTACGCCACCGCCACGGTACTCTTGGCTGCGGTGCCGCTTCGGGTCCACAGCAGGAGCGCTGCCACGCTGTTGATGATGTAGAAAATGTATTTGCCGACGTTCGCGAAGTTGCCCTGAGTCAGCGCCTTGATGCACTGCACGGTGTTGTACGCGAACCAGAACTGCCATTGCATCGTCAGCTTCAGTGCGTTCAGAATGTTCGCTGACAGGGACAGGCCAAACACTGCGGTCGTGATCCAGAACAGGAATGAGGTCTTGTCATCGTAACTGACATAGTTCGCAATCAGATAGTAACCGACATAGTTCGCAATCAGGGAGAACGCGAACGAGCCCACCACAATGCCGGCGATAATCAGCTGCCCCTTCTTGCCGGTCGGCGGTTCCATCGCTTTGCCGCGTTCGGAGTTCTGCCACCTACGAATCGCGAAGGTGTACACGATGAAGGTCACCGGGTAGGTGATGATTGCTGCCTTGTTGCCCAGAATGTAGTCGATCGCTCCGGACAGTGCCGTGTTAATAATGCCGAGCACGTTGCCAACGTTTGAGAGGCGGCCGGTCAGGCGGGTAGACATCATCGAAATACCCACGTTAATCACGGAGATCACGCCGAGGGGAATGAAGTTCGTGATCGGACCCCAGTCGACGTATTTAGCGAGGCTGGTGCCCAGGTATCCTGAGGCGATTGCGATGGCGATAACCAGTGCCACGCCGAAGATGTCGGCGTACTTGGACTTGGCGAAAAAGAGGAGGGCCTTCTCGATTGAGAACTGCTTGGCCTCCATGGGTTACTCCTTTGTAGAGGGTTATAGAAACAGTGATAGGGTACCAATAACTATAACTCTTTGAAAAGGGTTCGAAACGGCGTGTCGCACATAAAACCTCAGAACCCCACATATTCCATATCCCGGAACGCCCCGGCGTAGAGCGGCTGAGGCCGCCCCATCGAAAACCCGTACCAACTTCCGGCGTACCAACTTCCGGCAAACATTGCCAGATAACGCCCCTACTTCGTTGAACACCAAAAATGGGCGTAAAATCACCGCCGTTTCGTCTTCGCTTTAAAGGGGACCTTAAGGTACGCTAGATGACTGGGTCAGGGAACCGTGCTGGTCTCACTCACCGCGCATCCGCCCGACAGACACCCGCACCCCGCACGCTGCGTCTCACTCACGCACACAGGGGAGGGAACCACCGTATCGGCCTCACTCACCGTTTACGCCGCTGTCCGCGCGTCCTGCCACCCGTAACTCACTCAACTCAAACAAGAACTGAATAGGACAATCATGCCCTTGCTTACCCATCGACTCTCACGACGATTCTTCGTAAAGGGTGCTTCTGCCGCCGCCGCTGCAGGCGCACTGACCCTGCAGGCACAGGCCGCTCAGGCAGACGAAGCCCCCGCAAACCTTGCCCCGGCAACCGAGGAAACTAAAGGCCCGCGCCTCGTCATTCAGCGTGCCACCATCACCGAAACCGGTATGACCGTCAACTACACTGCACACGGTCTGCGCGAATTCCTCACCGAAGGCACCACCCTGACCGTACGCCACGGCTACGTTCGTAACGACTCTTTCGAAACTCTGCGCTCCTGGCCGCTCACCCCCGAATTTGACGGTGACGCTGACAGCTTCAGCGGTAGCGACCAGTTCCCCATCGAGCTGATGCAGGGTGAGGGCGTTGACCACGCCCTGCAGCTGGATATTTGCTCCGACCCGTGGGGTCAGGAGATCACCCACCAGATTGCTGCGCGCATCCCCCTGGCTGAGACCAAGATTCTGAAGACTTCTTTCGAGGATGTTCCGGATAACCACCCGTTCGCTGAGGATATCCGCATGGCGAACCAGAAGAAGTGGCTGATGCCGAACCCGCAGACTGGCGCGTTTGAGCCGGACCGCCCTGTGACCCGCGAGGAGCTTATTGCTCTGCTGAACCACGCTGCTGGTCACGCTGGCGTGAGTGAAAACTCGGATGTTGCACCCTTCGCGGATGCGGCAGGCCGCCCGACCGCGAACGCGTTGCACTGGGCTCGTGACCGCAAAATCACCGAGCCGCTCACCGGTGGCGACAAGATTGACCCGACCGCACCGGTTTCTCACGAGGAGCTGGCGGCTGTGCTGTTCCAGTACAACGCAGAGGTTCAGCTGACCGAGATGAAGGAGGGCGCTGGTTCTCGTTTCCGCGACGTGCTCGGTGCGGGTACTCTGCACCGTTACGTTGCGTGGGCTGGTGCGAACGACATCGTGCTGGATGCTTCGGGTGTGTTCAACCCGACCGCGCCGACTACTCGCGCGGAGCTGGCTCGTTTCATTCGCCGCTACAAGCTGCAGAACCTGCTGTTCACTGACTTCTCGTATGTCTCCTAATTTTTAGTCACCCCTGGCACTGTGTCACCCCGGCACCGTGTGTTGGGGTGCGTGGAACCCCCGTCTTCTGGCTTTGCTGGAGGCGGGGGTTTTGTCATGCCCCGTCGTGCCTCGCTGCTGTATTGCCGCACCTCGGGGAGTTTTAGTGACAGGCTGTGCCTGGCATATGAAATTTTGCGTTATATATACCTAAAATCTTGCAAAATCCTGTGCGCTAAGTAAGTATTACCTAGAAGGCAAGTTAATGTTTGCCTTACTTAATACTGTGTGAAGACTAGTTTCCTTCCTCGTGGGCCCACGAAACCCACACCAGAGAGCAGGGAAAACGCGGCACCTCACCACCCATCGGTGGGGGAGAGAAGCACCTCCACACACCACCCACGAAAAAGGACATACATATGAAGCTCGCATCAAGCAAGGCATTCAAGGGTCTCGCCGTTGGATCGCTGGCACTGGCAATTTCCGGCGTTGCCACCATCCCCGCATCGTTCGCGGCAGAATCCACCCGGGCAGCAAGCCAGAGCAGCGACGCTCGCACCATCACCGACAAGGCGATGGCAAAGATCACCCAGGGCCTGCCCGGTCAGTTCCAGGTCGCATACTCCAAGAAGACCAACAAGATTTGGGTTGCGGGCACTGCAGACCGCGACGAGCACGTTTCTACGATTGCTCGTATTGACGCGAACTCCCTGAAGATTGAGGCAGTTGCTGAGCTGCCCATCGTCCAGGACGCGAAGGGCTACTCCTACGAGGGTGCGTACGGTATCACCGTCGATGACGAGGAAGGTACCGTGTGGGTGACCAGCACCCGCGATAACTCCGTTGCCGTGTACGATCAGGCGACCATGAAGCAGCTGTGGACCAATGCGGGTCTGAGCAAGGACGACCCGAACTGGATCGAGCACCCCCGCGAGGTGCGTGTCGATCACGAGTCGGGTAAGGCTTTCGTGACCGGTCGCTTCTTTGTCTCGGCTATCGATCTGAAGACCAAGAAGGTCGAGAAGATTCAGCTTGAGGGCGCACCCGATGGCGGTACCCGCTACATCAGCATGAACATTCTGGTGGACGGCGGTAAGCTGTACGTGCCCGAACGCACCGGCGGCAAACTCTTCGTGATCGACACCAAGACCTTCAAGGTCGAGAAGACCATCTCTGTGAAGGGCGATAAGGACGGCGAGGTTCGCCCCTCCGACGTGGCTATTGACCACTCGCAGAACGAAATTTACGTCTCTTCGCAAGGCGTGAAGGGCGAGAACTCCGGTGTATCCGTGTACGATGCGACCACCCACGAGTTCAAGAAGTTCATCCCCTTCGGCACCCAGGCGCTCTCGCTCGATAACGATGAGGCCAACGACCTGGTGTACGTGACCGACTTCGGCACCGGTAAGGTCGGCGTGATTGACGGCGGCGCAGCGGACAAGCTGATTGCCGAGGTCGCCATGAACGGCGGCAAGGCAAACGACCTGGTCGTACTGCCCAACGGCTCCGTTGTTGCTGTGGACAAGCAGGCTGGCGCAACCGCAACCGTGCCCTACGTCCTCGACGGCACCACCGGCACCGTCAGCACCTCCAACAAGGTGACCAGCAAGCCTTCTAAGGACAAGCAGGGCAACGAGGTTCCCGCCAAGACCTCCGACATTCAGGCGAACTCCATCCTGAAGTTCAAGGTCACCGCAACCGCAGGCGACAACTCCGAGGTCAAGCAGGTCACCCCCGAAACCCGCGAGTTCCAGGGCTACCCGGCAACCGCCACCAAGACCAAGGCGGCCGACAACAACGCAACCACCCCCTCCACCGAGGCACACCGCACCGTGGATGCAAACGGTAGCGTTGCAAACATCATTCAGGGTCTGCCCGGCCAGTTCCAGGTCGGCTACTCCAAGAAGAACCACAAGCTGTTCGTACCCACCGTGGGTGCACGCGGCGGCCTCGCTTCCTCCCTGGCACGCGTGGATGCAGACACCCTGCAGACCGAGGCATTCGCCGAGCTGCCCGTGAAGAAGAACGACAAGGGCCAGTACGGTTACACCTCCGCGTACGGCGTGACCGTTGATGACGTGGACGGCACCGTCTGGGTTACCAACACCACCGACAACTCCGTGGCAGTGTACGACCAGCAGACCCTCAAGCTCATCTGGACCAACGAGGGCGTGAAGAAGGACGACCCGAACTGGATTGAGCACCCCCGCTCCGTTTTGGTTGACCACGAGTCCGGTAAGGCTTTCGTGACCGGCCGCTTCTTCGTTTCCGCTATCGATCTGAAGACCAAGCAGGTTGAGAAGATTCAGCTCGAGGGCGCACCCGACGGCGGTACTCGCTACGTGAGCATGAACCTGTTCCTGGACGGCGGTAAGCTGTACGTTCCCGAGCGTACCGGTGGCAAGCTCTTCGTCGTGGACACCAAGACCTTCAAGGTTGAGAAGACCATCCAGACTCAGGGTGAGGACTCCACCGTTGAGGTTCGCCCCTCCGACGTGGCGGTGGATCACTCGCTGAATGAGATTTATGTTTCTTCTCAGGGTGTGAAGGGCGTCAACTCCGGTATCTCTGTGTACGACCTGACCACTGGCGCGTTCAAGAAGTTCGTCAAGTTCGGCACCCAGGCGCTCGCACTGGAGCACGATGAGGATCGCGACCTGGTGTACGTGACCGACTTCGGCACCGGCAAGGTGGCTGTCTTTGACGGTCGCGCTGACGAGGTCATCGGCGAGGTCGAGATGAACGGGGCAGCCGCGAACGACGTGACCCTGCTCAAGGATGGCTCCGTGCTGGTTCTCGACAAGAAGGACCGCGACGAGAAGGTGACCCTGCCCTACGTGCTCAACGGCACCACCGGCGAGATCACCACTGCCAGCGAGTACACCACCCTGCCCGGCAAGGACCGCCAGGGTAACGACGTTCCCGCATCGGTTCAGCAGCTGAAGGCTAACTCGATTCTGAAGTTCAAGGTTGGTGTGAAGGACACCGACGCGAGCGCAGCTCCGGTGGGCATCACTCCGACTTCGTTGCAGTTCGCGGGTTACCCGACGGTGACCGGTGTGAAGGCTGATGAGTCGAAGCCGGCTGATCCGAAGCCGGCTGATCCGAAGCCTGAGGACAAGAAGGCTGAGGACGCTAAGTCTGAGGATAAGAAGTCTGACGCTAAGTCCGAGAACACCGCAGAGGCTAAGGATCAGACCTCCAAGGACCAGGCATCTCAGTCTGATTCGAAGTCTGACGCTAAGACCGGTGCACAGGACTCCAAGTCTGCTCCGGATGCTGTGAAGGCTGATAAGTCCGGTTCGGCTGTGAAGAATGGCGGCTCCTCCGATTCTTCTATCGGTGGTTCCTCGGCAACTAAGAGCGACGCAGGTTCCTCGCAGGCTGGCTCTTCGCGTGGCGCTCTGGCGAACACCGGTGCTAACGCGGTGATGCCGCTGGTTGCTTTCGCTTCTGTGGCTCTGATTGCAGGTGCTGCTCTGGTGATGCGCCGCCGCAAGGCATAAAGTGTAGCGTTTAGTTTTCGGGCTTGAATGCTCGATCTAACGCGTGAGAAGGCGGGTATTTTCTCTTTCGGATTCTTCGAATCTGGGGGGAGGGGTACCCGCCTTTTGCGTGCCTGCTTGGGCTAATGCTGGGCAGAGGTTTTAAAATATATTTATATATGTGCACTTGTCTGTAAAAATATAGGTTTTGAATGTCGAAAAAATGTGTGGCCAGCGGTGAATGTTACTGGCGCGCCTCACCTAAACTTTTACATTAATGTGTAAATATAAAAGCGTCACAACACCCCTTGTGGACAGGGTTTTTGCCTGCAAGAGCAAAGAAAAACCCCGGAAACAGCTCAACCTTCACGTGATACTGGAGGCGAATTAGGGGCTCACTCATAAAAATACAAAACACACCCACGTCGCTGCTTGTATTTTCCTGGGAAAACACTGAGGATTAGAAGGTAGGTAAATTTATGCGTTACCTGCATTTCTGCTTTTCGTGCCGTCGAATATGTCACCGCATATTCACGGGTGTCTCGTTAGCATTCGCATGCGGCATGTGAGCACTTCCGTTACACATTTGAAGGACACACATTGAACCTCACTCCCTCCTCGGGTAAAGCACTGAAGGGGCTCGCCGTCGGCTCCCTCGCGCTCGCGATCTCCGGCGCAGCCATGATTCCTGCCTCCTTCGCAGCACCGAATACCGCAAACCAGACCGCCGCCTCCAGCGCATCGACTCCTTCCACCGCATCGCTGAGCCGCGTTGTTGACACTTCCGCATCCGTCGCGCAGATTACCCAGGGCCTGCCCGGTCAGTACCAGGTTGCCTACTCCAAGGTGACCAACAAGATCTGGATGGTCGGCGTGGGTGCACGCGGCGACCTCGCCTCCACTATTGCTCGTGTCAACGCAGACACTCTTCAGATTGAAGAAGTGGCAGCGCTTCCCTTCGAGCTGGATAAGAACGGCGAATTTGGCTACGTTTCCGCGTACGGCATCACTGTTGATGATGTGTCCGGCACCGTGTGGGTTACTAACACCACCGACAACTCCCTGTCTGTGTTCGACCAGAACACCATGGAGCAGATTTGGACTAACCACGGCATTGCTGAGAGCGACCCGAACTGGATTGAGCATCCCCGCTCTGTGCTGGTGGATCACAACTCCGGCAAGGTGTTCGTGACCGGTCGCTACTATGTGTCCGCTATCGACATGAAGACCTTCGAAGTTACTAAGCTGCAGCTGGAGGGTGCCCCCAATGGCGGTACCCGCTATGTTGGCATGAACATGACCGTTGACGGCGACAAGCTGTACGTGCCTGAGCGCACCGGCGGCAAGGTCTTCGTCATCAACACTCATACGTTCAAGACCGAGCAGGTTATCCAGACCCGTGGCGAGAACTCCTCTGTTGAGGTTCGCCCTTCTGACGTCACCATTGACCACTCCGAGAACGAAATTTACGTCTCCTCTCAGGGCGTGAACGGCGTGAACTCCGGTATCTCCGTCTACGACCTGACCACCGGCGAGTTCAAGAAGTTCGTCAAGTTCGGCACCCAGGCGCTGTCCATGGAGAACGATGAGGCGCGCGACCTGGTGTACGTGACCGACTTCGGCACCGGCAAGATCGCTATCTTCGACGCTAAGACCGACCGTGTAATCGGTGAGGTTGAGATGAATGGCGGTAAGGCTAACGACCTGACCATCGCCGAGGACGGCTCCGTCATCGCAGTGGATAAGCAGGATATTGCCAACACCACCGCGGCGGTACCCTACGTGCTGAACGCGAAGACCGGTGACGGCTCCCTGACTGACACCTACACCTCCAAGGCGACCGTGGATCGTAACGGCAAGGCTGTTCCTTCCTCGCAGCAGAAGCTGGTTCCGAACTCCATCGTGAAGTTCTACGCTAAGGTTTCCGAGGGTGAATTCACCTCCACCGCGACTATTAATCCCGCAAAGGTTCCCTTCCAGGGTTACCCGAAGCAGGCTACCGCAGTGCTGATTGACCCCACCCTGAACTTCGCTGAGGGTACCGTCGACATTACTCGCCCCTACACCTTCCACGTGTCCGGCTACGACTATGATAAGCCGCCGGCCGAAGGTCTCCGCCTGTTCCTCGTCAAGGAGGGTGAATGGTCGATGGGTTATGACAAGCTGACCGATAGCGAATTGGCAAACATTCAGAAGGTCTCCACTGTCGTTCCGGCAAGCGCGTTCGTCTACAACGCACGCACCGGCAAGTACTCCTTCGAGGCAACTCTGCGTGTTCCGGCGAACACCATGCAGTACAGCCAGGGCTACATGCTCGGCACCGTTACTGCTGGTTCTGATGTGGCTACCAACCGCAATTATGATTCGGCTGTTTCGCTGATTGTTAATGACGCGAAGGACGCTGGTAACGCAGATAACCGCAATGAGGCTGATGAGCCGGCATTCCCGGCCTCCCCCTCCGCCGAGCCTTCTGCTTCCGCGTCTGCACCTGCAGTAGCAGAGAAGCCTGCGGCTGAGCAGTCGAAGGGTGAACCTTCGAAGGCCGAGGAAGCTAACGACCAGCTGGGAACTACTACGAAGACCGCGCCGCTGAAGAACTCTTCTTCGGCAAAGTCTGAGTCTCAGCCTAAGAGCTCCGGTGTTGATTCTCAGGTGAGCGCTTCTGCGACCAAGTCTGCGCCTCAGAGCAAGGGTTCGTTGGCTAAGACTGGTGCTCAGAGTGTTCTGAGCCTGGCGGCTGTCGGTGCAGATGCGCAAACCATGCTGGCTCAAGGCTATCAACC
>ERZ773072.597-NODE-597-length-19570-cov-72.227774_pt1 | contig 19570 bp, 25 predicted proteins | sample MGYA00580617_ERZ773072 | MGnify/ENA primary metagenome ERZ773072 (study PRJEB29015, sample SAMEA2737970) | human oral metagenome | biome: human oral; feature: human-associated habitat; material: dental | place: China | collected 2122 ...
TCGGCGTTTTTTTATATTACTTATTATTTGTGCAAAAACTAACAGTCCCCCACACCCTTTCATAAAAAATGCAACGAAAGCAGAGCGATTGGATTGACGGTAAAGTAAATCACCTATCAATACAAAAAGGTCGTCTGAAAGCCCAAGTTTTCAGACGACCTTTTACAATCAAAGCATTATGCGAACGGATGATGCAAAACGATGGTTTCTTCGCGGTCAGGACCAGTGGAGACGATGGCTACCGGTGCGCCGCAGACTTCTTCGATGCGTTTCAAATATGCTTTGGCATTGGCAGGCAATGCGTCGTAGCTTTTCACGCCGACAGTCGATTCGCTCCAGCCGGGCATGGTTTCGTAAATCGGCTTGCAGGTTTCTACCGCATCGGAACCGCAAGGCAGGATGTCGGTTTTGCTACCGTCGGGCAATTCGTAGCCGACGCAGATATTGATGGTTTCAATGCCGTCCATTACATCCAGCTTGGTGATACACATACCGGAAATGCCGTTGACTTGGATGGAGCGTTTCAACGCGGCGGCATCAAACCAACCGCAGCGGCGGGCGCGGCCGGTTACGGAGCCGAATTCGTGTCCGCGTTCTGCCAAACCTGCGCCAACTTCATCAAACAATTCAGTCGGGAACGGACCTGAGCCGACGCGCGTGGTATAGGCTTTGACAATACCCAAAACATAATCCAGCATTTGCGGACCTACGCCCGCGCCTGCGGAAGCGGCTCCAGCGAGACAGTTAGACGAAGTAACGAAGGGGTAAGTGCCGTAGTCGATGTCCAACAGCGTGCCTTGTGCGCCTTCAAACAGCAGTTTTTCGCCGTTTTTGTTTTTCTCGTTCAACACGCGGGATACGTCGGTAATCATCGGCGTAATGCGCGGCGCGACTTTTTCGATAACCGCCATCACGTCTTCTGCTTTCACCGGCTCGGCATTGTGCAGATGTTGCAGTTGGACATTGTAATAGGCAAGGATGGCATCCAGTTTTTCACGCAGTTTTTCAGGATGCAGCAAATCGACGACGCGGATGGCGCGGCGTGCCACTTTGTCTTCGTAGGCAGGGCCGATGCCGCGGCCGGTCGTACCGATTTTGCCTTTGCCGCGCGATGCTTCGCGGGCTTGGTCAAGCGCGATGTGGTAAGGCAGGATCAGCGGACAGGTCGGGGCGATTTTCAGGCGACCTTCAACGTTTTTCACGCCTGCTGCGTTCAACTCGTCGATTTCGCCCAACAATGCTTCGGGGGATACGACAACGCCGGAACCGATAAAGCAGTCCAAGTTTTCATGCAGGATGCCGCTCGGAATCAGGCGCAAAATGGTTTTCTTGCCGCCGACGACCAAAGTATGACCCGCATTGTGGCCACCTTGGAAACGCACGACACCGCTGGTTTCTTCCGCCAGCCAGTCGACGATTTTACCTTTGCCTTCATCGCCCCACTGGGCGCCGATTACTACAACATTTTTAGCCATAGCCATATAACCTATTAATATTAAAAAATTATCGTGAATCAACTTCAAACCAAGACGGCTTTGCGCCCTGCCCTGATTTGCCTTTAATCTGCTATGAATGGGTATTTAAATTTTCTCAACCTGCCAAACGCCGTCCGACTTTTTCAGACGACCTGTAACCTCTTCCGAAGCATTGTGTCCGACACCGTAGTCGATAACGACACACTGCCCTTGTTCACGCAGGGCTTCGACTGCTTCGCGTGCCGCTTCGGCATCATCCGCATCAACCAAGACGACGGGCTGCCGCTCAATGGCGGGCAAACGTCCAATAAAGCTGCGCAAGTCGAAACTGAATCCCGTTGCCGGACGCGCACGGCCGAAATATTCGCCCAATCCGTCATAACGCCCGCCCCGTGCGACCGCGTCATGGAAATTGGAACCGTATGCCGCATACAGCAAGCCCGTGTGGTAATTGTCGACGCGCAGTTCGGATAAATCGATATGGACTTTCTGATTCGGGAATGCGTCGCACACTGCCTGCAATTCGTCCAACGCGCTGCCGACCGCCGACAAATCGGGCAATCGTTCACGCGCGGCGGACAACACTTCCCGTCCGCCATACAGACGCGGCAGCAGCGAGAATGCTTTCGCCCACATACCGTCCAGTTTCCAAGCCTTAACCTGCGTTTCGACCGCCTCGGTATCTTTATCCTGCATCAAAGCAAGCAGTGTTGCAGACTGCTCCGCATCCAAATGCGCCGCATCGGACAAAGCCCGGAATACGCCGATGTGCCCCAGCGACAGCAAAACCTTGCCCATATCGGCAATCTTCATGCTTTTGAGCATCAAGTCAATCAGCTCGATATCCGCCCGGATGTCGGCGAAACCATACATCTCCGCTCCCGCCTGCAAAGGTTCGCGCATATTGAGCAAACCTTCCGGCCGCGCGTGCAACACAGGACCTGCGTAACACAATCGGTTAATCCCTTGATTGGCGGACAAAAGATGCGCATCGATACGCGCCACTTGCGGCGTAATATCGGCGCGGATGCCTAGCTGCCGACCGCTCAGCTGATCGACCACCAAAATGGTTTTCAAAGACAAACCCGCGTCAATGTGCGTCAGCAGGGAATGGCTGTATTCCATCAGCGGAGGCTGTACCAGCTCGTAACCGTGCACTCGGAACAAAGTCAACAACTGCTCTCGCGCGCTTTCCAACTGTCGGGCGTTGGTCGGCAACACATCGGCAACATGTTCGGGAAGCTGCCAAGATTGCATGGGAATCTACCTTCTATCTGTTTTTGTAAACGCAAAGGGCTGCTTGAATTTAAAACCAGACGGACACACAGCCCGCTTCTCGAAATACGCCGCGCAAACGATGCAGCGTTTCCAACAAATCTGATTTTAAATTCAAACAGCCCCTGAATGACGGCTTTAAACCGCCGAGTTATTAAAAGCAGACTTTACCATACAAAACAGTTTTGTGCAGCCTGTTTTCATACAAAAGTCGTCTGAAAAAAGATGGGTAATACTCTATTCGCAATGAAGATTGCTTGTTTTCTCTTTAAAAGAATCCATCGCAATTTGGCACATACGTTGCCGTTGTCCCAAATCTGCCGCAGGCAGCGATTGAAATAAAAATTTTGTATTGTTGCGTTGAAAATCGGCTTTCTTGCCTGCCTTTTTATAACACTCGTCTGCGCGTGCGAAATATTGACGGCAGATTTCCGGCAATTCTTCCAACGATAAAGGTTTGTGCTTATGCATCCCATGCGCTGACACAGCCAGCGGAGAGATTGCCAAAATCACTGCCGCAACAAATTTCAAACTTTTTTGAAACCAATAATTTTTCATAATAAAACCTTAAAATCTATATCTACATGATGATTTTGCTTTTCGCAAAATCCGCTACATTTGTTTTCAGACGACCTCAAAGCTAACTCAACCAAGGTGCGCCAGTTGTCCGCGCATTTCGGTAATTACTGTCTTATAGTCCGGCTTGCCAAAGATGGCGGAACCTGCCACAAAAGTATCGGCGCCTGCCGCCGCGACGGCGGCGATATTGTCGGTTTTGATGCCGCCGTCTACTTCGATGGCGATGTGCCGCCCGCTTTGCGCTTCGTACCGATCCAACATCGCCCGCACTTGACGGATTTTTTCAAGGGTGTGCGGGATGAAGCTTTGTCCGCCGAAACCGGGGTTGACCGACATCAGCAATACCATGTCCAACCTGTCCAATACGTTTTCCAAAACGTAGGCGGGAGTGGCCGGATTCAACACCAATCCTGCCTGACAGCCCGCATCTTTAATCAGGCTGAGGCTGCGGTCGATATGGCGGCTGGCTTCGGGATGAAACGTGATAATCGACGCCCCTGCTTTGGCAAATGCCTGAATCAGATCGTCAACGGGTTCGACCATCAGATGCACATCAATCGGCACGGTGGCATAAGGCTTCAACGCCGCGCAGACCATAGGGCCGAAAGTCAGATTCGGCACATAATGATTGTCCATCACGTCGAAGTGAATCAAATCGGCTCCCGCCTCGATAACTTTCGTTACTTCCTCACCCAAACGGGCGAAATCGGCGGATAAGATACTGGGCGCAATACGGAAATTGTGGTTCATAGAAATCCAGTCGGATGGTGTGGTTTGATAAACGGATAATTTTTCATATTCTACCACCAACGCCTCACGCAATACTAACTATGCATTATTAATATTTAACAAAAGTAAGCATATGCATAAATAATTATAGGTTAAGGATATGTTTTGTCAGAAATAAAATAAAGATATGAAGTTAACAAAAGTTAACTGGAGGGATACTGCCTTTCACACGCTAATCGGGTATATTTGCGCGGTTACGGAAACTAGGAAAACGCTGTGTCTGTCGGATTCAAATCTTATTTACCCCTCTGTGCATTATCGGTTGCGCTGCTGACGGCTGTCGGTCAAGCGCACGCCGGCCCCCAATATATCAAGCTGGACGATTTTCAAGCCAATTGCGACATCCGCTCCCTTAATCTGACGCAAGACCAACACAATGCTTTGCGCCGCATCCGTAATGATTACAAACAGGCATCGGACAAAGCATACCGCAAACTCGTCCGCACAGACCGTAACCGCCGCCAAGTCATTATGAAAATCCTTGCGGCAGATAATTTCGATCAAAACAACGCCCGCGATTATGTCGAAACCCGCTACTTGTCGAGCATGGATTTCGCCGTGGAAGAATTGGAAATCCAACACCGCTTCTACCACCTGCTCAATCCGCGCCAACGCCAGATTTGGCTCTCTTCCTGCCTTCGCTGACATATCGCTTTCCTGATTGGTCCGTACAAAAAGGTCGTCTGAAATCCTGTTTCAGACGACCTTTTGAACGATATGGCGATTCAAAGCGATGCGGCCGGAAGCAATTGAACCGGAAAAGGCTTTCCCTACCCTTATCCTCCCGCAGATTTCAGTACGGCAGATCTATTTCCCAAAAAAACTCAATCCAAAACCCGTTGTTCCGGCAAACGCCCTGCCCAATCGCACGCAAACTGCCAAGCCGAACGCCCCGAGCGGTTGCCGCGCATTTGCGCCCATTGCAATGCCGCCTTGCGTGCCGTTTCATCAAAATCCACACCGAAATCATCCAACCAATTTTCAACCGCTTGAAGGTAGTCGTTTTGATCGAACGGATAAAAACTCAACCACAAACCGAAGCGGTCGGACAGGGAAATTTTTTCTTCGACAGCCTCTTTTTGATGGATTTCGCCGCGTATACCCGTTGTCCCGATATTTTCATCCATATATTCAGGCATCAGGTGGCGCCGGTTAGAGGTCGCGTACACCAACACGTTGCTGCATCTTTGCGACAAACCGCCGTCCAATGCGGTTTTTAGGGCTTTGTAGGTTTCATCACCGGTTTCAAACGACAGGTCATCGCAGAATACGATGAATTTTTCGGGACGGTCTTTCAGCAAAAAAAGCAGCGCGGGCAGGCTGACCAAATCGCTCTTATCAACTTCAATCAGACGCAGCCCTTGTTCGGCATATTCGTGCAACAGGGCTTTGACCAGCGAGGATTTGCCCGTTCCGCGCGAACCGCTCATCAAAACATTATTCGCAGAGCGGCCTGCCAAAAACTGCTCGGTATTGCGTTTGAGTTTTTCGGTTTGCGTCCCGACGGCAGCCAGACGGTCAAGCGGGAATGTATGCGGGTTTGGCAGGCTCTCCAAAATCCCTTTTTTACCGACGCTGTGCCAACGGTATGCCAAAGCGTTCCAGTCGGTTTTACCGGGTTTTTCGGGCAACACCAAATCAAGACGGTCCAAAACGGAATAGGCTTTTTGCAAAAAGGTGGCGAGTTTCATATGTGCTCCTATTGTCCTGACATAGCAGGATTTTGCTGCGCCATCACGCGCATCACGGTATCGACAACGGCTTGGGTTTGCGGGTCGATTTCGATATTGATGATGTCGCCCTCTTTCCGGCTGCCGAACAAAGTGCGCGTCAAAGTTTCCGGAATCAGGTGGACATTGAATTCCGTATCGGTAACGTCGCCTATGGTCAGGCTGCAACCGTCCAAGCCGACAAAGCCTTTGCTCAAAATATAGGGCTTGAGTTCAGTCGGCAGTGCAAACCATACCGTGCGGTTAAACTCGCTGCGATCTATCCGCGTAATCTGCGTAGTCGTCATGATATGCCCGCTCATGACGTGTCCGCCGATTTCATCGCCGAAACGGGCGGCACGCTCGAGATTGACGGCATCCCCTATTTTCAGACGACCTAAATTGGTCTTTTCCAAGGTTTCTTTCATCAAATCAAAGCTGACCGTATCGCCGTCGATTTGGGAGATGGTCAGGCAGCAGCCGTTGTTGGCGACGGATGCGCCGATTTGCAGATGCTCGGTCATCCCATCGGGCAGCTTGACGACATGGGTACGGAAATCGGCGGACGGTTCGCGGATGGCGATGATTTCGCCGACACCTTGGACGATACCTGTAAACATGGGAGATTCTCCAATCGGTTTATTTAATGCGTTTGAAAACCAAATCCCAAACGCCGTGCCCCAAACGTTTGCCGCGGGCTTCAAATTTCGTTTCGGGACGGTAGTCGGGCGTAGGCGCGTAATCGGCGGCGGTATTTTGCAAATTGTCAAAACCGCTCAACACTTCCAGCATCTGCTGCGCGTATTCTTCCCAGTCGGTCGCCAGATGGATATAGCCGCTGACTTTCAACTTGGGCAGCAGTTTCTGCACAAACGGCGTTTGCACCAAGCGGCGTTTGTTATGGCGTTTTTTGTGCCAAGGGTCGGGAAAGAAAATATGGATGCCGTGCAGGCTGCTTTCTACCAGCATATTTTCCACCACTTCCACCGCATCGTGGCGCATCACGCGGATATTGCCGATATTCTGTTCGGCAATCAGCTTGCACAAATTGCCCACGCCGGGGCCGTGCACGTCAATCGCCAAAAAATCCATGTCGGGCAATGCGCGGGCAATTTCCGCCGTGGCCGTGCCCATGCCGAAGCCGATTTCCAAAACCTTGGGCTTCGCGCTTTGGAAAACAGCATCCAAATCCACAACCTGCGGCCGATAATCCACGCCCACGCGCGCCCATTGCTCGTCAATCGCTTTTTGCTGCGCTGCGGTCATGTGCCCCTGCCGCAAAACAAAGGATTTAATCCCGCGGCGGTGCGTCGGTTCGGCTTCAGGTGTTACTGCTTCGTTTTCCGTGTTCATATCATCAATTTTCAAATGGGTTAATCAATAGCTGACGCCGGCTCTGCGCGCCAATTCCAAGCCTTGTTCGCGGGTCAGGTAAACGGGCGGTTCCGGGCAATGGCGGCGGGCAATCTGCCCGTTTTCAAACATGACCAGTTCGTTGCACGCCAGTTGCTGCCAAATTTCGTTATCGGTCAAAGGCAGCGTGGTAATCACGGCAACGCGGTCGTCCGGCGTGGTAACGGTGGAAAAGTCGATTTCCAAATCCTCGTCCACCAGATGCGCGTGCCCGAACGGCGGCTGGCGCACAATATAGTGCAACAGGGTGCTGGCGTGGGCAAACATCACGTTGCCGTCTGACAAAATCATGTTGAACATGCCGTACTCACGCACTTGGGCGCACAGTTCCGCCAATGCGTCGAACAGTTCGTCATTGCCGGGTTTGCGGCTGAAACGGCTGCGCAGTTGGTCGAGCAGGTAGCAAAATGCGCGTTCCGAATCGGTACAGCCCACGGCTTGATAATAAGTCGTCTGCGGCTGGAATTTTGCGCTCAAATTGCCGTTGTGGGCAAAAAGCCAGTAGCCGCCCCATAACTCGCGCTGGAACGGATGGGTGTTTTCCAGCGTGGTGCGCCCCTGCGTCGCCTTGCGGATATGGGCAATCACGTTGCGCGATTTGATATCGTAATGGCGCACCAACTGGGCAACGGGCGAATCGGCACAGGGCTTGTCGTCCAAAAACAGGCGCAGCCCCCGCCCTTCGAAAAAGCCGATGCCGAAGCCGTCCGAATGGTGGTCTGTCAGGCCGCCGCGTTTGGAAAAGCCGGCAAACGAAAACGAAATATCGGTCGGAAGGTGGCAATTCATTCCGAGAAGCTGGCACATAATGCGTTCCTTTTGGTTAATCAGCCGCCCCTTTGGGCATTCGTGGTTTTGTGCTGACGGAATTATAGCGTTTTTCGCCTTTTATCGCTAAAATATCCCTTTATTTTTTACCATACACGGCACTTTGAATATGATTTTCCATCCCGATGTGATGGGCGTGAGTACGCTCGCCCAAAAAATCCGCAAAATCCCTAATTGGCCGGAAGCGGGCATCCTGTTTCACGATATCACGCCCGTGCTGCAAAGTCCGGAATATTTCCGCCTGCTGGTGGATTTGTTTACCTACCGCTATATGGGACAGAAAATCGACGTGGTGGCCGGTTTGGACGCGCGCGGTTTCATTATCGGCGCCGCGCTGGCCTACCAACTGAACGTCGGCTTCGTGCCTATCCGTAAAAAGGGCAAGCTGCCGTTTGAAACCGTGTCGCAAAGTTATGCGCTGGAATACGGCGAAGCCACAGTGGAAATGCACACAGATGCTTTAACGGCCGGCAGCCGCGTGCTGTTGGTGGACGATTTGGTGGCCACGGGCGGCACCATGCTGGCCGGCGTGGACTTAATCCGCAAAGTGGGCGGTGTGGTGGTGGAGGCCTGTGCCATTTTGGAATTTACCGATTTGCCCGGCGCGAAAAAAATCCGCGACCATAATGTGCCGCTGTTTACATTGTTGCAGAACGACGGCTGCATGTAATCCTGTAAGTGCAGGCTGCTTTCTCCAAGGCAGCCTGCACTTTTTATTTATCTTAATTATCGCCCCCAACCCAATAGAGAGAGAAACATCATGAACCACACCCGTTATCTGAAAGCCTTGTTCAACGATTTATGCAGCGGCTGGAAGCCGTTCGAGCTTTTCTGGCTGGCTGCCTTCCTTGCCGCGCAGATTTGGGCGTATTGGCGGCAGCCCGATTCCTGGGTGAGCATGGTGGCGGGTATTTCCGGCATCATCTGCGTGGTGCTGGTGAGCAAAGGCAAAATGATTAACTACCTGTTCGGGCTGATTTTTGCCTACAGTTATTTTTACGCCTCGTGGAAAGCCAACTTTTTGGGCGAAATGAATACCGTGCTGTATGTGTATCTGCCGTCGCAATTCATCGGCTATTTCGTCTGGAAGGAAAACTTGCGCCAAGAAGGCGGCGGCCAGGTCGTACAGGCCAAAAAACTGTCGCCAAAAGGCTGGGCGTTGCTGCTGGTTTCGCTGGCCGTCAGCACGTTTCTGTTTGCCCAAGCCCTACGCGCGGCGGGCGGCAGCTCCACCAATTTGGACGGCCTGACCACCATGATTACCGTGGCCGGCCAGTTACTGATGATTCTGCGCTACCGCGAGCAATGGATTTTATGGATTGCCCTAAACATCCTGTCCATCGCATTATGGGCAGAGAATCCGTCCATGTATCTGATGTTCGGCGCGTATCTGCTCAATTCGGTGTACGGGTTTTATAACTGGTCGCGCTTGCAAAAGGCGGCAGTATAATGCCGACGTGAAAAAGCAGCCTGCACCCTGCCCAACAGAAAGTGCAGGCTGCTTTGGGACACACATCCAAAGCAGCCTGCACTCTTTAACGCTTGCGACAAAAAAATATCGGATTATTGCACCGGCACGATATTCGCCTTCTGCATCAGCGCGCCCACGGCAGCCTGCACACGCTCTTGGCGCATATTGTTCAGCAGGCCTTCGCGCACTTTCTCAAACGGCTCCACCGCAATTTTGCGGCGCGTGCTCATATAAAACACCACAAACGCCTTGTTGTCCTCGTTCAATGCCTGACGCGTGAACTCGCCCGCCTTCAAATTCTGCACGGCAGTAAAGATTTTCGGGCGCGCCTCTTTCAAATCGACCAGTGCCATAAAGTCGCTAATGGCAGACTGCCCCGCCTTCACTTCCGGGTCGATGCTGTATTTGCGCGCCACATCGGCAAACGATTTTTTCGCCGCCAATTCGCGGATGGCCGCTTGCGCCTGTTCCGCCTTATCGGTGATGATTTCGCCGATTTGCACTTCGTCCGTGTTGTCGTAACGCGTTTTGATAGCGTTATAGCGCTCCTGCAACTGCGCGTCCGTTACCGGATTTTGTTGAACGATGTGCTGTGCATAAATATCCATCAGCAACTGATTTTGGAAACGCTTCCAGTTGGCTTGAAAATCCGGCTGTTTGTCCAAACCGCGGTCGCGTGCCTGGCGGCGCGCATCGGCTTCCGCCGTTTTGTAATCCGCACTCTGGTCGAGTTTCAGGCGGCGCGCTTCCTGCACCACCACGGTTTCCACCACCACTTCGTTGGCAATAAACTGGCGCAGCTCCGGGCTGTCTTTCACCTGTCCTTGACTTTGTTGTTGGACAAATTTGGCGCGCGCATCCAATTCGTCGCTGTCAATTTTCGTACCGTTCACGGTCACCACGGTCTGCGCCATCAGTTGCGCCGACAACAATACGCCGGCCAATGCGGCAGCCATTTGGGTTTTCTTCATAAAATTTCCTTAGTTTTTAGTGTGAATGAAAATATTCGGACGGGGTGTGCGCCTGAATCGTGAGTGCGTGAATTTTTCCTGCCTGAAACAGCGGTGCCAAAGCAGCCTGCACTTCACGCCAGCGCGCAATACGCGTTTTCCCTGCAAAAACTTCCGCCACCACCAGCACGGCATAATGTCCGCCGCCGCGGTTGCCCGCGTGTCCCGCGTGCAAATGGCTCTCGTCTTCGAATTCGAAAATTTCAGGGTTCATCGGCGCGAGCAGCTCGGCCATTTCCTGACGGATAGCGCTCATTTCGGGAACACTTTTTTAAACGGTTTAATCAATACTTCGGCATATACGCCGGCATCGACATACGGGTCTTGCCCCGCCCATGCCTCGGCTTCGTCCAAGCTGTCGAATTCGGCCACAATCAGGCTGCCGGATACCGCATCGGGATTGTCGGGCAAAGGGTTCGGGCCCGCGGTGAGCAGGCGGCCTGCGCGGTCAAGCTCTTCCAATCGCGCCAAATGTGCCGGACGGGCTTGGGCGCGTGCTTCGCCGGTGCCTTCTGCATCGGTTGCCAATAACATAAACAGCATTATTCTTCATCCTTCGGTAAGTGTTTGACAAGGTAAATGGCTTGCGCCAAGGAAAAAACAAGGGTCATGGGGAGATAACCCCACAGGCTGAACTGAACCCAAAATGCTTCGCGTTCCGCCGTGAACGGATAGGCCACGGCCAAATTGACCGCGCCCAAGAAAAAGAAAAAAATCATCCATGCGTACGCTATCTTGCGCCACACGTCATCGGGCAGCGTTACTTCTCCGCCCAGCAGCAGTTTCAGGCCGTTTTTGCCCATCAGCTGCATCACGCCGATGGCAGAGGCCATGGTCCACGGCAGGATGGTTTTTTTCAGCATGATGAAGCTGCGGTCGTTCAGCCAGATGGTCAGCCCACCGAACACCACCACCAAAATCAGGCTGAGCCATTGCGTCGGCGCCAATTTTTTATGCACGGCGAAGGTATATACCGCCTGAATCACACCTATCGCCACAGCCACGGTGGTGGCGGTCACCATGTTGCCGGTGATTTGGTAGGCAACGAAAAACAGGATGACGGCAATAAAATCGCTTAATATTTTCATAATTTTGGCAGCGTGTGTGTGAATAAAAGCCGTTATCATAGCAGCGCAAACGCAAACTGCCTACTTTTTCGCGCGGATTCTTGCCTACATAAGCAGCTCGACCAGCAGGTTTTTAAACAAAAATCCTGCAATGCCAAGACCTAATACCAAAAACAAGATGAACATGCCGAATTTGCCGGCTTTGGACTCTTTGCCCAAATTGTAAATAATAAAACCTAAAAAAATGACCAGCGCGGGAATGCAGATACGCATTGCCCACATGGAAAATTCTGCTTCTGTCATGGTTTCCTCCATATCGGTTAGTCGGAAAAAGCAGCCTGCACCTTGAAAACGGCAAAGGTGCAGGCTGCTTTTTTATTATGCCTGACTGGCCGCCAATGCCTGCGCCAAATCGTTCATCAAATCGTCCGCATATTCCAAGCCCACGGAAATGCGAATCAGCCCTTCACGGATGCCAGCGGCCGTTTTGTCTTCGGGCGACATTCTGCCGTGCGTGGTCGTCCACGGGTGGGTGATAGTAGAGCGAACATCGCCAAAATTGGCGGTTTTGGAGAAAATCTGCACGGCATCAATCACTTTCCAAGCAGCCTGCACGCCGCCGGCCACTTCAAACGCAATCACCATACCGCCGGCACTTTGCTGTTTGCGTACCAGTTCCGCCTGCGGATGGTCGGACAGGCCGGCATAATGCACCGCTTGGATTGCAGGCTGCTTTTTCAGCCATTCGGCGATTTTTTGCGCACTGGCCGCCTGTTGCTGCGTCCGGACGAAAATCGTTTCCGTGCCGCTGAGCAGCAGCCACGCATTGAATGGCGACAAGCTCAAACCCGCCGAATTGACATATAGCCCGATTTGTTTAATCAAATCCTCCCGGCCGCATACAATGCCGCCCAACACGCGGCCGTGCCCGTCAATAAATTTGGTGGCCGACTGAATCGACAAATCCGCGCCGAAATTCAAGGGCTGCTGCACGGCGGGCGAGCAGAAACAGTTGTCCACCGCCAGCAGTGCACCGTTGTCGTGCGCCAGTTTGGCCAGTTTTTCCAAATCGGCCACTTCGTTCAGCGGATTGGACGGCGTTTCCAAAAACAGCATTTTGGTGTTGGGGCGGATGGCTTTTTCCCATTCGGACACATCGGTTTGCGATACAAAGGTAATCTCAATGCCGAAACGCGCAATATGGCCCGACAACAAGCCTGCGGTGGTGCCGAACAGGCTGCGGCTGCTGACCAAATGGTCGCCCGCGCTCAAAAATGTCAGCAAAGCCGCCTGAATCGCCGCCATGCCGGTGGCCGTGGCAATACCAGCCTCTGCATTTTCCAGTGCGGCAATGCGTTTTTGAAATGCCGCGATAGTGGGGTTTGCCGTGCGCGAATAAGTGTAGCCCTCTTTGGTTTTGGCAAAGATGGCCGCCGCATCCGCCGCGCTGTCCGCCATAAAGCTGCTGGTCAGGAACAGGGCTTGTTGGTGTTCGTTAAACGGCGTTTGCTCTTTGCTGGCTCGGATGGCAAGCGTTTGCGGATGTAGCTTCGACATACGGATTCCTTTAATCGGTTTACATTGGAAAGCGCTATTTTGCGCCTTTTCAGACATGGTTTCAATGCTTATAATGCCAAGTTTCTCAGACCATCAGCAAGGAAACACCATGAAATGGACCGACACCCAGCGCATCGGCGAAGAATTGTTCGACACGCACGGCGACAGCATCGATCCGAAAACACTGCGCTTCACCCAACTGCGCGATTTGGTCTTGGCGCTGCCCGATTTTGACGACGACCCTGCCCGCTGCGGCGAGAAAATCCTGGAAGCCATCCAGCAGGTATGGATTAGCGAAGCCGAATAAACCGCCGCTTCCCCATGTGGCAACCGTTTGATAATTTTTGTAAATTTTTGCGAAATTGCCATGATTAACCTTTAATTTCAAAAGGGAATATGATAAATTTCGCAATTGGTGCCCGCTGTGGGCACGGATTTATTTTGTCTTAAATTCAATTTTTAAGTGGTTTTATTGATGACTTTATTACAGCATACCAAACAAATCTGCACGGGATTGGTCTTTAGTTTCGGCCTTGTTTCATCCGCCTTTGCCTACGATTCCGAAGACGTATTGGGCGATTTCCTGCAACAAAACTTCCCCGGCCAGTTCACCACCGTCCCTGCCGCCAACAACCACGCCGCACCTGCCGCACAGCAACAACCGGCTTATGCCGCACAGCAACAACCGGCTTATGCCGCACCGCTGCTCAACGCGCAGGCTGCCGCCATCATGAATGCCAACACCGGTCAAATTCTTTTCCAAAAAAATATGAACAGCGTACGCTCCATCGCCTCCATCTCCAAACTGATGGCGGCCATGGTGGTTTTGGACGCGCGTTTGGACATGGGCCAGACCATCACCATTACCGAAGCGGAAATCGACCGCCTGAAAGGCACCGGCAGCCGTTTGAGCGTCGGCACAGAGCTGACACGCACCCAACTGCTGCACTTGGGCCTGATGAGCAGCGAAAACCGCGCCATCCATGCTTTGGCGCGCACTTATCCCGGCGGCATGAGCGCGTTCGTTCAGGCCATGAATGCCAAAGCGCAAAGTTTGGGCATGCGCCACACCCGTTTTTATGAACCTACCGGTTTGGATCCGCGCAACGTATCCACCGCATCCGACCTGCTCCTGATGGCGCAGGCTGCCGACCGCTATCCGCAAATCCGCCAATTCAGCACGGCCAGAAGCGGGCAGGTATATACCAGTGCGGGACGCGTTCAGCAGTATCAAAACAGCAATGCTTTGGTGCGTGAAGGCCGCTGGAACATCAGCGTGCAGAAAACGGGCTATATCCGCGAGGCTGGCCGCTCCATGGTGCTGAAAACGCAAATGGGCCGCGATCCGATTATCATGGTGGTGTTGGGTTCGTCCACATCGACCACGCGCGTGAACGATGCGCGTACCTTGGGCAGCATGGTATCGCAATATCCGCTGTAAACAAACCGCACATGGCAAAAGCAGCCTGCACTTCGACAATTAAGGTGCAGGCTGCTTTTTCTATATTTCCGTTTCGCCGATAAAATACACCACAAGGGTCAAAATCAATACAAAAGCAGCCTGCACGCCTCAATGTCAAACGTGCAGGCTGCTTTTTGCATACCGATTAAGCAGATTGCTCGATTTGAAATACCTGCCGCAAATACGCCAAAAACGTATCGTTGTCCGTAATGGTTTTGCCGGGTGTGTCCGAAATTTTGGCCACCGACTGCCCGTTGCATTCCACCAGTTTCAGCACGATATTCAGCGGCTCGTGCCCCATATCGTTGGTCAGGTTCGTGCCGATGCCGAAGCTGGTTTTGAAGCGGCCTTTGAAATATTGGTGCAAATCCCACGCGCGCTGCAAATCCAAGCCGTCCGAGAAGGTGAGCATTTTGGTGCGGCTGTCGATTTTCAGTTTTTGATAATGGCGGTATGCCTTGTCGCCCCACACATAAGGGTCGCCGCTGTCGTGGCGCAGGCCGTCGAACAGTTTGGCGAAATACAGGTCGAAATCGCGCAAAAACGCATCCATGCCCACCACATCGGTCAGCGCAATGCCCAAATCGCCGCGGTATTCGTGCACCCATGCCTCCAAAGCGGCTTTTTGGAAATCGCGCAAACGCACGTCCAACGCCTGAAAGGCCTGCAAAAATTCGTGCGCCATCGTGCCAATCGGCGTGAGATTGAGTTTTTTCGCCAAATACACATTGCTGGTGCCGCGAAACACATGGGGCGCGGCTTGGGCGAAGGTTTTTACCACATGCTCCTGCCATGCCAACGTGTAACGGCGGCGCGTGCCGAAATCGGACACCAGAAACGGCGGGTCGCCGGCCTGCTGCTGCCGGTCGTACGACTGAATCAACGCTACTTTTTCCTGCAAACGGCGTTCGCCTTCCACCAGCACTTCCGGCGTTTCCAAGCGGCGGAAATACAGCTCGTTCACAATCGACAGGATGTAAATTTCGAAGAACATCGCCTGTATCATTGGGCCTTCGACACGGATGTGCAGCCTGCCCGTGTCATCGGGATGGACGCTGACGAAGCGGCGTTTGAGCTGGAACAGTTCCAGATAATCGACAAAATCGCTTTTGATGAAGCGCAGGCTGCGCAGATACGACAATTCGTCCGGTGTGAAGCGCAGTTGGCACAAGGCGTCGATTTCCCGTTCGAAATCGGCCTGGATGTCCGCCAGCGGGTACACGGTGGTGGCGTTGCGGCAGCGGAATTCGTACACGCTGTGCGTTTCGGGGAACTGGTGCAGCACCACTTGCAGCATGGTGAATTTATATAAATCGGTGTCCAGCAGTGAGCGGATAATGGCCATGGCGTTGTCTCCGTTAAGATGGAACGGGCATTGTAAACGATATTGCGCCGTTTTTGCATGAAAATTCAAGTGCAGGCTGCCTGCATGGGCTATATAATACAGGTAAATTTTGGCTAGATTTTGTAAGGACAGGATTCATGAACCCCGCACCTGACTCAAGCACCAAACCCACCCGTTTGCGCTACCGTGCGCTGGCCTATTGGCGGCTGATGCGCGCCGACAAGCCCATCGGCACGCTGCTGCTGCTGTACCCCACCCTGTGGGCGATATGGATTGCCACCAAAGGCCAGCCGGAATGGCCGGACGTGCTGGCCTTCGCTTTGGGCACTTTTTTCATGCGCAGTGCAGGCTGCATTATCAACGACTGGGCCGACAAAGACTTCGACAGCCGTGTCGCCCGCACCAAAGACCGCCCCATGGCCACCGGCGAAATCACCCCGCGGCAGGCACGCAGATTATTGATTGTCTTGTGCATCCTCGCCGCCCTCTGCCTGATTCCGTTTTCATGGCAGACATGGCTCATGTCGCTGCCCGCCCTGGCGCTGGCCGGCACTTATCCCTTTGCCAAACGCTGGTTCCCCATTCCGCAGCTTTATTTGGGGCTGGCCTTTTCATGGGGCATGCTGATGGCGTTTGTCGCCCTGCAAAACGACGTTCCCGAAGTGGCGTGGTGGCTTTATGCCGCCAACCTGTTCTGGACGCTGGCCTACGACACCGCCTATGCCATGGCCGACAAACCCGACGATTTGAAAATCGGCATCAAAACCTCCGCCATCACCTTTGGCGACTGGGACGCGGAAATGGTGCTGCTGGCGCATTTCACCTTCGACATTCTCATGCTCAAAGTAGGCTGGCTCATCGGCGCGACCTGGGTGTTCTGGACCGTTTGGGTGCTGGTGCTGTATTGGCAATGGAAGCAATACACCCGCGTCTTCACACGCGACCGCGACACCTGCCTGCAAGTCTTCCTGGACAACAACAAAATCGGCGCGGCATGGCTGGCGGCGCTGGCGGCCCATTTTGCCTATTTCTGATATTTTGCGATTTTGACAACCCAAAAGCAGCCTGCACCTCCGTTTTCCCAAGTGCAGGCTGCTTTCCCACACCGAAAATCTCCCATGACACACCCCCTGCTCCCCTTTTCCCTGCCGCACACGCCGCTCGCCCTCGCCCCCATGGCCGGCATCACCGACAACCCCACCCGCCGCACCGCTCGGCAATGGGGCGCAGATTGGACCGTGAGCGAAATGCTCTCCAGCGACCCCGGCCTGCAACACACCCAAAAAAGCCGCAACCGCCGCAACCACGAGGGCGAAGACGGCGTTATCGTGGTGCAGATTGCCGGCAGCGACCCCGAACAAATGGCGCACGCCGCGCGGCACAACGCCGAACACGGCGCGCAAATCATCGACATCAACATGGGCTGCCCCGTCAAAAAAGTGTGCAACGTGCTGGCCGGCAGCGCATTGCTGCAAAACGAACCGCTGGTCGAACGCATCCTGCACGCCGTCGTCCGAAACGCAGGCGTGCCCGTCACCCTGAAAACACGGCTCGGCTGGGACGACGAACACCGCAACATCCTCACCATCGCCAAAATGGCGGAACAGGCAGGCATTGCCGCCTTGGCCATTCACGGCCGCACGCGCACGCAGATGTATCAGGGCAACGCAGAATACGACCTCATCACCCAAGTGAAGCACACCGTGTCCCTGCCCGTTTGGGTGAACGGCGACATCGACAGCCCGCAAAAAGCCGCCCGCGTGTTGCAGCAAACACAGGCCGACGGCGTGATGGTCGGACGTGCCGCGCAAGGCCAGCCGTGGATTTTCCGCGACATCGCCCAATTCCTGCAACACGGCCGCATTCCCGAAGCCCCCACGTTTGGCGAAGCCGCCGACACCGTGCTGGCACACATTGCCGCGCTGCACCGCTTTTACGGCGACACGGCCGGCACCCGCATTGCCCGCAAGCACATTGCCTGGTATCTACGCCGACTGGCCGACGGCGAAAGCTGCCGCAAACACATTAACCAAATCGACAGCGCGCCCGAGCAATACGACACGCTGGCACAATTCCTGCAACGGCAAAAAGCACTTTACACGCACTGGCCGCGCGATTACGCATCGTAACCGTGCAGGCTGCTTTTGAGATGTGGAAAGATTCAGCAAAAAGCAGCCTGCACATACCAACACAGGAACAACCCATGTTTACCACATACGATTTACGCAATTTCCTAGAAGGCTTGGCCATCCTATTCGCAATCGGCTATTGGGGCACCATGCTGCTGTTGCTTTGGTTTCTCGTCCGCTTCGCCTATAAAAAGCCCAAACGGAACGCCGGCAAAATCCTTTCAGGCAGCCTGACCGCCGCCGCTATCCTGCTGCTGTTTGTTTGGATTATTCCCAAACAATTCGGCCCGAGCAAAGAAGAAATACAGGCACAAGAAGAATGGGACAGGAAATACAAAGAAGCCGAAGCCGTGTTTAACGAACAATGCAAAACGGCGGGGGAAAAGATTTACCGGACGGTGGACAATGTGGAAGGGATTATGCTGTTGAAAGTCCCCCCGAAAAGTACCGTTTCGGTAGATACCCAAAATAGAGATCCAATGTGGGACAATGCGGCTTTACAGGAAAACGAAGGAATAGAATTTATTGGCAAATTTTTGGGTTTATATGGTGGAAATGGAGGGAGCTATTATAACTATGTAGATGTTTTACAACCCAATCAATCCGATATTATCCGTTATACGGGGCATCATTCTCCGCTTAAACAATCATTTAACCCTAGACACCCCGCCCGTTATGCGGTGACGTTCGAAAACAATGTCGATCCCAAGCTGCGCAGGCACTGGGTAGCAGGTGCGACCATTCGGGTTATCGACCGAAAAACCAATGAAATAATTGCCGAAAAGACCATCTATGCCTTTGAAAAAGGCCTAGGCGGCACGGGCGGGGCAAGGACGCCGTGGGCATTGGCCATTTCATGTGAAAATAAGGAAATCTTTTCGAGTAAATTACCAACCTTTGTTACCAGTATTTTAAAACCTTACCAACCCGAACAGGAGACTCAAAATGTCAAACACTGATACCCAAAACACCAATACCCCCAATGCAGCAACTCTTTTGGAGTTTGCCAATTTGCAGCGAGCCGCCCGCCGCCCCCAATATCCCGCCCAGACAGCCTGAAAAACCGTTTGCCCGTGCAGACCGTTTTTCAGGCTGCTTTATTTTGCAGGCAGCCTGCACTTTTAAACTGAAAGGCAACCATGATCGCCATCGTCCTGTTTATCTTTCTGGCCATCTGGATTCTGCTGACCAAATTCGCCATGAAAATCGGTAGGCTTCTGTTCCGCCGTTTCCGCCCCGACAATCCCCGCGCGGAAAAATGGGGTGCGTTTTGGGGATTTATGCTGGCGATGGGCTGGGTGTTGGTTTATTGGACGGCGGAAGCGGTCGTCGTCCGTATTTATGCGGCACAAATGTGCAAGCAGGCGGGGGTTACGGTTTATGTGACGCCGGAGCAGTGGAGGAATCTCACGAAGGAAAGTGCGGAGAATTTAAGAAAAAAATGCGCCTTTTTCATTTAAA
>ERZ773072.599-NODE-599-length-19556-cov-6.656377_pt1 | contig 19556 bp, 15 predicted proteins | sample MGYA00580617_ERZ773072 | MGnify/ENA primary metagenome ERZ773072 (study PRJEB29015, sample SAMEA2737970) | human oral metagenome | biome: human oral; feature: human-associated habitat; material: dental | place: China | collected 2122 ...
GCTGCTCCAGCCCGATGGTGAAGAGCTGCATCACTTCGCGGGCGTAGTTCTCGTCAGGCGCCTGCGTGAGCTTGCCGGTCGAGTCGAAGCGCTCCTTGTGGTTGCCGATGTGCGTCAGGTAGACGCCCATCATCGGGTGCAGCGTCACGTCCTCCAGAAGCTGGCGGAAGTTGCCGAAGGCGTTGCGGGCCAGCATGTCGTAGTAGCTGGCGATCCCTTTCGGGAAGTGGCTGACATCGCCGTTGGTCGACACCACGAAGATCTGTGACAGCGCAAAGGCCACGCGCTGGCGCAGCTGGTCCTGCTGGACGGTGGAATACCACCAGGCGTTGTGGGCGTCGGTCAGCGTGATGGCCTTGCCGCTTCTCTGCTGCCAGTACCTCATGGTGTTCAGCAGCGAGGTGGTCGGACGCGAGAACTGGGCCTCGATCCATTCGTTGGCGGTCCTGCCGGTCAGAGCCTTGATGTCCTTCGGGCTGGAACCGTAGCTGGCCTGAGCCAGGAAGCGGCTGGCCTCGGCTGGCGAGGTGAGCGTCCAGCGCGGATGGTTCGATGCGGCCGCCGTGGCCGCCGGCTGCGAGGATGTCCCGGTGCTCTGTGTACCCGGACGACGCTGGCCCGCTTGCGTGGGACCGGCTTTCGTGCGGTCATGGGTCTGCAGCTCGGCGGTGTCTGCACTATCCAGGCCGAGGCGCTCGCCATTGCCGGATTCGCCCCCACTGCCACCGCAGGCCGCCAGCGCCAGGGTCAGACCGGTTGCCAGCAGGGTGTGCCGCCACGAGGGCAGGGATCGCAGGGTCAGGCTCGTCCGCGTGGCCGTCAGGGTGGTGTCGGCCAGGGAACGGAACGGATGGGAGGAGGGGGCGCCGACTGGCAGGAGGCCGCGGTCGATGGATCGCAGAGGTTCTGTGGGCATCGGTCTTGTGTGTTGTGAATTGGGTACAGTGTTCAGGCTACCGATAGTGTAACTTTTTTGTCACTGTGTGTGACAAATGGTCGAATCCGGCTGTTGGCTGGACAGAGGCGGAGGGCGCGAAGCGATTTGCCATGGCCTGTCGGGGTGGGCGTGCGCGGATATCGGGGGGGCTGGTGAGGGGGACGGCGGTAAACTGAGGCAGGATGTGACATTCGGCACGCTGACGGGCGGCAGGATGTCAATCGGTCGGCCCCGACTGGCCGCCCGGCGAATGGCGGCGGACGGGCAGTGGCGGTAAGCTGATCCTTCCTTTCAACTGACTCCCGTGGGGGATCGTCGGATCATGAATGCACGTTCAGTTTCCCTGTTGGCCCTGTCGGTGTTGCTGGGGGCGTGTGCCGCCCAGCAGCAGGCTGTTGATTCCCAGGCGGGCAAGCCTGTCCGTGTCTGCACCCAGGACGAGGGCTGCAGCGATCAGCCGCACAGCGAGGCCGGCCGCAAGCCGGTGGCCGAGCCGGTGACGGAAGAAGAGGCCCGCATTGCCGTTCTGGAGAAGCAGGCCAAGGCTGACCCGCGCGCGGCCTTCGACCTGGCGCTGCGCTTCTTCCGGGGCGACGGTGTGCGCCGTGATTCCTACAAGGCGCTGACCTGGATGCGTGATTCTGCCGAACGGGGCAACACGAAGGCGCAGGTGGCGCTGGGCCGCCTGTACCTGAGCGGCTTCGAGGAAATGGGCTCTGATCCGGCCGAAGCCGAATCGTGGCTGCTGGCTGCTGCCGGCAAGGGCGATCCTGAAGCGAAGAAGCTGCTGGAAGAGGCCCAGAAGGCCAAGAAGGATGAAGTGGAATACCGGCGCTGGGTGAACACCCACCGGGCGCTGTGGATGGGTTACTGGTGGAATGCCTACCACTACTACACGTACTGGCAGGCAGGGTACTGGTACTACTACTGATCTCGACCGTGTCGTGAACGACGCTCTGATTGACTCCTGACGAAAGGATTTTCCCGATGGTTGCGAAGAAACTTCTGCAAGGCGCGCTGGCGCTGACTTCGGTGGCCGTGCTGGCCGGTTGTGCCCAGATGGGCGGAGGCCACATCACCAAGGGCAACAGCCCCAGCGATGCACGCGGCGGCGCAGCCGGCAGCTCCAGCGTCAATGCCAACTCGTCGCTGGAGCGTTGCGATGCGCCGCTGGGCACCATCGCCATGGACGACGGCCGTGACAAGGACTGGTACGACGCCTTCGGCTCTGCCACCAAGGTCACGACCATCGAGCCGCTGCTGCGGCTGGCCGTGCAGCAGTCCAACTGCTTCGTGATCACTTCCATCGGCAACAGCCGCACCGAGGCGCGCCTGGCGGCGATCACCGACAAGCAGCGCAACTCGGGTGAATTCCGTGCCGGTTCCAAGCAGCACAAGGGCCAGCGCGTGGCGGCCGATTACCTGATGGAGCCGGCCATCATCATCGACAACGATTCCACGGGCAAGGTGGCCGGGGGCCTGGCGGGCTTCCTGGGTTCTGGCCTGGGCGCCCTGGCCGGCTCGCTGGAGTCGAAGGTCTCGGTGGTCACGCTGTCGTTGTACGACATCCGTTCGGGCGTGCAGATCAGTGCTTCGGAAGGCAATGCCTCGGCCACCAACTACGGTGCCGCCCTGGGCATGCTGGGTGGTGGCGCAGCCGGCGGGCTGGCGGGCTTCTCGCGCACGCCGGAAGGCAAGGCCACGGTGGCTGCCTTCATGGATGCCTACAACAACATGGTCATCTCGCTGCGCAACTACAAGGCGCAGCAGGTCAAGGGCGGCCTGGGCCGCGGTGGTGTGCTGAAGGTGGGTGACTGACCTTCGGACACCTGAATAAAAAGGCCGTGTACAGAACCGCCCGAAGGCGGCCAGGTACACGGCCTTTGTGTTGCCAGTGGCAGGAAGTGGGCCCGGGGGAGCCGGGGCAGCAGAAAGGTTTCTGCTGCCTGGGTGCCTGACGGGCCCGTTTCCGGGCCGGCGGGACTTACATGTCCATGCCCATGCCGCCCATGCCACCCATACCGCCCATGCCACCCATCGGGGAGGCAGGCTTGTCTTCCGGAGCCTCGGAGATCAGGGCGTCGGTGGTCAGCAGCAGGCCAGCGATGGAGGCGGCGTTCTGCAGCGCGGTGCGGGTCACCTTGGTGGGGTCGACCACGCCCATTTCCACCAGGTCGCCGTACTCGCCGTTGGCGGCGTTGTAGCCGAAGTTGCCCTTGCCCTCGGCCACTTTGGCCACGATGACGCTGGCTTCTTCACCGGCGTTGGTGACGATCTGGCGCAGCGGCTCTTCGACGGCGCGCAGAACGATCTTGATGCCGGCTTCCTGGTCGGGGTTGCTGCCCTCGATCTTGGCGGCAGCCTTGGCACGCAGCAGGGCAACGCCACCGCCGGGCACCACGCCTTCCTCGACGGCAGCACGGGTGGCGTGCAGCGCGTCTTCCACGCGGGCTTTCTTCTCTTTCATTTCCACTTCGGTGGCAGCACCGACGCGGATCACGGCCACACCACCGGCCAGCTTGGCGACACGCTCCTGCAGCTTCTCGCGGTCATAGTCGCTGGTGGCTTCCTCGATCTGGGCACGGATGGCCTTGACGCGGTTCTCGATGGCCTTGGCATCGCCGGAGCCGTCGATGATGGTGGTGTTTTCCTTGGCCACTTCGACGCGGGCAGCGCTGCCCAGCTCTTCGATGGTGGCTTTTTCCAGCGACATGCCGGTCTCTTCCGAGATGACGACGCCGCCGGTCAGGATGGCCATGTCTTCCAGCATGGCCTTGCGACGGTCACCGAAGCCCGGAGCCTTGACGGCGACGGTCTTCAGGATGCCGCGGATGTTGTTGACGACCAGGGTGGCCAGGGCCTCGCCCTCGATGTCTTCGGCCACGATCAGCAGCGGACGGCTGGCCTTGGCAACCTGCTCCAGCACCGGCAGCAGATCACGGATGTTGCTGATCTTCTTGTCGCACAGCAGGATGAACGGGCTTTCCAGCACGGCAACCTGGCGATCCGGGTTGTTGATGAAGTAGGGCGACAGGTAGCCACGGTCGAACTGCATGCCTTCGACCACGTCCAGCTCGTTGCTCAGCGACTTGCCGTCCTCGACGGTGATGACGCCTTCCTTGCCAACCTTCTCCATGGCGTCGGCGATGATCTGGCCGATCTCTTCGTCGCTGTTGGCCGAGATGGTGCCGACCTGAGCGATTTCCTTGCTGGTGGTGGTGGGCTTGGACTGCTTCTTCAGCTGCTCGATCAGGGCGGCGACGGCCTTGTCGATGCCACGCTTCAGGTCCATCGGGTTCATGCCGGCGGCCACGTACTTCATGCCCTCACGGACGATGGCCTGGGCCAGCACGGTGGCGGTGGTGGTGCCGTCACCGGCGTTGTCGCTGGTGCGCGAAGCCACTTCCTTGACCAGCTGGGCGCCCATGTTGGCCTGCTTGTCCTTCAGCTCGACTTCCTTGGCCACCGAGACACCGTCCTTGGTGACGGTGGGGGCGCCGAAGGAACGCTCCAGCACCACGTTGCGGCCCTTGGGACCGAGGGTGACCTTGACGGCGTTGGCCAGGATGTTGACGCCTTCAACCAGCTTGGCACGGGCTTCGTCGCCGAAATTGACTTGTTTTGCTGCCATGTGTGGAAACTCCTGAGTTCTTTGAATTCTGTCGGACGGGGGTCAGTCTTACTGGACCACGGCCATGATGTCTTCTTCGCGCATCACCAGCAGCTCCTCGCCGTCGACCTTGACGGTCTGGCCGGAGTACTTGCCGAAGAGCACCTTGTCGCCGACCTTGACGGCCAGCGGACGGACCTTGCCGTCATCACCGATCTTGCCGTCGCCGACGGCCAGCACTTCACCCTGGTCGGGCTTCTCGGCGGCGTTTTCCGGCAGCACGATGCCGGAAGCGGTCTTGCGCTCGTTGTCGAGGCGCTTGATGATGACGCGGTCGTGCAGGGGGCGCAGTTTCATTCAGTTAACTCCTGAACAAGGATGAAAAGGGATGGATGGTTTGTCCCGAAGGGGTGCGGTCCTGGCCATGGGCGGCTGCCGGGTGGATCGGGCCGCTTTCCCGGGCCAGGAGGCACCGGTCGGGACGGGATGTCATCGAAGCTGGGGACGGCCAGCCAGAAGACAAGAGCCGAAAGCAAAATTTTTTTGCCGATCCTGGCACTCGTGGCAGGAGAGTGCTAACGCGCAATGATAGACAAGGCGACACGGCCGATGCAAGCCGATGGACGGCGGAAAGCGCCATGGGCGGGGTCGTGTCATCCGGATGGGGCGAACACCCGGTCGGAATGTTGCGTCGCTGGCCGGCGGCGGCCGTTTCGTCGGGGCGGGCCGCTCGTTCGTCCCGCCATGGCGCATCGCGCGGCCTGCACGGCGCACCATGCCCACTTTGCACATTCCTGTGGCAGGGGCGGGACGGTGATGGGTGAGGGGCGGAGGCCGGGCAGTGGTGGCAAGGACCATCGAGGACAGGGCGGGGGGCCGCGCCTGAAGGGTGGCGTGCTGGCGGCCGGGCTGCTGCTGGCGACCGGGGCACTGGCTGCAACGACGACTTCATCAACTGCGGGGGCTTCTCGCGCGTCGGGCGGCATCGCCCTGTCGGCCTCGAAGCCCTCGGAGCGTGCAGATGCAGGGGCCCAGGCCATCGCCGGAAAGGCAGTGGCCGGACAGGGGCCGCAACGGCTCACAGGCGGAGCCATTCCGCTGACGGCCCTGAAAGGGGTGGCGGCACCCCGTGAAGGCCTTCAGGTCGCTGCGGCCACACGTTCCGCGACAGGGGCTGCTTCGGCCGGAAGCATGACCGATGCGATGCAGGTCGCGTTGCTGGACTGGCCCCGTACCGATACCGGTGGGCGTGCTTCCATTTCGGGCGAGGCGATGACGGCACTGGCCGTGCAGCAGCTGCTTCGTGCGGGCATTGCCGAGGCGGACTTCGGCATGGCCATTGTGCCGCTGAAGGGGGCCGGGGCATCTCCGGTTCCGCCAGCAGGGGCTTCATGGACCCCGGCAGCACCCATCGAGCATCGGACGACCGAGGGAGGCGCGGGATGGCAGCACGCGGGTGTCGGCGTTCGGGATGGCCGTGTATTGACCGAGGGGCGCTCATGGCCGAACCGCCCGGAAGCCGATGGAGCGTTGGCAGAACAGGCATCGGATGAGCCGATGCTGCGCGTGATGCATCAGGCCGAGCGGCCGTTCAACCCAGCTTCCACGATGAAGCTGGTGACGACCCATGCGGCGCTGTCGATGCTGGGACCGAACTATCGCTGGACGACGCGCTTCCTCACTACAGGCCCGATTCGGGACGGGGTGCTGCAGGGCGACCTGATCCTGCAGGGCGGCGGCGACCCGCATCTGGTGATCGAGGATCTGCATGCGCTGATGGCGGACCTGCGGGCGCAGGGGCTGACGACGATTCGCGGCGACCTGGTGGTGGATGATGCACGCTTTGCGGTGGGGCCGGCCGATGGGGAAGCTTTTGACGGCGATGCCTCGCAGGCCTACAACGTGCGGCCGTGGGCGGCCCTGACCAATTTCAAGGCCAGCAAGCTGGTCATCGACCCGAAGAAGCGCCAGCTGGCGCTGGAGCCGCCGCTGGCCGACGTGCAGCTGCGCTATGACGTGAAGGTGCTCAAGGGACGCTGTCGGACCGGGGGCACACGGCTGGGCGTGCAGGACGGTGCGACGGCTGCCGGGCGCCCGGTGGTGTCGGTGAACGGCACTCAGGTGCGCGCCTGTGGGTCGCAGCAGTTCTATGCGGCGATGCTGGATCACCAGCAGTTCCTGCACGGCATCTTCAAGGCGGCCTGGAAGGACATGGGCGGCCAGTTCACGGGGCGCACGCGCATCCAGCCGGGGGCGGCGGCGCGTGGTCGCCCACTCTATGCCTGGCAGTCCACGCTGGACCTGGGTGAGGTGGTGCATCACATCAACAAGTTCAGCAACAACGTGATGACGCGGATGCTGCTGCTGGAAATGGCGGCGGCCAGCGGGCAGGGCGCGCTGCCCCCGGATCGTGCCGGCCAGTGGCTGCACCAGTGGTATCGCGGCCAGGGGCTGGCGCTGCCGTCGCTGGTGATGGAAAACGGCTCCGGGCTGTCACGGCAGGCGCGCATCTCGGCCGGTGACATGGTGGCATTGCTGGCCCGTGCGGCTGGCAGTCCCACGGCGCCCTGGTTCGAGGCTTCGCTGCCGGTGGTGGGCATTGATGGCACGATGAAGACGCGGCTGCGGATGGATCCGGTGGCGGGTCAGGCGCAGATCAAGACCGGCACGCTGCAGAACGTGCGGGCCATCGCCGGCTACGTGACGGCGGCCTCAGGCAGGCGCTACGCGCTGTCGCTGATGATCAACGGCAAGTACCCGGCCGAGCGTGCGCTGCATGCGCAGGACGAGCTGCTGCGGTGGGTGTATCGGCACGGGTGAATCCCGTCCGTCTGTCGCATCTTTCCGGATGCTCATGCAGCGGCATCCGGTGACAAGCAGCGGCATCCGGCATTTCATGACGTGCGACGCCCCATGGTCATGAAAGGGCAATTTCTCCGGCAGGACAGCTTCGAACGCTACCATGCAGCGGTATTCGATGGCTTTTCTCTGGAGGGATGCATGAAGAAAGAAGAAAGGGTCCAGCGCATGAAGCGTCGCCTGATCGGTCTGGAAGGACCGCTGGACGAGGCGCAGTGGCATGAGGTGGATCGCGTCCTGTCCGGCACAGCTGCGTACACTTTCTCCATGACTTCCCTGCTGTTGCTGCTCAGCCTGATCTGGGACGCCTATTCGCATCAGCGCGTGACGGTCTCGTTCGGAACGATGGCGCTGTTTGCCCTGCTGATGGGTCAGAGCGTGTTTGTGTTGTGGGGCATCCGCGGAAACAAGGCATTGCGCCAGCCGCCCTTGTCGGCGGACGAGCATTCCGAACGTCTGCGCACCTTGAAGAAGCAGTCGATTCTGAGTGGTGCAGGCTGGGGTGTGGGGATGCTCGTGCTGATGCATGGGGTCCTTCCCTGGGCCGCGGGCATGCCGGTCAAGATGAATGCCGTCTTCATCGTGATCTGGCTGCTGGGAGGCGCTTTCTTTGGTGGCATGATGTATCTGGTTGGCCGGCGCAAGCTGGGGAAAGTGTAGGCAGGGTGAAGGATTTGTCCGCCTGATCCTTCCATGTCTGACAGGAGAACACCATGAAAACCTTGATCATCAATGCCCATCCCGACCCGCACGCTGCCGAAGCTGCGACCAACCGCATGGTGCAGCATCTCGTGGCCAGGCTGCCTGCGGGAAGCACGGAAATCGTCAATCTGGCGGAAGCCGATATTCAGCCGCTGGACAAGGACATGCTGGATGCGATCGTCCATACCGTGTTTCAACGGCAGCAGCCCGATTCCGGGCAGCGTGCGCTGCTGGCGCGTTCCGGTGAGGTGATTGCGCAAGTGAAATCCGCGCCGCGCCTGGTCATTGCCTATCCGCTGTACAACCTGGGCATTCCCGCCCGTCTGAAGGATTGGCTGGACAACATCGTCATGGCGGGGCAGACCTTTCAATATGACGAAAGCGGTACCCCGAAGGGGCTGATGGGGGCCCACAAGGTGCTGCTCCTGCAAGCCAGCGGCAGCGTGTACAGCACCGGTCCGATGGCGCAGATGGAGTTCAGCGTTTCCTACCTGCAGACCCTGCTTGGTGGTCTCCTGGGATTTGCCAGTGTGGACGCCGTCCGTGCCGAAGGCACGGCGCTGCCTGCGGGGCCGGAGGCTGCCGTGCAGCGTGCGCTGGCCGGGATCGATGCCCGGCTTGAGGGGTTCCTGGCGGATTAGAGGGCGCCCGATGGGGTGTGCTGGAGGCTCTGGACGTGCGGAGGGCGTCAGGTTGTCGATGCGCTTCGCATGATTCAGATATCCGCCCCATACGCCCGCACGGCCGCGACCAGTTCCTGGATGTAGGTGTCGTGGATGTGGTGGGCGGTCAGGGCCTGGTCCAGTTCCAGCAGGTAGTCGATATTGTGACCCAGATGGCCGCTGGCGGTGGCGATGAGTGGGGCGACGGTGCTGACCGAGGTGTCGTGCTCGTAGGCGGGCGTGCAGGGTTCCATCACGAAGACGATGGTCTGCACGAGGCGGCCGTCGGCCAGGCGGACTTCCTGCCACAGTGGCTCGTAGGTGCCGCCGATCATCTCGCGCATCCAGACCAGCATCAGCTCGTCGCGCAGTTCTTCTTCGCGGATGCGGAAGGCGATGCCGGTGGTGGGGTGGGCCGTGCTGGGGGCGCGGGCCAGCGCCAGCATGCGGCCCGGGTGTTCGGGGGTGCCGCGCCCGGCCAGCAGGCGCATGCAGAAGCTGCGGCGCCAGCCGCGCAGCGTGGCCAGCTGCTGCTCGGCCACATGGATGAGCGGGTTCCAGATGAGCGAACCGTAGGCGAATACCCAGACGGGTGCGTCGGGATCGGGGCGCTCGGCCAGCGTCTTTTCCAGTGATTCGCTGATCTGCTCCCGACTCCACCATTTCTGGCGAGGGGTGTCGACAAAGGAGCGCAGATAGTCGCCGCTCTGCAGGAATTCACGGGTAAGGACGGTGGGGCGGGGCTTGCGCATGGGCCGGAGGCGCTGACAGGTAAACCCGCTAGGATAACACCGCCCGGAGGCGGTGCCTTCAATGCCGACCCTTTCAGTATCCCAGGGTCTGTCCGTCCGGATTGCGCGGATCGGAGTAGCCCCACAGCTCGCCATCCTGCGCCTGGATGGTCTGCGTGCGGCCCATGGCGGCCTTCTCGACGACCTTCTGGCCGCGCTGGCGCAGCAGTTCGGTGGTGTCGACGGGGAAGCCGCGTTCCACCCGCAGCTCGTCCGGTGTCCACTGGTGGTGGAAGCGGGGAGCGGATGCTGCCTCGGCGGGGTTCATGCCGTGGTCGATGGCGTTGCTGACGGTCTGCAGCACGGTGGTGATGATGCGGGCGCCACCGGGGCTGCCGGTCACCAGCCAGGGCTTGCCGTCCTTCAGCACGAAGGTGGGCGTCATGGACGACAGCGGACGCTTGCGCGGGCCGACGGCGTTGGCCTCGCCACCCACCAGGCCGTAGGCGTTGGGCACGCCGGGCTTGACGGAGAAGTCATCCATCTCGTTGTTGAGCAGGATGCCGGTGCCCGGGGCAACGATGCCGGTGCCGAAGTTGGTGTTGAGCGTGTAGGTGACGGCCACGGCGTTGCCCTTGGCGTCCATCACCGAGTAGTGGGTGGTCTGGTCGCTTTCATAGGGCTGGGGCCGGCCGGGCTTGATGTCCTTGGCAGGCTTGGCATGGGCCGGGTCGATCTGGCTGCGCAGCAGGGCAGCGTACTTGCGCGAGACGAGGCCGGTCTGCGGGATCTTCACGTAGTCCGGATCGCCCAGGTACTCGGCGCGGTCGGCATAGGCCAGCTTCATGGCTTCGGCCATGTGGTGGACGGTCTGGGCGCTGTTCTGGCCCCAGTTGCCGATCGGCCAGCCTTCCATGATGTTGAGGATCTGCAGCAGGTGGATGCCGCCCGAGGACGGGGGCGGCATGGTGACGATCTCATACTGACGGTAGCTGCCGCGCACGGGCTTGCGCTCCACCGGCTTGTAGCCCTGCAGGTCGGCGGCCGTGATCAGCCCCCGGTGTGCCTGGCTGTCGGCCACGATCTTTTTCCCGATGGGGCCGCGATAGAAGGCATCGGCCCCCTGCAGGGCGATGAGCTTCAGCGAGCTGGCCAGATCCTTCTGCACCAGGCGGTCGCCGGCCTTGAGCGGCGCACCGTTTCTCCAGAAGATGGCGCGGGTGGCGGGCCACCGGCCCATCGTGTCGGCCTCGGTCTTCAGCGCGCGGGCCAGTGTCGGGCTGACCGGATAGCCTTTCTCGGCCAGCTCGATGGCGGGGGCCATGACCTTGGCCAGCGAGAGCCTGCCCCATTTCTTCTGGGCATGGGTCAGGCCGGCCACGGTGCCAGGCACGCCCACGGCGGCATGGGTGTAGAGCGACTTGCCGTCGATGACATTGCCCTTGGCGTCCTGGAAGGTGGTGCGGGTGGCCGAGGCGGGCGCGGTCTCGCGGAAGTCCAGCGCCACGTACTGGCCGGAGCGGGCGTCATGCACCATCATGAAGCCGCCGCCCCCGATGTTGCCGGCGTTGGGCAGCACCACCGCCAGCGCGAAGCCCACCGCCACGGCGGCGTCAATGGCATTGCCCCCGGCCTTCAGGATGTCGACACCCACCTGGCTGGCCAGCGCCTGTTCCGTGGCCACCATGCCATGACGGGCCACTACCGGATGAAAGACATCCTTCTGCGAGTCGTAGCGCGCGGCGGCCGCCTGGGTGAGCTGCGAACTTCTGACGGCGAGGTCGGGCGAGGTCAGCCGGTCGGTCTGCTCCTTGCTGAGCGGCCCGGGAACGGTGCACGCGGCCAGCGACAGGGCAATGAACAGACCCAGGGCGGCACGAGGGATGGCGGTGCGTGATGCGCCGGCCGGCGCGACCGACGGATCAAGGGGGGCGGCCCGACGGGCATCACCCGTGGGGAACGACGAATGGGGGGCGCGCAGGCGCATGGCGACTCTCCTGGAACTGAAAGGCGCTGGCACGGCGCACGGCTGCCCGCCTGGTATCGCCGGCAGGGCGGGAAGCCGCGGTACCGGGCGGCAACGGGACTGTCTCTATCTAGTATTGGGTGGGAATTTGTATCAGTTTATCCGGTTCGGTTTCAGAGCGTGAAACTTCTCCGGGCTGACGATGGGGAATCCCCGCCAACTCTCGCCTCCCACCAGGGAATCCCCACCGCCTTTCAGCCGATCCCCAGCTCCCTCCAGATGGCATCCACCCGTTTCTTCACGCTGGACGGCATGGTGATGGGGGTGCCCCATTCGCGGGTGGTCTCGCCGGGCCACTTGTTGGTGGCGTCGATGCCCATCTTCGAGCCCAGGCCGCTGACGGGCGAGGCGAAGTCCAGGTAGTCGATGGGCGTGTTCTCGACGAGGGTCAGGTCGCGGGCCGGGTCGACGCGGGTGGTCATGGCCCAGATGACTTCCTGCCAGTTGCGGATGTCCACGTCGTCGTCCACCACGATGATGAACTTGGTGTACATGAACTGGCGCAGGAAGCTCCAGATGCCGAACATGACGCGCTTGGCGTGGCCGGCGTAGGCCTTCTTCATGGACACGACTGCCAGCCGGTACGAGCAGCCCTCGGGCGGCAGGTAGAAGTCGACGATCTCGGGGAACTGCCGGGTGAGCAGCGGCACGAACACTTCGTTGAGGGCCACGCCCAGCACGGCCGGCTCGTCGGGCGGCTTGCCGGTGTAGGTGGAGTGGTAGATGGCGTTCCGCCGGTGGGTGATGCGGTCGATGGTGAAGACGGGGAACCAGTCCTTCTCGTTGTAGTAGCCGGTGTGGTCGCCGTAGGGGCCTTCCAGGGCCATTTCATAGCCGGTGAGCGCGGCGGGCGGCAGCGGCCCCTGCCAGCCCAGACGGCGGGCATGGGCCAGGGTTTTCTCGCCGTCGGGGTCGGGGTAGAGGTGGCCTTCCAGCACGATCTCGGCGGTGGCGGGCACGTTCAGTTCGGTGTCGGGCACACGGACCAGTTCGGTGCGGGCGCCGCGCAGCAGGCCGGCGAACTGGTATTCGGACAGCGAGTCGGGCACCGGGGTGACGGCGCCCAGGATGGTGGCCGGGTCGGCGCCCAGGACGGTGGCCACGGGGAAGGGGGTGCCGGGGAACTGCCGGCGGTGCTCCTGGAAGTCCAGTGCGCCGCCCCGATGGGCCAGCCAGCGCATGATGGTCTTGTTGCGGCCGATGACCTGCTGGCGGTAGATGCCCAGGTTCTGGCGCGGCTTGCCGGGGCCGCGCGTCACCACCAGGCCCCAGGTGATCAGGGGGGCGGCGTCGCCCGGCCAGCAGTGCTGGATGGGCAGGGCGTCCAGGTCCACGCTGTCGGCGGGAATCTCGACCTCGCGGCAGGGGCCGCTGGCGCTCACCTTGGGCGCCATGTTCATGACCTGGCGCAGGACGGGGAACTTCTCCCAGGCGTCCTTCAGGCCCCGCGGCGGCTCGGGCTCCTTCAGGTAGGCCAGAAGGCGGCCCACTTCACGCAGGGCGGCCACGGAATCCTCGCCCATGCCCAGGGCCACCCGCTCCGGGGTGCCGAAGAGGTTGGTGAGCACCGGGAAGTGCCAGCGCCGGCCTTCGGCCTCGGGGGTGCGGAACAGCAGCGCCGGGCCGCCCTGGCGCAGCACCCGATCGGAGATTTCGGTCATTTCCAGGACAGGCGAGACCGACACGTCGATGCGGCGCAGCTGGTCGCGGCCTTCCAGGTACTGCAGGAACTCCCGCAGGTCGGCATAGCGTAGGGGCATGGTTCGATCCTTTGTCGTTGCCTGCATTGTGTCACGCTGTGTCGATGGGCGGCAGCGGAAGGCCCTGACGCCGATGACACGGGGGATGAGGCGTCAGGGACAGGGGGTGTCGACAGGCTTTGCGCAAGGTCAAATTGCACGTCTGATGCGTGTTGGCAGCGAAAAGGCTGTTAAAATGCGCAGTAATTGTTGCTAAAATGTTGTTTTTTACAAGTCAGGGTTTGCCGCCGGGCGGTGCTTCCCTGCCTTTCGCGGGTATTTTCTTGGGTCCTTGCCCCGCGCTGCCCCTTGCCGGCAGGGCGTCCCGTCGGGGGCGTTCTGCCTGAACGGCAGCGCCGGGCTGCAGCCCCTGCTATCCGCGCACCCATCCTGTTGTCCATGCAGTGCCCACTGAACCAGGAGCCTTCACCATGTCAGCCTCGCCTGCCGTTCCCCTTGCCGCCTCCGCACGGACGAACCCGTCTTCGTCCGCACGTCACGGGTCGGGTCGTTCCGTGGCCGGGCGTCTGTGGATGGCCATGCTGGCAGGTTCGGCACTGATGTTCGGCGCGGTCCCCTCGCTGGCCGAGGCCGATGAGCCGGCCCCGGTGGTCGAGCGCACGCGTCCGGCCGAGCGCAGCGAGTCCAGCGGTGGCAGCCGCGAGGTGGTGTCGGCCGCGGCCGAGGCACGGGCACCGGTCGAGATCCGGGAAGCCCAGCCGTCGAGTGCGACGGGTGAGGGCATGGCCGTCAAGGTGTCGGCGTCGGAAGACTCTGGCCGCATTCATCGCACGGCCCAGGGCACGCGCAGCGCCGTGAAGGCGGCGCAGAAACCCGCCAGTCGTGCGTCCGCGGGGCGTGCTTCCTCCCGGACCGCCGTGGGCGCGCAGCGCAGCAAGCGGCCGGTGCGTCCGGCCACCCGCAGTGGCCTGCGCAAGATCGCGGATGCCTCGCGCGAGAGCCCGTCGGTTCGCCTCACGCGTGCCGAGCGTGGGGTGGTGCAGCACATCGCCCGCAAGTACCGCGTGAACGCAAGTTCCGTCGAGCAGTACATGGGCTACGCCCGCCAGTCGGGCAAGACCTACAACGTCGATCCCTACCTCATCATGGCCGTCATGGCCACCGAGTCCAGCTTCAACCCCCGGGCGCAAAGCCGCGTGGGTGCCCAGGGGCTCATGCAGGTGCACACCAGGATGCACAAGAAGCGCTTCAAGCCCTACGGCAGCACCGACACGGTATGGGAGCCCAAGGTCAACATCCAGGTGGGCAGCAGCATCCTGTCCGACTACCTGAAGCGCTACGGCGGCAGTGAGCGCCGGGCCCTGAAGGCCTACGTGGGGGCCGCCCGCATGTCGCACGATGGCGGCTATGGCAACAAGGTGCTGCGTCGCCGTGACGAGTTCGTCTCGGTGTCGGTGGCGGCGCGCAACAACGCCACCTCGCAGGCCATGGCATCGCAGGCCGATGGCGGCCGCAAGTCCGTCGACCTCTGATGCCGCAGAGCGCCTGGCCCGGCTGGTGCAGCGTCTGCGCCGGCTGGTTCGGGGCGAGCTGATTCTGGCGGGCGGCCATGCCCGCCTGCAGCCGCAGGATGAAACCGATGTAGCCACGGCGCTGGAGCTGGCGCGAGAGCTGGCCGTGCCGGTCAGGTTCGGGGGCTTCACCGGGGGCGTTCCTGTGGGGCTTGCGGGGCATGCGGATTTGTCGCGTGGCGGTCTACCCAGCCTGCAGATCGATGCCTCCTCCCATCTCACCCGCGCTGCCCGCTTTGACGGTACGCGCGGCATGATCGAGGTCCAGCCCGGTGTGCGGCTGGCCGATCTGAACCGCCTGCTGCAGCCGCATGGCTGGTGGCTGCCCATCGAGACACATCCGGAATCCGGAGCCACCCTGGGAGGGCTGGTGGGGCTGGATGCCGCGGCGGCATCCCCGGCCTGGGGCACGCTGGCCGACCGGCTGCTGGGCATTGATGCCATTCTGGATGATGGAACCCGACAGCTGTTCGGCCCGTTTGGCGAGCGCTCTTCCGTCAGCCTGAACAGCGGTCGGGCAGGGCAGCTGGTCTCCTCCCTGTTCGGCATTGCGGCCGGTGTGCAGGCCGACATCGCCCGTCACTGGCCACCGGGCCAGCGCGTGCCGGACGGCTATCTGCTGGATGCTTTCCATCCTCGTCCGCAGCGTCCCTACACGCCTGATGGCTCAGTGAATCTGGCGCATCTTCTGGCCGGCTCGGCCGGTACGCTGGCCTGGTCGGCGCGACTGCATCTGCGCCTGTTGCGCCGGCCGGCGGTCTCGCGCTGGGCGTTGTTCCTTCAACCGTCGGCGGCGGCAGCGCTCACCCATGCGCCGGCCGTGCTGGCCTTGCAGCCCTCGGCCGCGCTGTTGCTGGACGCGGCGGATCTGCGACGCCTCGCTGGCTCGCACCATCCGGATGATCAGGCCCTGTGCCGCTTGGCAGGTATCGGTCCAGGCATGTCGGGGCGCCCGGATGGAACGCAGCAGGGAGAGGCCGGGCTGGCCGCCTGGCTGGTGCGCTTCTCGGGCGAGGCGGATGCCGATGTCCAGGCCGCCCACCGGCGTCTGGCGGCGCTGCTCGACCCCCGACGGCAGGAGGGCGTCGCAGGCCTGGCGCTGCAGGCCGGCGGCGGGCTGCAATCGCATGGCCGCATGGCGGCGAGGGGGGTGCAGCCCGTCTGGCAGGCGCTGCTGGGTGAACGGGTTTCCCCGACGATTCCCCCTTCGGCCTGCATTATCCCTCTGCTGCCGCAGGACCCGGCCACTCTGGCCGGGCTGGTTTCTGCTCTGGATGAGCGCCTGGCCTCACAGGGTGTGCAGCCGTCATGGCGCGGGCAGGTAGCTGCTGGCGAGCTGCAGCTGGTGGTGCCGGAAGGGGCGGGGCCGATGGCCCGTCAGGCTCTGGCGGCTACCTTGCCGCCGCGCTGGACCCCGGCACTTCGAGAGGCCTTTGCCGAGGTGCGCAGGCAGTTCGATCCGACGGGGATCCTGCTGGGCGGGCGCTGAGCTACTTTGCCGGCTTGGGCCGGGGTCGTGGGTTGGGGAGTGCGTCGGCAGGCTGCCGATGACATGCCGTCACCAGCGATGCTCCATCCTGGATGGCACGTCGTTCGCAAGGAAAATGAATCCGTGCTGATGGCGTGGTGGGCACAATGATCCCTTGATTGCGCAGGTGCTGCCGGGAGCCTGCATCTTTCCGGATCATCAAGGTGCCAGGGTGGAGCAGGCCAGTGGGTCGCACACCGCCCGGTTCCCAGGGAGACCATCATGAGCAAGACGACCATCATCTACGCCCATCCTTACGAGAAAAGCTTCAACCATGCCATTCTGGAGCGGGTGCAGGCGCTGCTGGACGCCAAGGGGCAGGAATATCGGCTTATCGACCTGTATGCCGATGGCTTCAACCCCGTCTACACGAAGGAGGAGCTGGCCCTGTTCCGGGAAGGCAAGGCGCTGGATCCGCTGGTGCTGCAATACCAAGAGGCGCTCAAGGACAGCAGGCGCCTGATCTTCATCTTTCCCATCTGGTGGGCCGACATGCCGGCCATCGTCAAGGGGTTCCTGGACAAGGTGCTGCTGCGGACCTTCGCCTACATGGAGAACCGGGTTGGCCTCCTGGAAGGACGGCTGGACATTGACGAGGCGCTGGTCATCAGCACCTCCACAGCGCCCACCTTCTACCTGAAATTCGTCTGTGGGAACTTCATTACCAAGGCGATGCTGGGCCACACGATGAAGGGCGTGGGCGCCCGTCGCCGTCGCTGGGTGAACTGTGGCAAGGCCAACCTGATCACGGACGAGAAGCGCAAGGCGTTCCTGAAGGGGCTTGAGCGCTACATCTGACGCGTCCGGGAACAAGGGCGGCCGGCGCCGTCGGCGGCGACTGTTTCCTTTTTCATGCCCCGAGATCCCGAACCTGCCCGGGTGCATCCGCCCGCAACTGCCAGAAGATCGCCGCCGATCCCACCGTCAGCGCCCCGACGGCCATGAAGGCCGCGCGGAAGGCGGGCAGCTCGTTGCCACCGGGGCGGATGTCCAGCCAGCCGCTGAAGGCGTGCAGCAGCGCCGAGGCGCAGGTGATGCCCAGGCTCAGGCCCAGCATCTGCACCATCGAGAACAGGCTGTTGCCGCTGGCGGCGTGGGCGGCGTCCAGGTCCTTCAGTGTCACGGTGTTCATGGCCGAGAACTGGGTGGAGCTGACGGCGCCGAAGAACGCCAGCTGGGTGGTGCGCAGCCACAGCGGCTGGTCCGGCGTCATCAGGGCGAAGGCCGCGATCAGCACGCCCAGCAGCACGGTGTTGACCAGCAGCACCCGCCGGTAGCCGTAGCGGCTGACGATGTCGGAGACGGCGCGCTTGGCGCCGATGCTGGCCAGCGTCACCGGCAGCAGCATCATGCCGGCCTCGGCTGGCGAGAATCCCATGGCCAGCTGCAGCAGCAGCGGCAGCAGGTAGGGCATGGCGCCCGAGCCGATGCGTGCGAACAGGTTGCCCAGGATGCCCACGCGGTAGCTGGGCACGGTAAAGAGCGCCGGCGGAAACAGCGGGGCGGGGTGGCGCATGGCGTGCAGCCAGTAGGCCGTCAGCGCTGCCAGTCCGGCCACCATCAGCAGTACCACCAGCGTGCTGGCCCAGCCCAGACCGCCCAGTCCGTCCAGCGCCAGCGAGATGGCGATCATGGCCAGCACCAGCATGGCGTAGCCGGCCAGGTCGAAGCGGCCAGCGTCGGCGCGCTTGAGGTTGGGCATGTAGCGCATCGTGGCCAATGCACCTACCAGGCCCACGGGCAGGTTGATGAGGAAGATCCAGTGCCACGACGCGGTCTCCACCAGCCAGCCGCCCAGCGTCGGTCCGATCAGCGGGCCGATGAGCCCGGGGATGGCCACGAAGCTCATGGCCGACAGCAGTTCCTCGCGCGGGAAGTGCTGCAGGATCACCAGCCGACCCACCGGCAGCAGCACGGCGGCCCCCAGCCCCTGCAGCACCCGGGCGGCGATCAGCTGCGACAGGTCATTGGAGAGCGCGCAGGCCGCCGAGCCGGCCGAGAACAGCACGATGGCGCTCAGGAACACCCGCTGTGACCCGAAGCGGTCAGCCAGCCAGCCGCTGGCCGGGATCAGCGCCGCCATGGTCAGCATGTAGGCCACCACCACGGCCTGCAGGCGCAGCGGGCTCTCGCCCAGGCTGGTCGCCATGGCCGGCAGCGCCGTGTTGACGATGGTGCCGTCCAGCGTCTGCATGAAGAACCCCACCGCTACCAGCCACAGCAGGATGCGGGGAGAGGGGTGAGCGGCAGCGTCTGGCATGGGGTGACGTTCCTGGTGGTCGATGGGGCCCCGGTGATCCGTGCCCATTTTCAATGGGTGAACCGGAAAGAATACCGGCTATCGGAGGATATCGTCGCCCATTCCACGATGACAGGACGATGGCGGCGTGCCAGCGTCATGCGCTTCGGGGCTTCCCGCCGACCGAGGCCTGTCGTAGGATGGGAGGATGAAAGCCTTTGTCACGTTCATTCGCACTCTGTTCAATTCGTCGTCCGCATCGGCAGGCGGGCGCGCGTCGCAACAGCGGTTCCTGTCGCGGGTGCGGTGGCAGGGCCTGGCGCGGGCGCTGTTCGTGCTGCTGGCTGCCCTGCTGCTGGGCACGGGGCTGTCGGTCCTGCAGGCCTGCAATGGTCAGCCGCAGCCTGCCGTGCAGCCGGACGTGCGGGCGTCCGTGCAGGTGTCTGGACAGACAGCAGGACAGGCCTCGGATCAGGCATCCAGCCGAACATCGGAACGGGCGCAGAACCGGGTGTCAGGGCGTGCTTCCGATCGTTCCTCCGACAGGGCATCCCGGCAGGGGGCTGACGGCCTGGGTACCGTGGCGGTGGCAGATCTGCCGGCCGAGGCGCGCCAAACGCTGGCGCTGATCCGTGAAGGCGGCCCATACCCCTACGAGAAGGACGGCACCGTCTTTGGCAACTACGAGCGCAAGCTGCCGCGTCAGCGCCGGGGCTACTACACCGAATACACGGTCCGGACACCGCAGGTCCGCTCACGCGGGGCGCGGCGCATCATTGCTGGCGGCCCGGATGGCCGGCCCACCGAGTTCTATTACACGGACGACCACTACCAGACCTTCCGCAGGATCGAGTTCCCATGAGTGCACTGTCCAACATCCCCCGGCACGCGGTACTGCCGCTGGGTGCCTATGACAAGAACGGTCTGGTGCGTGCTGCGCTGCAGACCGACCAGACCCTGCTGCAGTGCGATTGCGCGGCAGCCCATGACA
>ERZ773072.601-NODE-601-length-19534-cov-26.305868_pt1 | contig 19534 bp, 23 predicted proteins | sample MGYA00580617_ERZ773072 | MGnify/ENA primary metagenome ERZ773072 (study PRJEB29015, sample SAMEA2737970) | human oral metagenome | biome: human oral; feature: human-associated habitat; material: dental | place: China | collected 2122 ...
CAACTAATAATACAAATTGCAGTAACAAATCCTGACTGCTCGGGTCTTCCATTTTACCTTCTCCTAAATAGTATAATTGACACTATTATACCATATTTTTCCTCTTCTACACATTATTTTATGATTTCAACAATAAATCCCCCATCTTGTCAGATGAGGGCATTCATCTATTTAGCCTTTGTCACTGTAACTTCACCTGTACGATAATCTAGTTTGATACCTGTCTGTACATTTGGGACAACTACATTAAACTCTAATTCTCCGTCTGAAGATTTGGCTTCAATCTGTGATGCAGATGGAACTAAGTCCTTGTCTGTTGCATAGAGAAGGGTAACACGGTAACGAACCCGTTTATTTTGATCCAAGGCCTTTCGGACTAAACTTTCGTAATAGTTTTGACCTGTCGAGTCATCTGCACGGGCCTGATTGGCCCAGGCTGTTTGTACAGCGATATTTTTAGGATTGCTAGTAGATGCATCAAAGCCATCTAAACCACCAATCAAGGCATAGCCTAATAAATGTCCTCTATCTACTGCGTGATTGTAAGTTCCTTTTAGATTTTTGACTTGATGCCATCCTGCTGGTGTCCAAGAGGTCGAGCCATTTCCGGTTTCTTCACGGTCCTTATACTGCCTTGTTGCCTTAGACATTAGGGCATTAGCTACTGTTGGAACTGTCTCACCACCCACAGTCTTGGTTTTGTTATCAGCATAGGGTTGACTTGAGACCTTTGCATCTAGATTCGTTTTATTACCATTGATGATAAAAGCCCCTGCTCCGTTCCATTCAATTGAACCTTTTATTTGTTTCTTAACCGAATCTGTCAGAACGCTTTCCGCTAGTTCTCTACTGGGGGCATCCGACAATTGTGACTTCTGTTTTACTTGCGTCTGAGGCGCAGAATTGGAATCCTGCATCTCTTTGATGTAGTAACTTCCTGCAGACAAGAGCAGAAATATTAGTAAACCAACTAGAGCCTGTCTTGTATTTTTTTCCATTGTGTCTCCTTAATTTCCTAGAAAAAGACTGGTCTCCCAGCCTATTTTCCTGTAAATTTTGTTATGAGTTCTTGCCATTTTGCTGGTGCCAAAATAGCCCATGGGTCTTGTCCTTTGCCTAAGATACCATAGCCAATCATTAAACCAATAGCAAGCGCTAAAATACCTATTAGAAGTACTATAATCACCAACAAAAAGCGATGTAATACATATGTGACTTGCTTATTCATCTTCATCTGCTTCCACACTTACCCGTTCAATCTTAGCCCCTAGCTGAGCCAATTTTTCATGGAAACGATAGTAACCTCTATCCAAATGGACAAGTTTACCAACAACAGTTTCACCTTCAGCGACTAGGCCAGTTAAAATCAAAGCCGCACTAGCTCGTAAGTCTGTTGATAGAACTTCAGCACCTTGGAGACGTTGATCACCAATAATACGAGCTGTATCACGGATAATTTCTGAGTGTAAGCCCATCCGACGCATCTCTTCTAAATGCTGGAATCGATTTTCAAACACTGTCTCCACCATGGTAGACTCCCCTTGAGCCACTGTCATCAAGGCAGTAAATTGAGCTTGCATATCTGTTGGAAATCCTGGATGTGGCAAGGTCTTAACATGAACTGCTTTCAGTTTCTCGCGTTGAGAACGGATACGAATCCCTTCATCTTCATCGATTACTTCAACACCCATTTCCAATAACTTGGCAATCAAGGGACGGTTATGTTCCCAAATGGCATCTTGGATTAAGACGTCTCCACCAGTCATAGCAGCTGCAACCATGAAGGTTCCCGCTTCAATACGATCCTGTACAACATTATGTATAGCACCGTGTAGCTTCTCAACACCAGTGATGGTAATAGTTTCTGTACCAGCACCCTTAACCTTCGCACCCATTTTATTTAGTAGAACAGCCAAATCCACAATCTCTGGCTCACGCGCAGCATTTTCAAGGACAGTGACACCATTAGCAAGAGTAGCAGCCATCATCAAGTTTTGAGTAGCCCCAACACTAGGGAAGTCCATATAAATATGGGCCCCTTGCAAGCGTTCTGCCTTAGCCTCGATATAACCAGCAGTTTGAGTAATCTGAGCGCCCATTGCCTCTAATCCCTTTAGGTGAAGGTCGATCGGACGACTACCAATCGTACAGCCACCAGGCATAGAAACCTTTGCATGCCCCACGCGTGCTAAAATTGGTCCTAAAACTACAATAGAGGCACGCATCTTGCTCACATACTTATATGGCGCTTCTTCTGTGATATCACCTGTCGCATCAACTTCGATAATATGAGCATCCTGATCGAAATCAACTTGAGCATGCAAGCCACGAACTACCTGATTCATGGTAAACACATCTGATAAGATAGGGACATTTTTTAAGACAGTTTTTCCTTCACTTGCTAAAACAGTTGCAGCAAGTAAGGGTAAGACTGCATTTTTTGCACCCTCAATGGTGACACTTCCTACCAGGCGATTATCCCCACCTTGGACTACAATTTTTTCCATAAAATATTTTCCTTTGCTTTTGAGTTTATAATAAGTTAACTTTTGTGGTAATCGTATTAACTAATTTATTAACAATCCAAGCCAAACTTATACTAATGATTAAAGTAAAAATTGTTAACAAAACATCATTAACGGGAGACGACACAAATATTTTCCCTAACATAGAAATTACTAATCCATGTATCATATATAATTCAAATGATATGCCACCTAACAAAATCAAAAAAACATTTGAAAAATTTATTTTTTTCAGGAAAGAAACAACAAAATAAATCGTAAAAATAATATTATTAATATTAGCTGCTAGCGCATAACTATAACTATCTTCAATATGTAAATAGCTTAATAAATTACCGTAATGATGCGAAACAAATAGTAGTACAGCAACTGAAAAAAGCACAACAAAATAATATCTATCTAATACTTTATCAATCACATCTTGATATTTAGCCCATATTAGCCCAAGGATAAAGGCTAAAGTACTGTTATACCACCAAAAACCGTAACCCATTTTTATCGCCAAACAGATATAAAAGATAATCAATATTGAATTAAGAATAATTGATAAGAGTTTGTTCTGAAGAAAGTTAAATGATGTATAGAAAAATATATACAATAAAATTATGACATTAACAAACCAACCGTTAAAAATAATTGTACTTCCATTTTTAAATAAACTAATAAAAAAATTCAAATCCAGTAATTGTCCGTCTACGAATCTGTATAACAGATAAATCAAAGATACAGCAAAAAATGGAAGTAAAATTTTAGAAAGTCTCGTGACCAAAAATTTATCTAAGTAATTTCTTTTATTTTCATTTTGATTATACAATCCATAAGCAGATAAAAAGAAAAATATAGAAACGATATAAGCTCCCATATATGAAAAATTAGAGAACTCACTACCAGTCGTAACCCATGGTGATAAATGATGAAATATTATCCCTAGTGCTAAAAAACCTCTAAGTCCAGATGTAGATTTAACACATAGATATTCCTTATTTTGTGGTAACAAATAAATTAAAAGCGTTATCGATAATAAGATTACAATATCCATGAACTCTATTTCTCCCTATAATTTTATTAATTCTGTAAGAAGTTTTCTCATTAAATTTATTTCTATAACACAAATTATAGTAGTCCTCTAACAGCTTCTTGCCATAGTTGGAATAGACTTAGGAAAAAGGAGCTAATAAGATAGCCTAATCCTAAACTAATCAATGCTACTAAGAGTCGAACTTTCCCTGCGTTTTCCTTTGTTACCTTCAAAATCTGATTCCATTTGACTAAATCCTTCAAAAGTTGAAAGACGAGGTAAATAAAGAACATATGACTACTAAGGGTAAAAAATAATTGAATCATCGGCTTATTATACCATCTTCTTTTGCTCTATGCTAGTTTATGGACTAACTATCTTTTTAAGGATTGTTTTTCAGATAGTCTATCGCATCCTGAAGTGTTTTTACTGGAACAATCTTCATATCTGTCTTAATCATTTCAGCAGCTTCTAAAGCTGTATCATAGTTGTTTTTAGCATAAGGATTAGCTTTTTTAGTCTCTTCATTGACTGGATTATTTGGAGCAAAGAATACTGTAGCCCCTTTTTTAGAAGCAGCAACAACCTTTTTATCAATCCCACCAATATCACCGACATTTCCATCCCTATCGATACTTCCTGTACCTGCGACGATACGACCGTTACGAAGAGTTGGCTCAGCAATTTGTGTATAAATCGATAAACTAAACATTAATCCTGCACTAGGTCCACCGATTCCTGCTGTTGAAAACTGAATAGGCACATCGCTCGTTACTTCTGTACGGTCAATCAATCCTATTCCGATTCCATTTTTTCCGTTTTCTAAAGTAATAATTTTCCCCTCAGCAGATTTGATCTGTCCGTCTTCTTCATAGGTGACCTTAACCTTATCTCCTAGATTTTGAGAGTTGACATACTCAACCATTTCTTTGGAACTCTCAAAAGTTTTATCATTAACAGCTGTTACTGTATCTGCAATATTGAGAATCCCCTTAAAGGTTGAATTATCAGTTACGGTTAAAACGTAGACACCCAAATAATTGAGCTCTATCTTTTTACCAGCAGTCTTTAGTCCCTGGTATTTTGCCATATTCTGAGAAGTTTCCATGTAAAATTGATTGATTCGGACAAAATCTGCGTCTGATGAACCACCTGTCATCTCTTTAGCGCTATGAATATCTGTGAATGGAGTCAACCAAGCATAAATCAAATGAGCTAATCTAGCTTTTTGAACTCCAACTGTTACAAATTGATAGGACCCTGGTTCGCTATCTAACTTTTCATTTACTTGCAAAATACGTCTAATATCCTCCGATGTCCCCGGAACCTCTATGTAGTAAGGAAGAGGCACCGTAAATGCAAGAAAAGTCATAACCAAACTTATAATCAGGTATATGGGCCATCTAGTTTTTTTCTTCATTTTTTAACTCCTCTAAGACAGCATCTGGCACATACTCACTAATATCTCGATTAAATTTTAATAATTCTCTTACCGCTGAAGAACTGAGATATAAGTGTTCTAGTCGACTGTGGAGGTAGACTGTCTCAATTTCTCCTGCCAACTGATGATTGTAATAGTCAAAACTTGCTTCATACTGTAGGTCCCCAGCGTTACGTAACCCACGAACAAGAACATGGACACCCAGTCTCCTAGCAACATCAACAACCAACTCGTCATGAGATGCTAACACTTCAATATTATTTAGATGCGCCACCGCTTTTTCGACAGTTTTTTTTCGACTTTCTATCGACAAAAAACCTGTTTTATGAGGATTATAGAAAATTCCTACATACAACTTATCAAATAGCTTGCTGGCGCGCTCAATTAGTTCCAAATGTCCATTGGTAATTGGATCAAAAGAACCTGTAAATAGCCCAATTTTATCTGACATAAACCGTCACCTTACTAATACCATATATTTTTTCTTTCCAGATTCCCAAACAGGCGATTTCTTCTGGAAGCTCTACTGATTTATCTGTTTCACAGACCACCATGACATCTTCTGAAAAAAGATTTTTCTCTGCCATCTTTTCAATATCCGCTACAATCTGCTCTTTGGCATATGGAGGATCTAAAAAAATGAGATCAAAGACACCTTCCACTTGTTCCAAAGCCCGTTCAGCTTCCATTTTCAATAATTGAAACTTAGAACTTTCTTTTGTCATCTGAATGTTTTCTTTCACAATACTTTGAGCTCTTCGATCTTTCTCCACTAGTACTGCGCTTGACATGCCTCTTGAAACAGCTTCAATAGATAAACCGCCACTCCCTGCATAGAGATCTAATACACGTCCCCCTTCAAAGTAAGGACCAATCATATTAAAAATAGCACCCCTAACCTTATCTGAAGTAGGTCTGGTCGTTTTACCATCAAGCGTCTTTAGAGGACGTCCTCCATAGATTCCTGATACAATTTTCATAAACTCTATTATACCAAATTCTTGCAAAAAAGAAAAAAACCGAACCTTATGGTTCGATTCCTTACAGAATATTGTCATAAGTATCTCTGACTTCTTGAGGCCAAACACTGGTTTGGACTTCACCGATATGTTTCTTACGCAACAGGAACATTGCCATGCGTGATTGACCAATTCCTCCTCCGATTGTCAGCGGGAAAAGCCCATTTAAAAGTGCTCTATGCCATTCTAGACTCAAGCGATCTTCATCTCCCGTAATAGCCACTTGACGGCGAAGAGTATCCTCATCAACACGAATCCCCATTGAAGAAAGCTCAAAAGCTGCACCAAGATTCTCATTCCAAACTAGAATATCCCCATTCAGTCCCTTATAGCCATTTTCAGTCTCTGTTGTCCAGTCATCATAGTCAGGCGCACGTCCATCATGAGGCTTACCATCTGATAACTCTCCCCCAATACCAATCAAGAAAACAGCACCGAACTCTTTACAAATAGCATTTTCACGTTCTTTAGGTGTCAAGTCTGGATAGCGTTCAACCAACTCTTCAGTATGGATAAAGGTAATTTGCTTAGGCAAGATTGACTCAATATCGTAACGTGCTTCAACTGCTAACTCAGTCAAACGAATAGCCTTATAAATCTTTTCTACCGTTTCTTTAAGATAGGCAAGATTGCGCTGTCCGTTTGGAATAACTTTTTCCCAGTCCCACTGGTCAACATAAACCGAGTGAGTCGCATCTAGTGAATCTTCGTCTGGGCGAAGAGCCTTCATGTGAACGAAGAGACCTTCTCCTTCACCAAACCCAAAACGAGCTAGAGTGTGACGTTTCCACTTAGCAAGCGAGTGCACCACTTCATAGGTTTCATTTGGAATTTGCAGAACCTTAACAGATACCGGATGTTCAATCCCTGAAAGGTTATCCTGCATCCCGTCCCCAACCTTACTCAAGATCGGTCCCTGTACTTCTACTACTTCTAACTTATCTTTTAAATACTGGGTAAAGGTATTTTTTACAAATGAAATCTCTTCCTGCTGGTGAATAAAACTTTTTTTCATATGCCCCTCCTTTTGAATAATAAAAAGATTATACCCTTTTGCCAGTAAAAATGAAAGCAAAAAGAGCTCATTTGAGCTCTAAAAGTATTAATCGTCACGTCCAAAGATACGCAAGAAGCTAAGGAAGAGGTTGATAAAGTCAAGGTAGAGGCTAAGTGCTAAAGAAATTGCCCAGCCTGTAGCTACCTGACCATCTGACTCTTCGTAAACATAACGAATTTTTTGATTATCCCAAGCAATCAGTCCTGAGAAGACAAGAACCATAATGATACTAATGATATAGTCCATCAGGTCACTATTTAAGAAGATATTGACAACCATGGCTAGTATCAAACCAAATAAGGCTGCAATCAAAGCTCGACCGATCCCACTCAAATCCTTTTTGATGACTACTCCTACGATAGCCATGACAAAGAAAAGAGCTGCACTGGAGATAAAGGCTGTCAAAACTGTCCCGGGAAGATAAAGCGACACAATGAAGCTTAGTGAAAAGCCATTGACCATTGAATATAGCAGGAATATTGGAAGTGTTGCTGGACTATTCTTTACCGCTAAACCACTTGCAAAAATCACTAGTGCAACTTCAACAATTCCTGTCACGATTAACCATACACGTGCATTTAACATTAACTGAACAAGAAGGTCTTGGAAGGTTGTTAGCATTAAAGCTGAAACAAGAGCAGATAAGGCAATTCCTATACCAACAAAGGCATAAACTTTTGCATAAAACTGATTTAAACCAGAACGTTCTTGAATAATTGTTTGATTCATATTACTTCTCCTTATAAAATCTTTTTACTGATTATAACAAAAATAAACTATTTTAACTCAAATAAAACATGAGTATGCCTGCCGCAATAGCCACATTGAGACTTTCCGCTTGCCCTTTCATGCTTATGTGAACTAGCTGGTCAGCTTGCTCCGTCATTAATGGACTAATACCTTGACCTTCATTTCCCATAACCAAGGCAAAATCTTCTAGCCGAACAAGTTCACGATAATCTTTAGAATTTTGGGACAAAGTAGTTGCCAGAATTGGTAAATTGCCCTTTTTAGCCTCTTCAATAAATGTTTCAACAGCCATTCGATAAATCGGCAAATGAAAATGACTTCCTTGCATGGAACGAAGTGTTTTCAAGCTATAAATATCGGCTGATTTACTCGAGACAATGACTCCCGAAAATCCTGCTGCATCTGCCGTCCGGATCATTGTACCAACATTTCCAGGATCCTGCACGTCTTCCAAGAAAAGATATTTCCCTTGACTCAAATCCGGCAACTGCTCTTCTTCCTTTTGAACAATGGCTACAATGCCCTGAGGAGTCTGCGAATCTGCTAAATCAAGTAAGATTTCTTCCGACACAAACATAGTCTGAGGATAAGTTCCTAATTTTTCAGCATGTTCAATCAGAGCAAATATTGTTTCAATGGTAGCACCTGCTTGAATAGCCTCCTCAAACAAATGCCAACCTTCTATCAGGTAACTATTTTTTCGATATTTTTTTTGATGTAATTTCTTAGCCTTTTTCACCACAGAATTGGCTTTAGAGGTTATAATAGTCATAGATATATTATAACACACTCAAGGAGGTTTGGTATGCAAAAGGTGAAAATGATTGCTCAAGGACGAGTCCAAGGAGTCGGTTTTCGCTGGGGTGTCTATAGTCTTGCTCTAGAATTAGGCGGAATCACTGGACGTGTCTGGAACAATGATGATGGAACTGTTGAAATCCTTGCCCAGGCGGAGTCTTCAGCTATTATGGCCAAGTTTATCCAAGAAATCAGAAAAGGACCAACTCCCTTCTCAAAAGTAACCTACCTAGATGTGCAACTGAGCAACTTCCCTTCCTATCCGGATTTCAAAGTCGCAAATTAGGTCTCTAGAACTATTGTATATTTTCTAAAAAAACAGTAGAATAGAAAGGTATAATTTTTAGATAAGGAATAAAAAATAGTGAAATTATTAAAACGTTTTGCCATTTCAGCTATGGGAATGGCTATGCTATTAGTCTTGACAGGTTGTGTTCAGGTTGATAAAGCAACAGGACAGCCTACAGGATTGATTTGGAATACAATCGGAGCACCTATGGCTGAAGCCATCAAGTACTTCGCTAACGACCAGGGACTTGGTTTTGGTCTCGGAATCATCATCGTGACAATTATTGTCCGTTTGATTATTTTACCGCTTGGTATCTATCAATCTTGGAAAGCAACGCTTCATTCTGAAAAGATGAACGCTCTCAAACATGTCCTTGAACCACACCAAACTCGACTCAAGGAAGCAGAAACACAAGAAGAAAAACTCGAAGCACAACAAGCTCTCTTCGCCGCTCAAAAAGAGCACGGTATCAGCATGTTTGGCGGAGTAGGATGTTTCCCACTCTTGCTTCAAATGCCGTTCTTCTCAGCTATCTACTTTGCAGCTCAACATACAGAAGGAGTTGCTGAAGCTAGCTTCCTAGGAATTGAACTTGGCTCACCAAGTTGGATTTTAGTGGCCTTCGCAGGTGTTCTCTACTATCTACAATCACTTCTTTCTCTTCATGGGGTTGAAGACGAAACTCAAAGGGAACAAATCAAGAAGATGATTTACATGAGTCCGATGATGATCGTCATGTTCTCAATCTTCTCACCAGCCAGTGTAACTCTTTACTGGGTTGTCGGTGGTTTCATGATGATTCTTCAACAATTCATTATCAACTACATTGTTCGTCCAAAACTTCGTAAAAAAGTACGTGAAGAATATGCCAAGAACCCACCAAAAGCAAGTAAAACTTCAGCTGCTCGTAAAGATGTAACTCCTGAATCAGCCGCAGTTATCTCAACTTCTGCTAAGAAGAAAAATAAAAAACGCAATTCTGGAAAACAACATTCTAGATAAAAAATAAAAGGCTTAGCATTCTAGCTAAGCTTTTTTAATATCACAAAAGCCCGATGTTCCCATCAGGCTTCTTTTTATCCATGTACACGTTTCATGTAATCTTGATAGCTTTCTGTATCCATCAATTCCTTAGCATTCTTCACACGTTCTGCTGTCGGAGGTTTAACTCCTTCAAGAGAATACGGAATGCCAAGCTCGCGCCATTTGAACTCTCCCATGGTGTGGTAAGGTAAGATTTCAAACTTATCAACATTTTTAAGAGTTTTTACGAACTTACCAAGTTCAATCAAATCTTCATCACGGTCTGTCAATCCAGGAACTAGCACGTGACGAATCCAAACAGGCTTGCCAATATCTGATAGATACTGAGCACAAGCTAAGATGTTTTTATTGGTCTGACTGGTTACGATCTTATGTTGCTCCTCATTGATTTCCTTGATGTCAAGAAGAACCAAATCTGTCACATCCATAAGCTTATTGAATTTTTCAAGATACCGTGGTTTATTACGGAATGGAAGAGCACAGGTATCAAGGGTACAGTGGATACCTTTTTCTTTTGCCTTTGTAAAGAGGGCAATCAAAAAATCAATTTGAAGTAGAGCTTCTCCACCGCTGACTGTAATACCACCCTTTTTGCCCCAGAAGCCACGATAACGAAGAGCTTCTTCTAAAACATCGTCCACTGTTCGTTCACGAGATTTATTAGTTTCCATAGCCCATGTATCTGGGTTATGACAGTACTGGCAACGCATTTGACAGCCCTGAAGAAACACAATAAAACGAATACCCGGTCCATCAACAGAACCAAAACTCTCTGTTGAGTGTACCATCCCTGTCACTTGTCCATAATCAATTGTTTCTTCACTCATGTCGTTCCCTTTCTTGAAACCGTTTTATAGCTTTATTATATCACGACTAAAAGGAAAAACAAGAATTTTTGTTTACTTTTTAGAAAACAAGCTATTTTTTTCTTTCAACTTTCACGATTTTCAAAAACTCTATTCATCCTTGTCAAAATCAAAGCCATATAAGGTTGCAAAATAATCTTCCGGTCGCTCAGCTCGGCGGATTTTTCTTGCCTTTCCATCTTCTGTGTAGAGGATTTCAGCTGAGCGTAGTTTAGCATTGTACTGATAGCCCATAGAAAATCCATGAGCTCCTGTATCATGAATAACCAACAGATCTCCAATTTTTGTCTGAGGCAGTTCACGATTAACTGCAAACTTATCGTTGTTTTCACAGAGAGATCCCACAACATCGACTATTTCAGTCTGACCATCAGGATTCATCATATTGGTGATGTGATGGTAAGCGCCATACATAGCCGGCCTCATTAGATTGACAGCTGATGCATCTACTCCGAGATAAGTCCGATAAGTCTTCTTTTTATGAGTTACTTTTGTAACCAAGACACCATGAGGTGCCAACATAAAGCGTCCTAGTTCTGTGAAAATCTTGACTTGACCAAGATCTGCGGGTGTGAGGACCTCTTCATACACCTGACGAACTCCCTCACCAATCAAGGCAATATCATTTGGTTCCTGGTCTGGGCGATAGTTGACTCCGATCCCTCCAGAAAGATTGATGAAATCAAGGGAAATTCCTAATTTATCTTTGATTTCTACAGCCAAGTCAAAGAGCTGACGTGCTAATTCAGGATAATAGAGGTGAGTAACAGTATTGGAAGCTAGGAAGGAATGAATGCCAAAGGTTTTAGCCCCCTTTTCTTTAAGGATTGCAAAGGCCTCAAAGAGTTGATCCTTGGTCATCCCGAACTTAGCTTCTCCAGGATTGTCCATGATATCTGTTCCGAGTTCAAATACTCCACCGGGATTGTAACGGCAAGAAATAATCTCTGGAATACCTGTTGCCCGCTCTAAGTGCACAATATCTTCAAAGGCATCCAAATTGATTGTAGCACCCAATTCCTTGGCGTAGGCATACTCTTGGTCAGGAGTATTATTTGACGAGAACATGATATCAGAGCCAGAAAAACCTAATTTATGGCTCATCAAGAGTTCCACATAACTAGAACAATCTACTCCACAACCCTCTTCTTTCAAAATTTTTAAGATGGCTGGAGTAGGGGTTGCCTTGACAGCAAAATACTCTTTAAAGCCTTTATTCCAAGAAAAGGCTTTATTTACTGCGCGTGCTTTCTCTCGGATTCCTTTTTCATCGTAGAGATGAAAAGGGGTTGGAAACTCTTCAACAATCTTTTCTAATGCTTCACGTTTAATAAATGGTGTTTTCATAGGACTCCTTCATACTCATTATTAAAGAAAGGCTGGGACCAAAGTTCCAACCTTTAAGTATCTTATTATCTCTTATTTTTCTGCGTCAAAGATATTCCCAACTTCAACATCAATTCGTTGATTCTTCACATCAATATTAGTAACTTTTAAGAGTGATTTATAGTCAAACTGCTGTTCACGATCTTCCTGAGCATTGTCAGCAAAAACAGCTACACCAGCCAACTCTGAATCAAACTCAGTTAAAAGGCTAATCATCCCGTTAATGGTTCCTCCACCCTTCAAGAAGTCATCGACGATTAAAACACGACTTCCCGCTTTGAGGCTACGTTTTGAAAGGAACATTTTTTCAATACGGTCGCTAGAACCTGAAACGTAGTTGACACTTACGGTCGAACCTTCTGTGATTTTCAAGTCTCGACGGACAATGACAAAAGGTACATTGAGGACATTTGCAACTGCATTAGCAAGCGGAACCCCTTTGGTTGCCACAGTCATAACTGCATCAATCTTTTGATCTATGAAGCTCTTAGCAATAATGCGACCAATATTTTTCAAAATGGACGGTGTGCTGAGCAGATCCGATAGATAAATGTAGCCACCTGGAAGGATACGGTCGCTTTCTGAGAGTTTTTCACGTAACTCATTAATAATATCTTTAGAATCTTGGGTAGAAATAGATGGTGTAAAAATAACTCCTCCACCTGCACCTGTCACTGTTTGGATATGACCAATTTCAATCTCTTCAAAAGCGCGTTTGATGATGACGATATCTTCTGAAATAGAAGATTTAGCTGATTCATACTTTTCTGCAAAAGTATTGAGGCTAGTTAATTTATAGGGATTGTTGATCAAATAATTAGAAATCACAACCATCCGGTCACTTCTTCTTAATTTCATTACGTATTCACCGTTCTTTTTATTTAGTCTTTTTCTCATTATAACATAATACAGTAAAAAAACGAACTTTATTATCAAAATAAAGTTCATTTTTTTAGTTTCTAGTCTAATTTTGGTTTGTAGAAGGAACGATTGTCCATAGCAAAGACCTTATTGGTCATTTCTCCCTCATCAACAAGAGCGAGAGCCGTTGACATCATCATCATACTTGCGTCCAGATTGTCAATCATGTGAATAATCTCTGCCTCCATAATGCGTGGACGGACTGGGCTTCCGTACTCAAGGAGACCATGGTGACTGAGAATGACATGACGAAGAAGGACAACCTCTTCTTTGGTATCATCGATTCCAAGCTCTGAGACTGTCTTTGTAATTTCACTGTCAATCAAAGCAATGTGCCCTAAAAGATTTCCTCTCACTGTATACTCAGTCTGATCGGGGCCTGTTAACTCGATGACTTTAGCTAAATCATGGAGCATGATTCCTGCATATAATAGACTTTTATTGAGTTGAGGATAAACTTCTCCTATTGCATCAGCCAAACGTACCATTGTAGCTGTATGATAGGCCAAACCTGTTTCAAAGGCATGGTGATTAGTTTTAGCGGCTGGGTACGAATAAAACTGCTTATCGTACTTAGTATAAAGACTCCTAACGATACGTTGCCAGATAGGATTTTCAATCTTGAAAATCATCTGAGCCATGTAATCACGGATTTCCTTGACGTCTACTGGAGATTTTATCTTAAAATCAGCTGGATCATTAGGCTCTCCAGGCTGAGGCAAACGCAGTGTAATTTGATTGACTTGTGGAGTGTTATTATACACTTCTCTTCGTCCTTGCATATGGACTACTTTACCCGCTGTAAAGGCTGCAACGTTATGCGGTTGAGCATCCCATAACTTGCCTTCGATTTCCCCACTATCATCCTGGAAGGTAAAAGCAAGGTAGTTTTTTCCTGCACGAGTTTGCCTTAAATCAGCTGACTTAATCAGGTAAAAACCTTCAAAGTACTCGTCTTTCTTCATGTTACTAATCTTCATAATCTTCCTCATCTTCTTGGAACTGGAGTAGGTCAAGCATTGGCTCTCCTTCTGATAACTCAATATGCCGGAGAGTTCGCTCGATAGCTGTGGTGCGACGGTTTAATAGATCATCAATATTGCCAGAGGCATGTTGCAGATGTTTTTGGGCCTTAACTAAGATGCCACCAAATTTTCCAAATTCAGTCTTGACACTAGCTAGGGTTTTACTAATATGATCTGCACTCTTTTGGATATTGAGAGTCTTGAACCCAACTGAAAGTGAATTAAGGAGGGCTGACAAGGTACTTGGACCTGCGACAATAATCTGCTCCTCCCGTCTCAAATCATCAAAGAAGACAGGATTGCGGACGATTTCTGAGTAAAGTCCTTCTGTTGGAACAAACAAAACTCCAAAATTGGTCGTCCGAGGCGGCGCTATATACTTGCTCTTGATATCCTTGGCGAAACGCTTAACGCTTGTCAAGAGAGATCTACGACAGCGTTCAATCTCGTCCTTATCACCTGCTTCATAGGCTTCTTCTAGGCGGTAATAATCTGCCAGTGGAAACTTGGAGTCAATTGGTAGATAGACGTATTCCCGGTCGCCTTGTCCAGGTAACTTGATGGCGTATTCCACTCGTTCACTGGAGTTTTCAACCGTTGCATATTCTCGTTCGTACTGGGCAGGCGTCATGATGTCTTCGATGATTTGCCCCAGTTGCAATTCACCCAGAATACCTCGCGTTTTAGTTCCTGAGAGAACCTTGTTGAGGGCTCCGACATCACGGGCAACCGTCTGCATTTCTCCAAGACCACGATTGACAGACTCCAGTTGTTTGGAAACTGTCTCAAAGGAAGCCTGCAAACGCGTCTGCAAGGTCTTTTCTAGTTTTTCCTCGACTGTTTGGCGCATTTGTTCTAGGCGTTGCTCATTTGATTCCTGCAAGGCTTGGAGACGTTGGTCGGTCTTGTCTCTGGTTTGGAGGAGATTATCTGTCATTTCTTGACGGACTTGAGTCAAGCCTTGATGCAATTCCATTCGTACTTCCTGCAAGCGGTCACTGACAGCCACTTCCAAGTCTTTTTGATCTAGCTGGCTGGCTTGCCTGGCTTGTTCAAAGCGGTAATCTAATTGATCTGAAAGATTGTCTGCCTGGTCTTCCAAACTCTTGACTAGATATTTGTCTTGCTTATCCTGCCTCTGCCAAATGAGAAAGAGCCCAGCTAGGTTGGCAATTAATAATAGTAGTAATACAGTCTCCATCCTACCTCCTGTCCTTGCTATGCAGCACGACGACATAGCCATCTGGGCAAGTTACCGAAACTTCCCTATCTATATATTCGTTAGAAGCGTACACTTTTTTGAAGAAAAAATTTTCCTCTGTCAACTCATACTTGGCTCCGATAATGGTCAACTGACTATCCCGAACCGGAATAAAGGCTAGATAGTCATAGTCTGAACGAGGCTCTAGCTGACTGGTCCCTTCTGGACAATAGATAATCACATTTTGCCCATCCTCAATCGCTATCTGGCGCATATAGGGTGCCAACTTGGGATTGCTAGGCAGAAAGACATTAGCCAGCATATGGTCAATTCGACCACCCAAAGCCCCAAAAATAGTCACCTGAGCCTGAGAATTTTGCTCAAAGATGGTCAAGAGAGCCAATTCCAGATCTGTATCATCCTTTTCTGGCTGGGCTTGAACAAAATGTTGGGCACATTTTTGAATCAACTGACGTTCGTCTGCAGTCACCGAATCAAAATCCCCAACTGCTAGAGCCAGAGGCAGATCTTCTTCCAAAACCCAGAGCGAACCGCGATCCACACCGACAAAGCAGTCAAAATCCGTCCGATAATGACCACGGTCTCCGCCTGCAAAAACGGCAACCCTAGTCCAGTTGTTTTCTGAGAGTTTGTACTCGCTCATTGACATCTCCCTTAAAGACATAGGATCCTGCTACAAAAACGGTCGCACCAGCTTTTTTAGCCTGAGAAATGGTCTGGTCATCAATACCGCCATCGACCTCAATTTCAAAGTTCAAACCTTTTTCCTCACGAAGGGCAACCAACTCACGAATCTTATCCATGGTTTCAGGTAGAAAGGCTTGCCCGCCGAAGCCAGGGTTAACCGTCATGACCAAGACTTGATCAACTAGATGAAGCACGTGTTTGATAGCTTCAACCGGAGTACCAGGATTGATAACGACCGAAGGTTTGACCCCTAGAGAACGAATCTTTTGAAGAGCACCATGGATATGAGGCGTTGCTTCGACATGAATGCTGATGATATCTGCACCTGCACGCGCAAAGTCTTCTATATGATGTTCAGGATTAGAGACCATCAAGTGGCAGTCAAAGACCATCTTGCTATGAGGACGAAGAGCTTCGACCACACCTGCACCAAAACTGATTTGTGGTACAAAGTGACCATCCATGATATCGATATGGGCATATTCTGCACCAGTTGCTTCTAGACGTTTGATTTCACGTTCAAAGTTGGCATAATCTGCTGCCAGAATTGACGGAGCAATCTTGTATTGAGACATAGGTTTCTCCTTATTTTGGAATTTTTTTGCTGACTTTTTTATAGGTTTCTCTGCGATTTTCAATCTCACTGAGGAATTGGAGGTAATTGTCAAAACGGAAGCTGGCAATGATGCCTTCTTCCACTGCAGGCTTGACAGCGCAAGACGGCTCATGGGTATGGGTACAAGTACGGAATTTACAGTCTCGACTGACACTGGCAATCTCTGGGAAGGCCTGATTGAGGTCTTCCGCCGTTGTCACTTCATAATCCAGCGATGAAAATCCTGGCGTATCTGCGATTTTACCACCATTGAGATTGTAAAAACTAACAGCCCGAGTGGTATGGCGACCACGACCTAGACTGTCTGAAATTTCTCCTGTTTCAAGATTGAGGTCCGGTGCGATTTTATTGAGAAGGGTTGATTTTCCCACACCTGTCTGCCCCATAAAGACCGTCACTTTTCCTGTCAACAGAGGTAAGAGCTCTTCCTTACTGGTCACAAAGTCATAACCAATAGTACGATAGGTCTGCTGATAAAAATCCAGTTCTCCTCTATCTTCCAGCAAGTCCATTTTGGAAATATAGACGATGGGATGGATGCCCTTGTGTTCCAGAAGAACCAAGAACCGATCCAACAAGTTGCTGTTGAAGTCCGGTTCCTTGACGGACATGATCACCACAGCTTGGTCAATATTGACAATAGGCGGACGGACCAGGCTATTTTTCCGTTCGTGAATTTTGAGGATATAACCTTCGGAATTTTCCTCTGCAGAGAAATCTACCCAGTCCCCAACGTAGGGCGTGTGGCCTTTTTTACGGAAATTCCCACGCGCGCGCGTCTGATAGACTTGGCCATCACTCTCTACATAGTAGAAGCCTGCCAAGGCTTTAATAATTTGTCCTTGCATCTTAGAGCCCTTGTCCTTTAAGCGCATCTGCTAGGCTAGCAAATTCTTCTAAGCTGAGAGCTTCACCACGCACAGATGGAGATAAGCCTGCCTGGTCCAAGGCCTTGGTCAGCTTATCCTTGACTTCTTCGGTCTTGCCAAAGTAACCTGTCAAATTGTTCCACAAGGTCTTGCGACGATGGGTGAAGCTAGCCTTGGAAACCTTAAAGAAGAAGTTCTCATCTTTTACTGCTACAGCAGGCTCTGGACGGCGCACCATTTTTAAAATGGCTGAGTCCACGTTTGGCGCTGGCACAAAGACCGTACGAGGCACGATAAAGGCAACCTTGGCTGTCATGTAATACTGGACAGCAATCGACAAACTACCGTAAGCCTTAGTATTTGGCTGTGCGGAGATACGATCCGCCACTTCTTTTTGCATCATAACGACAAACTCACTAAAAGGAATGCCACTTTCAATCAAGTGCATGAGAATAGGCGTCGTAATATAGTAGGGCAAGTTGGCTACTACTTTAATTGGCAATTCAGGATTTTTGAAATTCTGAATATGTTGCGCCAAGTCAACCTTGAGAATGTCCTCGTTGACCACTGTTACATTGTCAAAATCACGTAAGGTATCTGCCAAGATCGGTACCAAACGGTGGTCAATCTCAAAGGCCATGACTTGAGCCGCACGCTCAGCCAAAAACTCCGTCAAGGCACCAATCCCTGGCCCGATTTCGATAACATTAACTTGGTCATCAATTTCAGCTGTATCCACGATTTTTTGAAGGATATTGGTATCCGTCAGGAAATTTTGCCCGAAGGACTTTTTAAAGGTAAAACCGTGACGCTCCAGCACTGCCTTGGTCACGCTATAATCTGCAATTCTCATTTATTCTCTTTTCTAATATAGTAAGCTTCTGGAGTATAATAGAGCAAAACAAATAAGGGGGGGCCATCAAATCCTTCCACCATCTCTTTTAGGAGTGCATCTGGATGAATGATTTCTCGTGTTTTGGTAAAATAAGCTCCGTGTTCTCCGTTTCGATTACGAAGTTCCCAAGCAACATTATTCCCTTGGACAGAAGGTAGATAACGCTCCATTTCTAGAAAATCAAAAAAGTCTTTCACCGTCATGTCTTCTGGAATTTCAAATTCTACCTCATGAGATAATACATCATCACCCATACAGACAGAATCTCTATCAACTCGTATTTTCATTTCGCTATTTCCTTGTAAACTTCTATTTAAATATTATCAAAGTGAAGCCACTGATATAAATCTACTTACTTCTATTGTAACACATTCCCCTTACATTTGGTGGCTGCTTAACTATTCTTATAAGATTTCATAGCTTCTTCCACTTCTGCCAAGGTTACTCCAAATAGTTCTAAGCGCTTGAGAAGTTGCTTGCCGTTGGAATAGCCGATTCGGAGAGCCTCTCCTAGATATTCTCTGCGCTTACGGCTGTCTGCTCCCGCTAGAAAACCAAGGCGAATCAAGTCGCTACGACTGATGTCAAACTGACTCTCATGTTCAAATTGTTCTGTAACCTGAGCTAGAGCCGTTTTCAGGTCTTCATAGCTAGCATGCTCAATCCCCAGAGAACCCCCCTTGGTCTTAGACTTGGGAACAGCTTCATCTCGTTTGAGGAAGGCATGCTGAACTGTTGGAATGGCCGTCATAATCATGCGGCGAATCCGCTCCCCATTAAAATCTGGGTCTGTAAAGACAATGACTCCATGACGTTGGTGCAAGCGCTGAATCCGCTCTAGATCATAGTCATTGATGGCAGAACCTCGGGTCTCATAGGTTTCTACATCGAAGTAACGTTTGAGATTGGCCGTATCATCACGACCTTCAACAACGATGACTTGGGAAATTTTCTCTTTCATTACTTGCTGTCCAATCCAAAAATTCGTTCTGCATTTGCAGTTGTTACCGCCGCTAGCTCTTCTGTCGTCATACCACGCAAGTCGGCGATAAAGTCCACTACATAGCGAGTGTAGGCTGTTTTATTTTCACGACCACGTTTAGGAA